>Ga0180438_10012145_pt1 | contig 10284 bp, 20 predicted proteins | sample SS_ome_12_FD_132455 | JGI IMG/M metagenome (GOLD analysis project Ga0180438, IMG submission 132455) | Hypersaline lake sediment archaeal communities from the Salton Sea, California, USA - SS_3_D_2 metaG | ecosystem: Environmental > Aquatic > Non-marine Saline and Alkaline > Hypersaline >... | reverse complement strand
GTATCCGGGAGTGTTTTGTTGCTCGACCGGATAAACTTTTTGCTGACAATGACTTCTCCGGCCTGGAGAGCTGCACCGGGGCTCAGGCGTGCATATCAACCGTTGGCTATTCCACGATGGGGGACCTGATCAACGCGGGTAAGGACATTCACCTGCACTTCGGTGCGAAGCTGATGGGCATCACGTACGAGGAGGCGCTGGCCAACCGGCACGACAAGGACGTGAAGCACCACCGGCAGACGGCGAAGCCCGCCAACTTCGGCATCCCCGGAGGCCTGGGAGCCCCTGGTCTTCGAGGCTTCGCTCGCGGTTATGGTGTGAAGCTCACGCTCCAGGAGGCGAAAAAGCTCCGCGACGAGTGGCTCGAAGAGTTCCCGGAGTGGGTGGATTACTTCAAGTACATTCGCTCGCACATCGATCCGACGACCGGCAAGGGAGAGATAAAACAGGTCCTGGTCAACCGCGTGCGCGGCGGCGTGACCTTCACGAGCGCGAGTAACACGCTTTTCCAGGGCCTGGGGGCTGATGGCGCGAAGGCGGCCTGCTACGAGGTCGCCAAGCGCTGCTACGTGCCGGAAGAGGGCTCGGTGCTGTACGGGGTCCGGCCGGTGGGCTTCATTCACGACGAGATATTGGCGGAGGTCTTCGAGGACCGGGCGCATGAACAAGCCACGGAGATGGCGCGGGTGATGGAAGACGCCTGCAACAATTTTTTGCCGGACGTCCCGGTGAAATGTGAGCCAACATTGGCCAAGCGATGGAGCAAGGACATCGAAGCCGTCTACGACGAGCACGGCCGCTTGCAGCCTTGGGATCTCGCCAAGGAAGGCAGATGGGATGTCTTCTACAGCGACGGTCAGAAGGTGGTGTGGTAAAGGAGGAGTAAAAATGACGAATCTATTTGAAGGTATAGAGGATGTAGAGGTGAAAGAGCCTGCTGAAAACAAAAGCAAAAAAATATCGGTAGGAGAGATAATAGCCAGGATAAAAAAGTCGGCTTCAGCGCGGCCCTACGGAAACCCAGCGCGTTTTCGACTGGAGAACGCAAGTACTGACGAAGACGGGGTGCTGTGTTGTCCCGACTGTGGAGCGAACGGGTATCTTCATCAGAAAGCCGCCATAAGTATATGGCGGGATGCGGAAGATTCTAGGGCGACATTGGTTTTCAGCAGCAGGGGGCGGATTGAAATGGAACGAATTTCAGACGGCGAAGCCCCCGGTCGTCGGGATTCTTTGTATATCCTATTCACTTGTGAAGTGTGCGACGGATGCGACCACTATCGCGTGTTAGAAATTATGCAGCATAAAGGGATCACCTTCGCCGTATGGAGGGGTGATCTAACGGCGGAGGTCAGGGATGACCAGAGATGAGCTACGTGCTCTGGTCGCGGAAGAAAACCCTGACGCGTATTTGGCCGACGGGTTCGAGGAGGCGTTCGTCGGGTTTGCCCGGCGGTGCGGACAGCCGACGTTGGCTGTTTATGACGTCGATAAGTGCGTCGTGATCTTGGTGGAGCGCGATGGCATGACTTACGAGGAGGCTCGGGAGTTCCTGGAGTTCAACTCCATCGGCGCCTGGGTCGGAGAGAACACGCTTGTTTGGTTTGAGAGAATAGAGAAATGAAAATATTCACACTAACGAGAAAGCAAAAAGAGGGCTGCGAGGCCAGCAGATGCAAGCAGACCGATACCACGGCAGTGCCGGGCGACCTGTGGGGCCGCAAGAGCGTCAACCTTTGTGAGAAGCACGCGCAGGCGGCCTTGGAGTTTGCCGAAGCCAACCCCGACTACAATCCTTCTGGTGCAACGGCGCTCGCGGTGGTGGACCCGGAGTTGGGCGAGCAGCTGAAACGGTACGAGATCGAGGCCCAGGAGGCGCTCAACATCATCCGGGAATACCCCATCACCGGCCAGAAAGACCTGGAGGACATCGGGGAGTGGCTCCGGGAGGTGAAGCTCCGGCGCAACTGGTTGGAGACGAAGGAGAAGGAGATCACCAAGCCCATCAGCACGGCGTTGCAGCGGGTACGGGACTTGTTCCGCCCGGCCAAGACGTTCTGGGCCGACATGGAACTGCTGCTGAAGGCGAAGATCTCGGAGATAAAGCTGCTGGAGGAGCAGCGCAACCAGGAGGCGCTCCAGGAGGCGGTAGATGCGGCCGGGGCGGGGGACAGCGCGGCGGTGGCGGCGGCCACCTCGAAGATGACCACGGTGGGGGACGTGCCCGGCATCAGCACCACGGTGAACTGGACCTACAAGGTGGTGGACGCGGCGAAGGTCCCCCGCTCCTTCTTGAAGGTCGACGATACGAAGCTTCGGGAGCACTGCAAGAAATTCAAGGCGGACCAGAAGCCCACGCCCATCGCCGGGATAGAGTTTACGCCCAACGTGTCAGTAAGGGCTCGGGCCTCGTAGATGTTATGGAAGAAGTGTTCTGTGACCCGCAAGCGCGGGTACGCATCCAAGGCAGCCGCTCGTAAGGCCGCCAGGGTGATGAAGGAGAGGCTCCGGATATACGTCTGCCGACACTGCGGCCTCTGGCACATGACCAAGGAGCCCATCAACCGGGTGATTGCCGACGCCAAGCGAGGGTACATCAAGAAGGCTGCCCACCCCAGACAAGAAGGCAAGGTACCAAAGACGAAACGACCTAGAGCGGACCTCAAGAAAGTCGAAGAGGCGCTACGGAAGAAAGAGGAGGCGAAGCGATGAGCAACTACATACCGATGCCGGACGCGGATCTTCAGGCGGCCATGGACTGGTTGCAAGAACTCCGAAACAAAGAGTTGCGAGATGACGAAAACAAACACGTTTCTGTTTTGTACAACACGCTGAGACAGCGTCTGCTTCCGGCTTACGAGGAGTGGTACATCCACCAGTGCTACCGTGACTTCACGCGGGAGAGGAACGAGTTGGCGAAGCGGCTCTTCGTAGAGAGTTTTGATATCGAACAATCTCCTTCTATAAACTGGGAGGTGATTGTAGAGCGTTGTCTTCTTGCTGCTAATTGTTTTCTCACGTTATCCGGTGAGAAGATGAAGAAAAAGGAGGATATCGAGGAGCGTCTCCGGGATGTGCTCGGGTGGAAGCCATGATGGGCGGAAGAATCTACATCACCGCATGGTTGAAGGGCGTGGCCGTCGGGCACTGGTACTTCTCCGTGGAGGAGGCGAAGAAAGTCGATGCTCTTATCGAGGGGATCAAGAAGAAGTCCATGTGGTACGAGTGCAACATGATCAGCCGCGTGGAGACGTTCGAGAGCGAGCCCTTCCATGACGGAGTACACGACTATCCGGTGAAAGAAGTGTGGAAGGAAACCACCACCAGTTTTCGTGTCAACGACGACAGTTGGACTACTTTTAAAGCGAGGGATCTACTGCCGGATGAGTTGAAGGATTTGGTGGAGAGACCATGAACCTTCTACTTCCAGCCGACCCAGGATATCTCGACCGTGGAAGGCCCGGAGCCCCGCACGCACTCGATGGCCATGTAGTCGGCCATAGGGTGGTACTGGGTGTCGACGCCTCCCGGCCCCAGGAAGTGCGGCCGGTGCAGCAGGTAGGCGATCCGCGTGAAGCGGACGTGCCGCCAGCACGCTTCGTACCGGCGGGGGCCGTTGACGGCGACGGCACGCACCAGGGCGCAGGCTCTGGGCGCCCACAGCAGGCTCTGCCGGACAAACGTGGCCTCGCCCTCGTCGTCGTAGGGCGGGTTCAGGACGGCCACGTCGGCCTGGGCCGGGGGCGTTTTGAGGAAGTTGGCGCAGATGACCGTAGCCTGGGGGCGCCAGTAGCGAAGCTCGGGCACCAGGGCCTCGTCGACCTCGAAGGCGATGACGCCCTCCCTGTCCGGGCACAGCGCTCCTTCCCCGGCCGCAGGGTCGAGCACGAGGTCGTCATCGGAGACGCGAGACCACTCCAGGAAAGCCTTTGCGACCCCCGGCGGTGTGAACCACTGGCAGAGACTCATGCCGACAAGGCGAGCATTTTCAGGAGTTTTTCGGCCTTAATTGAACCCCACTTCGAGATTCGAAGCAGGTGTCCTGAACGGGGCTCGGTGCCCCCCTCCCAGCGAGAGACGGTGGGTCCGGACAGCGCTAATTCCTGCGCTGCCTGTAGCTGGGTAAGGCCCTTCTTTTCCCTGGTCTTGCGGAACCAGTCGGCAAAGGCTTTTTCCATGAGGAAGAAGATAACATACGCTTGCGTAGATGCAAGTAAAGCGCTAGGGTGTCGGCATGGATAGAAAAATCGGCCCGGTAAGCCCCCAGGAGCAGCAGGCGGCGTTCGACAGAGCCCGGAAGTACATGGAGCAGATCATCCCCATCTTCAGGGGTGCCCACCCGTATGATGAGGAGATGGCGTTGGAGTACCTCATAGCCAGGGCGGCGGTGAAGATGGGCCGCAAGCCCGAAGAGGTGATCGCCGTCATGAAGCACAACCTGCCCTTGCAGATGGCGATGTGGGAGCAGGCTTTCAACGATGTGACATCTGGTATGACGCTACCCCCGGCGTCGGGATAGGAGGACCTCGTGGTCTCCATAGAGCAATTGAAAAAGATGGTCGACGAGTTGGATGGGCAGGCAATGCTGTTCGTCGATATTCTCGACGATAACGAGCGAACGCTAATTGCGGATGTCAAGGCGCGTCTCGACATGGAGGAGCCCATCCCGATGAGCTACGCTCAACAGGTCGAAAAGATCTACGGGAAGGTGAAGAGCATCCTGCACGATGCGCTGGGGGTGTAGTGAAATACGCGCAGGTACAAGTGTTGATTTATCTGGGGGCTTTTCTGAACAAGGCAGGTAAGCTGTTTATCATTCTCAGCGTACGCTCTTCGCGTATAGGTGGATGGTTTATCACGCAAGCGGAGATGGTTTTGAAGAGCGCAAGGATTGGGATAAAGGAGCTTAAGAATGGCCAACTTTGATGAAGCGTTAGAGAGCTACCGTACTCAGAGAGACGCATTGCGTAAGTTCCAGGGGGAGATCCAGCGGAAGGTGAACGAGCGTCTCAAGCTCGACCGCGAGATAAAGGTGGACGTGAAGAAGTACGACTCCATGTACAAGAAACTGTTGGTCGCCGTGAACGATCTCACCCCGGCGTTGCAGGCCGAAGTCAACGGCGCGGCCTCCAATCTGGGAAACATAAAGGTGGAAGAGCAGGACGAAGCACCGGTTGAATCAGTGGAACCGGCTACTGTTTGACATACGTCGAAGGGCTTCGAATAGTGATCGTGATGTTCATGTCGCAAGCCATAGTATCGGAGCCCTTCGACGTGGGCAGGAGGTCGGCCGCCCCGGACAGAGTGCGCATGGTCGGCCCCTGCTCACCTTTGGGAGGTGTGATATGAGAAAAAATGAGAGGTGGTTATTAGATCAAGTGGCAGATGCGCCTAAAGAATTACGCGGGGCCTTGTTGGTGACTATAGGTTTACAAGACATAGCGAGAGCTATTGAAATGGCAGTGTACGGCCCTGGTGATCTTCCTTGTCCAGATCCAAGTAATGCACAAGGACCCATAGAGAGGATGTCTTCGGATTTCACACGTCTTGCAGATGCTTTGGAGGCGATAGCGTCTGCGCTTGATAGATAGTTACTAACTGTGGCGATTAACGAAGAACATCTGGATGATATAGCCTTTGCCCTGGCGGTGACGTTTACCTACAAGGGGCGTTTCTTCAGCTTGAATGTGCAGGAAGATGAGGAGAGAGTGTTTGCGCTGATACCGGCTCCAGAAGGAAGGCCCGTCAACGTGGAGGAAGATGCACTGACGGGCGTACTAGAGCCGTCGGAGATAGCCGCAGCCAAGATACACTGGGACGAGGACTTCCCTGAAGATGACATTGCAGAGGCCATGGATGCCATCGTCGGCTACATGGTTGAGCGGGGGATTTTGAACTTCGAGAAGGTAAACTAAAGAGGAGACGACGATGGACGAGAACATGATGTTGAAGGAGGCGTTTCTGGCACATCTGTCGGGTATATTGGTAGAGCCCATGACCATCACCAGCTTGCGCAAGCTTGAGGCGACGGCTGCGTTGGCCCGGCGGATGTTGGAGGCAACAGGGGAGACGTACGACCTTCCGGGCATAGAGTCGCTTTCGAAAGAGGTGGAGGACATCATGTCTTCTTCTACTTCTTCTTCCGACAGCAGCGGCCCGGACTTCGAACAACTCGCCCAGATGGTGATGCAGGTGATGGCAGATCGCAATCGGCCTACCATGAAGGAGCTTCTTGTGTGCCTGACCGCCGCCAAGAAGGAGGGTCTGGATAAGGTGGCCGAATACATCGAGAAGCAGCTGCTGGAGATGGTGGGGGAAGTCGGGCATCAATAAGACGGGCAGCACGTACTGCAAAAGGCGTAAGCAACTACGATGACCAAAGATGAACAATACCTTCGCGAGAAGGGGTGGACGCAAAGCTCTGACGGATTTGGGTGGGCTCCTCCAGACCACGGTCGTGTGTATAGCCCGGAGGGTGCGGCAGAGCGCCAGCGGCTTTTGGATAGAGGGGCAGAGGTTCTGGATAGGGAAGTTGAAGGAGGAGACGAGCGCCAGCGCATCGTGGACATGTTGGATGGCATGTTGAAAGAGGAGACCGAAGGCGTTTTCGGCCTCTTTGACGGGGTCACTAGAGCAACGGCAATGGCGAAAGAGGTGCAGGAAACGGCACCGGGATACACGGGTATGATGGCTCCCCGCATGGGCAACTTGCTCCAGGTGGTATACCGTATCGACATGTTGCGCGACGTTTTAGCCCGGATTAAGTCAGGTAAATTTTGATCTATCTATTCCAAGAAATTAAAACCGTAGAATCCTAAAAAACTCAATGATTTCAAGTACTTAGCGTATTCTTAATCCTAGAACGGACATTATCGGAATAGGCGTTTTCGTGGATAAACTGGCGATCATAGTGCTCAAAATGAGACTCGATCAGCGTATCGACTTCTTGAATCGAGCCCTGCAGCACCTTCAGGCAGCGGAAACGGAAGTTCTGGTGCTTCCGACAGTGCCCAACCGCCTGGAGGGCATCAAGATACGCTACGCCATCCAGAACGCCCAACAGGCCGTGAAGGAGATGTTGAAGGAGGAGAAGGCAGCGGTGGAGGAGCTTGATGCGGGGGCGTGTAGCGAGTGCGGTATCAGCTACGTGCTGGAGGGTGACACCACCGGCAAGTGTGAGGAGTGCAGATGAGTGACCCATCAGTAGCCAACGCCATCCGGTTGGAGCTTGGGTGGACGAAACAGCAGGCCCTCGTTTTCGTGCGCAGGGTGAAAAAAGACGCGTACGAACACGCCAAGAGTCAGAACATATCCACCAAGGAAGCGCTCATACAGATTGCTCGTGCGCAGAAAACTCCACCGGAGTTGGAGCCTTTCGTAAAAGATGATCTCCCGGAAGCATAAATTCCTTTTCATCCACCCGGCGAAGACCGGCGGGAACTCCATCGAGGTAGCGTTGGCGCCTTATGCGGATGGTCATCTCAGCCGGTATGGCGGCGGATTCGATCCGGAGAACGTGGTCGTCAACTATCTGGGCCGGGATGTGAAGCACGCAAAACTGGATTTTTACTGTCAACACATCCGGGAACAGCTGTTGGATTTTTACGTGTTCGCGACGACCAGGAATCCTTGGGATCGAATGGTATCGGCGTGGAGCTACTACAATAAAGCGTACGCAAAAAGGCCTTTTAACGATTGGATTCTTTTTGTATCGGATCTTCTCGATATGGAAGATCCAGGGGCACCCCGTAAGTATCTACGCAAAGTAATGGACCCTGTGATGGCGTTTATGGAGACAACGCCTGGAGCGAATGCGCCTCCTATCCATTTTATAGAGTTCGATAGCTTGCAAAAGGACTTCGACAAGGTGTGTCAGGATATCGGAATCCCCCGCATCGAGTTACCTCACACTTTGAAGACGAAGCACAAACACTACAGCACTTATTATAACGAGGAGCAAAGAGATTTGGTTGCCAAGGCGTTTGCGCAGGACATCAAGCGCTTCGACTACCGCTTCGAGGAGGCGAAATGAAACAGCGCGTCGTCATCACGGGCCTGGGCATCGTGTCGTGCCTGGGTAACGACCTGGAAACCTTCGTCCGGAACCTCCGGGAGGGGCGTTCCGGCGTGAAGAGCATCGAGAAGATGAAGGAGCTGGGCTTTCGTTGCACGGTGGGCGGCATACCTGAAGGCGTGGACGAACTGGCCCAGGTCGCCTTCGATGAAGAAGACCTGATCGACATGGACTCCACCAACCGGTACGGATGCCTTGCGGCCATCTTGGCCTGGGAGAACGCCGGGCTTCCTTCACTGGGAAGGAAGGACATCGACTGGGACTCGGGGGCCGTCATCGGCTCGGAGACGGCGGGCATTCATACCGTCAGCGAGAAGCTCTATCCGCTGGTCAACGCCGGGAAGGTCAAGCGGCTCGGGTCGCGTTACGTGGAGCAGACGATGGTGAGCGGCGTGGCCTCCAGGATCGGGTACTTCTTGGGGCTGGGCAACATGGTGGTCAGCCTCAATGCGACGTCGTCTACCGGGCTCGCGTGCGTGCTGGACGGCTACCGGTACATCCAGTCCGGCCGGGCGAAGCGGATGCTTTGCGGGGGTGCCGAAAGCTCCAGCCATTACGCCTGGGCGGGGCTCGATTCGATGCGGGTGCTGTCCACCATCCAGGAACCGGAGAAGGCGTCCCGGCCGATGTCGGCGTCGGCCTGCGGCTTCGTGCCTTCGGCTGGTGGGGGTGTAGTGGTGCTGGAGAGCTTGGAGAGTGCTCTGGAGCGCGGAGCGCGGATCTACGCGGAGATACTCGGCACCTATGCGAACTGCGGGGCGCAGCGTGACGGGGGTTCGATGACGGCGCCCAGTGCCCACGCCATCCAGCGCTGTATCAAGGGCACGCTGGAGGACGCCGGGCTTACTTGCGGGGATATCGATCTCATCAACGGCCATCTGACCAGCACCTTCGCGGACCCGTACGAATTCAAGAACTGGGTGGCGGTCTTCGAGGAAGCTGAGGTGAAGTTGCCCTGGATTCACTCGACGAAGTCGTTGACCGGGCATCCCATCATCGCGGCCGGTGGTGTGGAAATGGTCGCCTGCTGCCTCATGCTGCGGGACCGTTTCATTCACGCCTCGTTGAACTGCGAAGACGTACACCCGGAGATTGAGAAGGCGGGGGCGGCGGAGTCGATACCGCACGAGACTCTAACACATGCGCCGTATTTGAAGACCATATTTAAGTCGAGTTTTGGTTTTGGCGACGTCAACGCGTGTGCCATTCTCAGGAGGTGGACCGATGGCAATAAGTAAGAAAGCACTAAAAGAAAAGCTCGTCGACAAGGTGATCATGTGGGCGGAGCAGGTCTTCATCGAGCAGAAGGAGAACAACTTCGACTACTGCTCCTTGAGCTTCGATGTGGAACTCGGGGCGCCGGAGGCCGACGAGATCGTAATGCTCCGGACGACGGAGAGCTATGAGGATCTGTCGGAGATGGCGGAAGAGGGGGAGTGTTGTGATCCTGACGATCGGCACTAAAGGACAGGCCGTCGTCGGCCTGAAGGAGAAGCTCGCGTCGCAAGGGTTCTGGCCTGACGGGCAGTACAGCGCCAGCTTCACGCCGAAGCTGGCGGAGGCGGTGGCCTACTTCCAGCAGACGCACCAGGACATGTACGGCAGGCCGCTGGTGGTCGACGGTGTCGTCGGCATGTACACGGAGTGGGCGTTGAAGCATCCTACCGGGGTGGCACAGAAATCGGGCCTGGGTCCGCGACCGTCTTGGAGAGATAGGGATATTCCGCGAGCTTTATCAGAGCAGCGGCGGCGCATATTGGAGGTGGCGCTCGGGGAGTATGGTGTGCGCGAGAAGCCGATGGGCAGTAACCGTGGGCCGGGGATCGACAAGTATCTTCCGAAGTGGTGGTTGAACAAGCCCGGTAAGGGACCGGCGTGGTGCTGCTTTTTCGTGTCCTGGGTCACCAAGCAGGTCTTCGGGAAATATCCGCTCGGCCGGAACCACGGCTCGTGCAAGCAGGCGTGGAGGGCAGCGCAGGAGCGTAAAATGTCCTGGCCCAAGTACCGTATCGTGGACACCCCCGTCCATAAGAATCCGTTGCATCCAATGCCGGGGGACGCGTTCTACATGCAGTGGGGGCCGCGCACCGGCCACATCGGGTTCGTATATCGTGTAGACGAGAGAAGCGAGGTCATCAACACCATAGAGGGCAACTGCGCCAACCGGGTGAAGGTGGGCCGACGGGTCATCGACGAGCGCATCATGGGGT
>Ga0180438_10012144_pt1 | contig 10286 bp, 8 predicted proteins | sample SS_ome_12_FD_132455 | JGI IMG/M metagenome (GOLD analysis project Ga0180438, IMG submission 132455) | Hypersaline lake sediment archaeal communities from the Salton Sea, California, USA - SS_3_D_2 metaG | ecosystem: Environmental > Aquatic > Non-marine Saline and Alkaline > Hypersaline >... | reverse complement strand
ATAAAATTTTGCTAATTCTTCAATTATTTCCAAACCATTAGGGGCATGTGTCAAAATAGTAAGTGTTGGTGGAGTTGTTTCATCATTAAAAGTATAATCTATAGCTTTTAGATGCATCATATAATTATGAACAATTCGGTTCTCTTCTTCTTTATCCAAAGCTTGATTTTTAATTAGCTTTCTAAAATTAACATATGAGCTTGCAGATTTATCATCTAAATTATCAGCTTGACCACTAGGAATTTCTTTAAAAAAGTTTAAGAAAAACTCAGCATCGTGATTAGAAAATAAATTTGTAAATGGCACTTTTTCTTTATGGAGCTTATCATAAACAAGTAAGGTAAGAGCATCATTACCAGTTTCACCTTGGATTCCGCCACCTCTATCACAAAGAATATCTCCTATGCCTCTAAGTAAACTTACATCGTTTGTGAATTTTACATTGTCAAGAATAGTTTTAAATCTCTTAATGTGTTCTATAACCTTATTATTATCCTTTTCAATATTAATATTTTGGTAAATTAACATTAAATCTTTATAATCACTCGGATTTTTAAATTTGATAACATGTCTACGTAATAGAAAATGAATTAATTTCATTACATTACCGTGCAAGTCACCATAAGTTACCTGATGGCCACCCTCTTGTTTAGCTTCTTCTTTTTTTTCTTCTCTAAACTTTGGAGTTTCACTAAGATTGGCTTTTTCTGATTCTATTAAATAACCGAGTTCTTTAAATTTTTCTTGTGCTTGTGCTTGTGCTTGTGCTTGTGCTTGTAATAATTCTACTTGAGATTGTGTTTCTTTTTTTAATATTTCGTAGCCTTCATCCCCTAAAGCTTCGGCAACTGCGTCGCCGCCATGTCCATCAAATATGGCGCTAACGTTAGGCGGATCATTAGGTTTTATTTGTTTTACAATTATTGAAATATTATCAGTTGATGAAACAATGTCGTAATCTTTTGATTTCATTCCCCAAAGAGCCATCTCACCTAAAGATAAAGCAATGGCATTTTCATTTACAGTTTTATCTTGCTGCAAAAAACTTTCTGCAACTTTTTTAGCAATAATTTTAATACTACTATTTTGGGGCATCCCTTCAGTCAGACCATCACAAGAAGTTACAAGTATAGGAATTTGCCCATCTGTGAGTTTTATTTCGCCACTAGTTATATCGGGCTCATGGCTGAATTCTTCGTTATCATCTGTTGTACAACCATGAAACATCAAATCGCCTAAGGAGCGATTCATTGAAAGATAACTCTGATCCTTTACAATACGACTTGTATGCTTTTTACAAATATCCTTAGCATATGCACAATATCCATCTTTATTTAAAATAACCACAAAAGCTTCACTATCGCCAACATTTGCATTTACATATTTAAATATTCTTGATCTAGCTTTTTCCTCAATCCAAGAGGTTGTTATACAGGCTGTTGATCCTCCTATATTCAATTTTCGTTTATCAAGTACTTTTTCAGCAACTTCTTCCATCGTCTTTATAGATTTTTGCATAACAGCTTGTTGGCTTTGTTTATCTAATAACTGAAAGTCTTCTAGAGGCTTACTAAATTCAGCATCATCATTGGTTTCTCGGGCTCCTTGAATACTAAATACACCATTTTCGCACTTATCTTTATGCAAATAATCTTCATAACCACCTCTTTGACTTTTAGAAACTTGCTTAAATATTTCCTTAGATTTTTGCCGAAACTTTATTAAGGTTTGTTGAATATTTTCTTGAGTTAGAGTTGGCATCCTCCCCCCCCCCTGATTAAGCCTGAAGCACTTTCACTGTTTTATTACTTAATTATAGCATAAAATAGCCACTAGATATGGCTTGAAAATAGCCATCAAATCATAACCTATTGATTGTATTATTTATTCAGAATGGACCTTAATCATTTATGGCGAGACCTAACGTATTTAACACTGAATTATTAAAAAAACACCAAGACTTACCTGCTAGAGTAACTAAAATAACTACCCCTCATGGTGAAATTATGACCCCAGCTTTTATGCCAGTTGGCACTAGAGCGTTTGTAAATCATATGACTCCTGAAGACTTAACAGAAAGTGGCAGTCAAATTATTTTAGGTGGCAATACCTATCATATGCTTTGTAATCCTGGTATGGAGATTATTGAATCCCTTGGTGGCATGCATAAAATGATGAATTGGCAAAAACCAATGCTAACTGACAGTGGTGGCTTTCAAGTTTTCAGTTTATCGAAAAATAAAAAGATTTGTAAAATTGATCATGATGGCGCGCACTTTAAACATCCTGTATCAGGAAAAATAATACACTTAACGCCTGAAACTTCTATCGCAGCACAAAAATCTATAGGCGCTGATATTATTATGGTTTTCGATGAGTGCACACCTGAGGATGGTGGTCGTGATGCTGCAATGAAAGCTATGGATAGAACACACAGGTGGTTAAATGAATCAATCGAAGCTCACAATAAAAATCCAAATTCAAAATATGGTTTTAAACAAGCACTATTTGGAATTATTCAAGGTGGTAGCTTTTTAGATTTGCGTGAACAAAGCACCAAAATAATGTTAGAAGCTGATTTAGATGGTATTGCAATTGGTGGTGAAGTTATTGGTTTTGATATGGAAAAAACAATTGAAATAGCAAACTTTGTTGTGCCGATGCTGCCAGATAATAAAACGCGTTACACAATGGGAGTTGGCGCTAAACCACAAGATTTAATAGATGCTGTAAAAAGTGGTATTGATATTTTTGACTGTGTAGCTCCAACAAGAAACGCTCGCCACGGATCATTATACTGTGGAGAAATTATTGAAAAAGATAACTGGATTGAGTTTAAGCCTTTAGAGGATAATGGCAAACTTGCAATTAAAAAATCTATTTATGCCAAAGATGATAGACCTATAATGGAAAACTGTGAATGCCACACGTGTGGGAATTACTCACGCGGCTATTTGCATTTTTTATTTAAACAACAATCTGTTGCCTTTTCAAATTTAGCTTGTATTCATAATATCAAAGTTATGCAAGATGCTTGTGAGGCAATGAGGGAAATTATTTTTAGATCTCAGTAATGCTACAAAGATCGCCACGTCGCTGCGCTCCTCACGATGACATGAATGTATTGCGAGCGCAGCTTTATTGTCATTGTGAGCGCAGCTTTATTGTCATTGTGAGCGCAGCTTTATTGTCATTGTGAGCGTAGCGAATCAATCTCTTTATAGCCCATTAAAAACATTAACAGAAGTCTCAAAATCCCTGCCAGATTTATCTATTAAATTAGTTTTTCTAAAAGAAAAAAAGCTTCCATAACCAAACCCAACAGTCGCAACAGTACTAAAAGTTGCAGCCATTGATAAAACATCAAAACCAAGCTTCATTCCAGCAAAAACTACAGGAGATGCTGCTCCATGTGAGGCAACCAACAAGCAAATACTAGTAGTTAGTATTGCCGCACTTAACAATGCCAACCCACCACAAAGCAGTGCCGCACCCCAATTTCTTTTTTGATTAGATTTAACTACTTTGGAAACTTCAGAGAGTGTATTGGTATAATCATTAATAGCACCAGGGTTTTTCAAAAGCTCTGTTGTTTGCTGGGTGTACTTTTGCAACAAAGGAAAGTCTTTTTTGGGAATATAAGATTTTTCTCTATGAATAGCATTTAAAATATAATAAGCTCTTTCACCTAGCAAAGAGTTACTAAATCTAGCTTTTTCGCATTCATTTTCCAATTTTTTAATTTCGTGTTCTAATTGAAAGTTTTCAAACTCATCTAATACAAAGGAACTACCAGATAAGTTTTTCATTATTTCTTTAATATATTTATCAAAAGCTATTATTTTAAATTCTTTATTTAAATCTAAATTTTTAAACTTATCATAAATATAATATAATTGAATTAATTCTCTTTTAGATTTAGTATCTTTTCTTAAATTTAAATCTAACAATCTATTATAAAGCTTATCGAGAAAAGATTTTTTAATATCTTGGTTATGGCCTTTAAATTGTTTTAAGTAATCTGAAACAAACCCTTTGTTAAAAACATAGTCTTTTACAAGATCATCGTAAATATTAATGCTTAAATTATTTAATCCTATATTTAATTTCCCAGAATCATCAATTAAAAAACTTGTTTTAGCTTTAAAGCCTAGCAAATTTTTATTAATCTTTTTTGTGTCCAAATTTCCAATAGGAATATCTGCTTTATCAGCTATTCCAAGCTCAGTTATCCCAACACCATTGACCGCAGGGTCAAAAACAACACTATGCTTTTCTGGCATTTTAATAAGCAAAGAATCAGGTCTAAATGCGTCACCGTAAAATAAACTATTTGTAGCATTTGGCAATCCCGCTTGATAAAAGTGACTAACAGCTAAATACGCTAATTGCTCCCTTTTAGCTGGATCATCAACTTTATAAAAAAGATAATCTTTGAAAAAACTTTGTAACCCTTGGCAGTTTTTAAAACTTCTAACTGAAAAGTGTTTTTCATCAATTTCTTTTAATTCTTCTGCAATACCATATTTTATCCTGGCAATTTCATCTAAATTATAAACTAAATCTTTAAGTAAAGTTTTAGTGGTTTTGCCAGTTTTATCATCTCTAATATTAATATAATATTTTTTTTCTAAGCCATTCCAGTCACGCAATGCTTGTTTGCCAAATTCTTTTTCTTCTACCAAAGGGCCTGGCATTGCATGTTGGGCACGTCGATTTTTATTTTTACCATAAACTAAAGCATGCGTTGCATCATAAGAAAAAATTGGTGAATGATTCGTTGAAAAAGAAAATTCATCTTTTGCTTTATTTGCTAATTGATATATTTCTGGATTTAGATGACAAATACTATTAGTCCACTTGTCATATAAGTCACTTACACTAATATTATTAGTATCAATATTTATATTTTTAAAAAACTTATAAGTTATCCTGTTGAATTTATCATTAAATGGTTGTTTTAAAATATCATCACAAAGTTGTAATATGATTCTTAAATCTGACGCATCGAAATCTTTATTATTTAACAATACTTTTTTGAATCTTAAAACTTCGTAAACTAATAATTGTTTTTTATATACAGTATCTTGACTGGGTCCTGAAATACCTATGATTTTACTAAACTTGCGCTCACCATTTAATGAATATTTCCCGAGTGGAGAATCTAAATTTGAATAATTTTCAAATAATTGTTTTTCATAGATTCCATCATGGCCATGCTGCCAATAAACTCTAGTACCATCAGCTAGTTGTTCTATTTGCTTAATTGCTATATCTTTAAATTGATTATATTGTACATTTCTTAAAGCTCTAGCTCTATTCCAAACTGTTCTATAGATTGGATGATTTTTAGAAACTGGCCACTGACCACATCCACCATAACTTTTATATATCTCCTCAGTTGATTCCATTTTACTGGATTCAGGAAATGAATTAGCTATGCTATTATCAACTAAGCTTAATGCAAATTTAGCATTAATTTGATCGATGGTATTTTTTATAGAAGTTACATCTGAAATTTTATATTCAACACCATAATATTTAGATAGTTCTTCAATAGTTTCAAAACCAACAGGAGCATGAGTGAAAAAGCATATAGAATTACTAGAAACATCATGACTGTAACTTACAATTTTAATATTATGTTTATAATTAACAAACAGTTTTTCTATAAGTGAAAAATCAACAACTTTGTTTTTCAAAAATAGTGCTAAATAATATAGCGTATTTGATGTGTTTTTATCTAAACCAACTATTTCTGGAAATTTATCAAATTTAAATTTACCATTTATATAGGATGCAATAAATTTAAAAAATGCTGCATCGTGATTTGAAAATAATATTTCTGTTTTAACTTCATGTACCTTCAAGCATTGAAAAAATAACAAGGTTAAAATATCATTACCGAATGGGACAAATCCACCGGCATAAGGGTTGGACCCTCCTCTATCTGCAAGTACATCCCCTATGAATCTAAGTGTTATATCTTTAGAGTTATCAACAGAATCTTTTAAAATATTATAAAATTTATTTATATCACTTGCGGCTAACTTTGGATTACGTTGTGTATTGATACTTTTATAGATTTGCACAATTTGTGCATAATTGTCAGCAGATATTTTTAAAACTCGACAGCGTATGGCAAAATTAATAGCGCTTAATACATTGCCGTGCAAATCTCCATAGGTAAACTGAGTATTTTCTTCTAGTTTATTTTCAATAGTATCTGGATATTTTGTTAAGTCTACTTGTTCAGCTATAAGCAACTTATTTTGTAGTCTTGTTTCCATTTCGCTCCATCCCCTTTTTTATCTAAAAGAAGACTAGTGCAATGCAGTAATATCGTCAAGCCACAAAACAATTTTATTTTTGGTGTTATAGATGACAGTTGGCAATTAATGCATTAAAATATGTTTAATATTAAAAGGAATTATTTATAATGGTATTTTTAGACGTAAACACAGAAGCTGAGATATTATTAAGGATCTTTATCGCTTTTTTACTAGGAGCAATCTTAGGTTTTGAGAGAGAGCGTACAGGTATATCAGCTGGAATCCGTACATATGGCGCAATATGTTTAGGATCTTGTGTATTCGGCGTCTTATCTGTCACGTTAGTTGGTGCTGATCCCGCCAGAATTGCAGCTCAAGTTGCAACGGGTATTGGTTTTTTATGTGGTGGTGTAATTTTCAGAGATGGCAGCAAAGTTAATGGGCTTACCACTGCAGCTACACTTTGGGCAACGGCTGCAATTGGTCTTGCAGTTGCTTTTGGCATGTACGCCATAAGCATTGTTACAACTTTCTTAGTATTTCTTTTGCTATATTTACCACGGCTAAAATGGTTTAAAAAAGTTTCGCCAAAAAGAAAATCTAAAGAGTTTCCTTAACGAATTTTCATTGCATTTGAAATAACTCCTGTAATAAATGCATCTTTCATGAAATTCATTTTTTCATCTAAAGGTTTACCATTAACAAGAAATTTATCTTTACTGACATAAATATTTATAACATAGGTTTCACCTTTAACTATAATATAACCTTTAGTTATATTTTCTTCAAAATTTTCCTTCAGAGTTTTTTGTGGTGGCTTTTTGATAGTGTGTTGATTTGGTATAGCTTGAGTCTTAGAAGACAAAATCAAAAATGCAGAGTTAATTCTACTGGCAGCACCCTGACTAATTTGATTATTTGAAACTAAAGTTTTAATATATGAATTAAAAACTTCATTTTTTATATCACCTGTAACAATAATTTTTATATTACTAGCAGTCCCTAAATCTAACTGACCGCTATCTACAAGTCTATCTATTACTTGCTCGAACCTTTCCTCTTTTGTTATTAACAATGGCGATACTTTTTGCCTAGAAGCATCAAACTTTTTTTGCAATTCATTTATAGCATTATCAATAATTGTCCTAGATATAATAAATGATATATTTGCCTCAGATTTCATTAGCAAATCTTGTTTGCTTATATTTTCTGGTATATCTTTGGCAAAGTTAGCTTTAACATTAAGAGTTATCTTTCCGTCTTGGAATAAAGCCGAATTCTGCAATTCAATATTTGTATTTTTATTTAAAATACTTAAAGCATCTTTAGAGTTTATTTTTAATTTATTAAGACCACTACGGATAATATTATTTATATTTAAATCAAAAATTATATTTGAAAACTTATAATCATTCATAGTATAAGATGCTATATTAACTTTCTTAATAAGAGAAAGGTATTTATCGGTATAGTTAGTTTTAAAAGTTAAATTAAAATTTTCTAACTTTAAAGCAACAGGTGAATCACTTACAGATAGGCTTGGAATATTTAAATTCAAATCTATCTGCCACAAACCATCTGAAAGTCTGTCAGCTAAAGACTTACAAGATAATCCACCCATAGATACGAACTGGTATTGTGAAGTATTTGAAAAAGGAAGAACTTTGATAAGCACATCTGAATTTTCAACATTTGTACTTCCCATATTAATTTTTAAATCCGCAGTTATTTCTGGGCTATTTGGCAATATTGCATTTCTTCCAATAGTTATATTAGTATCAGTGTTGTTATTAAAAGCCATCAGGGTATTTAATTTTTATGCCAGGAAATGATGGATTTTTTGAAACAATTGCAGCTGCAGCTAACTTATAAGAATTGGTGTTGTCATCATAAACTATAGGTCCATGATCTAAGGTTTGCTGTAATAATACAGGTTTATTTGAACGGTTAGCATCTGAAATTTCTAATGTAGCTTCTGAATTGAACCAACCTTTTTTATAATTAATAACCTTTATATCAACGTCATAATCTTTTTTTATAATAGAAACAACTTCATAATATTTATTTTTTACGATTATACCGTAAATAAATGGTGTTGCAATTACACCTACAATTAGAAGTAAAACCAAGATAGCAAAGATTTTTAAAGTATTCATGATTTTAACCTTTTTATAATTATTATTAAATCATATAGGAATACTAATATTATCTTATAAATATATAATCTAGTCTACTATGGAAAACTAACTAGTTGATTTGAAATGATTTTAGTTGTCATTGCGAGTAAGAAACCTTTCTCGCAATGACTATAATAGGATGTTTAGTTAGCTGAATTAGTGCTTATAGTTTCAACTAATTCCTTTAGTTCTCCACACTCATACATTTCAGTCATTATATCAGAACCACCAATAAACTCGCCCTTAACATAAAGCTGTGGGATGGTTGGCCAATTAGAAAAGTCTTTAATGCCTTGGCGAATTTCAGGATCTTCTAAAACATTAACTGCTAAAAAATCATTAGCACCAATTTCTTTTAATATTGCGCAAGCTTGGCCCGAAAAACCACACTGTGGGAATATCGGTGTGCCTTTCATATATAAAACGATATCATTTTCACTAACTTGTTGTTTAATTTTATTTTCTATAGACATATTTCACCTTTAAATATTTAACTTTACATCATACCTAATTGCAATTTCGCAACATCACTCATCATGCTTCTATCCCAAGGTGGATCAAAAACTAATTCCACGTTAAGACTTTTAACTCCAACAATACTTTTTATTTTATCTTCTATATCAGCAACTAGAACAGGACCCATACCGCAACCTGGCGCTGTCAAAGTCATTATAACTTCAACATTAAATTCGCCATTATCCTCAGTAGTATTGCATTCATAAACTAAACCTAGATCTACAATATTTACAGGGATCTCAGGGTCAAAACAAGTTTTTAAAATTTCCCAAACCTTGTCTTCAACACTGCCATCTAATTTATTAACATCTTCATGCTCAACAATTACCATGCCGATTGCATCACCATCAGTACCCTTAACTCTTGCTAAATTTCCATTAACATAAACAGTATAAGAATTTCCAAGGGCTTGGGTTACCATTATTAGAGAGCCTTTTTTAATTGTGATTTTAATTCCCGAGGGAATTAAAATGCCTTCGCAATCTCTAAGTGCTTCAGATGTATCTTGTTTTAACATTTCTTTATCTCCTGCGTTCTACAATTTAATCTATTGTAAAACTTTCGCCACAACCGCAGCGATTTTTTTCATTAGGGTTATTGAAAACTAATCTTTTTTGCTTTAAGCCAGCATTAACATCTTCAACATAATCAATTTCTAGATTTTTAATAAATTCTTTACATTCTTTATCAACAAATACTTTTAAGTCAAACACATCAAACGCCAAGTCTGCTGAGTTTATTTTTTCAATTAGCGACGGTACATATGAATATCCAGAACAACCGGTTTTCTTTAAAGATAAGCGAAAACCAATAGCATTTTTATTTTCACCCATCATTTTTTTAATATGCTTTGCTGCAGGTTCTGTAATTGAAATTAGCTGATCCATAAATCCCCCTTATTCAGTAGATATTTTAGAGCTATCGTTATCTAATATAGCTTTTAAGGTATGCCATGCTAAAGTTGCACATTTAACTCTGGCTGGAAATTCCGCAACACCTTTTAATACAAATAGCTTACCCAGACTCTCTAACTCTAATTCTGTTAATTCTTCGCCTGTTAGAAGTTTTTGAAAAAGTTCAAATGTTGAAACTATTGACTTTATAGACTTACCTTTTATAGTTTCAATCATTAAAGATGTTGATGCCATTGAAATAGCGCAACCACATCCTGAAAAACTTATATCTTCAATTTTCTCATTCTGTTCTCTTAAATATATTTTTACTTTATCGCCACACAGTGGATTAAAGCCTTCTTTAGAATGTGTAGCATCAGGAAGTTCGCTAAAATTTCTAGGGTTCCTTCCATGATCTAAAATAACTT
>Ga0180438_10012142_pt1 | contig 10288 bp, 7 predicted proteins | sample SS_ome_12_FD_132455 | JGI IMG/M metagenome (GOLD analysis project Ga0180438, IMG submission 132455) | Hypersaline lake sediment archaeal communities from the Salton Sea, California, USA - SS_3_D_2 metaG | ecosystem: Environmental > Aquatic > Non-marine Saline and Alkaline > Hypersaline >... | reverse complement strand
CGGCTTCCCCGCGATCGGAGACCATTGTCCTGCATCAGCGGCCGGCGGCCGAGCACAGCGAGCCGAATCGTGCGGAGCCGCAGCCGGAGCCGATCCTGATTATCGAGGACGGCTACGACGACGACCCAGCGGCCACGCGACCGCCGCCGGCGGCCCGCCGCAGGGAGTACAGCCGCCTGTTCAGCACGCTCCGCGGCAGTTGCTGAGCGGGGCAGGGGGCCGAAGGGGGCTGGCGGCTCCGCCGGCGACCCCGCCTGCCGCGCCACATTGCAGAGAGAAAAGGTTCCCATGACGAGCATGCTCGAAGCGTTGAGGCAGATCGAGGCGCTCGTGCCCGATGGCCGGGCGGCCGAGCGAGGCTTTCCGGCGGCGGCCGAGCCCCTGCCGACGCCGGATGACGCCGACGCGATCCGGAAACCGCCTGACGCGGTCCGAGAGCCGGTAGCCGACCACGACCAGCCCTACCACGACCTGGCGGTCAATCTCCTCAGCCAACTGGACGCGGACCGCGCATCGGCGATTCTCTTCGTCGCGGCTGCACGCGAGGAGGGCAACACGGCTGTGGTGGCGCGGCTGGCATCACTGCTGGCCGGCCGGCAGGGGGAAGTGCTGGCGGTCGACGTGGACCTCTCGAGACCACGGCTGGCGGAAGGGCTGGGAATCACGTGCGACCGGGGACTGGCCGACGTGCTTCTGGGCGCGACACGCTGGCCGGACGTGGTCCAACCGAGCGGCATCGAGGGTCTCGCCGTGCTGCCCGGCCGGCCGTCTTTTGCGGCAATGGCTCCCGAGCCGGAGCCGCCGCAAATCGCCCGACTGCTCGACCAACTGCGGCGCCGATACCGCCTGGTGCTCTTGGACGCCGGCCGAATGAGGCCGGAGGAGGCCGTTTGCTGGGCGCGATTCTGCGAGGGAACGTGCCTGCTCGTGGGAATGGGGGAAACGAGCGCGGGGGCGGCCAGCGGGGCGGCCGGACTGCTGATCCGCGGAGGAGGCCGCCTGTTGGGCTCCGTGCTGCTGCAAAAAGGGGCCAGGAGTCTCCCTTGAAAAGGCTCCCGGCCCCCGAATACTGCGACAATCTGCAATACACGAACCCGAAGCCCAAGCGAGGACGACTGCTGGTGTGCTCCTCGCTTGCGCTTCGGGTTAGTATCAGGCCGTGAATAATCCCGGATAGGGGTTATTGCACCAGCCGCACCTGCGGATTGGTAATGATCTCCTCGAAGATGTCGGTGAGGCGCCGTTCATACTCGGCGGGGTTGCCGCTGCCGCGAGGGCTGAGACCGTCGTCGTCGGCCGTGCCGCCGGTGTGGGCGAGGCGGTCCATGAAGCCGTAATCGGTTCCCAGGCCCACGCCCACCGGAAAGACGCACCAGCGGTTTTCCTGCATCATGGCGGCCTGCATCAGCGGGGCGTCGAGCCAATAGGCCCCGTTGTTGTAGAAGTCCGAGCCGCGGCTTTCGCTCATGAACTTGTTGATGTCCTTGATGCTGCTGGAGTAGAGGTTGGGCACGCCGTCGGTCAACAGCACCACGACCTTGTTGGTGTGCTGGCGGCCCTGTCCCCCTGCGGTGACCGGCTTGATGTGGTCGCGGGCGACGATCATGCCGCTCTCGGTGGCCGTGCTGGCGCCCTTGTCTCCGACGGCTTGGAGGCCGGTGCAGACCTTCATGGCGGCGTCGTAGTCGACGGTGAGCAACTGCTCGATCACCGGGCCGCCGCCGCTTAAGGTGTCGAAGGCAACAATCGAGACCCAGTCCCGCTGATGGACGTCGGCGATCCCGCCGTTCCGCTCTTTGACCACCTGGATGGCGGCGATCAGGGCGCGGCGGGCGGCGTGCTCGGGCTGGGCCCGGGGCGGGAATTTGAAGGCCCCGCCGGCCGTGGCCTCGGAGTGCCAGGGGCAGTGAGGGCTGTGCTTCGACAGCGGCGCGTACTCCTTCTTGACCACCTCCAGGTCGCGGCCGTGGTCCATCATGAACTGCACGTACGTCACGTACCCAATCCAATTCCGGAACGCTCGCGGCACCGTGATCGACGTGCCGGGGAACGTCGTGTTGTTGGGGTTGTTGAACTTGTCGATGCGGTCGGTGTCTTGATCCGGCGGCAGCCAGCCGCGGTTTTCGGAGGGAGTGCCGGCCTTGCCCTTCTCAATCCTAACCGGCTCGATGATGTAGTCGAGGTACTTCTCCCAATAGTCGTAGTTGTTCGAGCTGTTCGGAGCAGGCTTGGCGTCGGGCATCAGCCGGGCGATCTGAAGCTCGATGATCGCCGAATAGGCCTTCTTCTTGCGGACACTTTCGTTCTGGCCGGGATGGATGCGGTATTTCTCGGGGATAACGAGGTCGCCCAGCGGCCCGCCGTCCTTGGTCAGCTCCGCGTAGGCGTACTTGTCCGATTTGACGCCCCACGGCTTGCCGAGGTACTCCACTCTTCCCGGGAACGCGCCGAACCCGAAGTCCTCAAACACTTGCTCGATCAACTCGGTGCCGACGGTGGGATAACCTTCCGGACCGAAGGTCTCGTTGATCTCGCCGGTGGCCCAGCAGGGCTCCGTGTCGTCGTTCATCGAGCCGGACAGATCGACGACAAAGGCGATGTCGCGAGGGTTGGCCATGGCCACGGCCCGGGCGGAGACGTCGAACGAATCGAGGCCGCAGATCCGGCCGAAGAACAAGGGGGCCTCGCCGTTGGGGGAGCGGTCGCGGCGGGCAGTGACGCGAACGGCGTTGGCCGCCGTCTGGGTGGGCGTGAAAGTCCGCTTCTCGAAGTCCCAGAGGCCGAGCTCCACGTCGGACGGCTTGAGAGCGACTTTCTTTCCTCCGGCAGCGTGGTAATTGGCAAACCGGTCGGCCATCTCGGCCACCTTGTTGAAGCCGACGCCCATGTGCGCCGCCGCGGCCGTGGCCGCCGAGTCGGCCGCCACCTGCAACTGCGTGCGGAGCAGCATCATGTAGCCGACGTCCACGGCGAATGCCACCATCCCCAGGATGACCATGAGCATCACCATGGCGAAGATCAACGTGGCGGCCCGCCGTGGCGATTTCCTCTCGCGATACTTCCGAGTGTTCATATTCATCTCCCACATGGGAAGAAAAAGACCTGCCGCGCCGGCGGACGTCCTGGCAAGCGTTTCTCGGAGCCGACGCGGGAAGCCGTTTGCCGCCGTGCAGAAGCCTTGCCGAGGTCTTCGCGGCATGCACAAACGTCGGTTTCAAAACGGCTTCGGTCAAATCGGCCGAACTCGCTTGAAGCGCCGCAACCGGCGGCGGCACAAGCTCCAGCAATGAGATCCCAACAGCCGTAAGAACCGCGCGGCGCCGCCTTTGCGGCGATCGACCGCGGCGCTGGGAAAAGAGAAGACGCGAGCGACGAGACGCGCGCCGGCACGGCAACCTTTCAAAAAGAAAGAAGGCAGCCAAATTCGGCAACCCGGCCGGCTCCCTGGCGGAGCTTCCGGGCTTTGCGCCCCGACCTCGCGATCGGTTTGCCTTTTCAGTTGGTTCGAGGCCGCCGCTGCCGATGCGCATCGGGGCCTCTAAGGGATGCTTAGGTCACGATCCGGGCGTTGTCAAACGCCGATTGGCGAAGCGAACCGCCTGACCGGCGATGTCCAGCCCCGCCAGATCACTCCAGGCGGCCAGGAGCCGGGCGAAGAGCTGGCCGGGCTCGCCGCGGCCGATGGGGCGACCGTCGAGCCGCACGACCGGCACGAGGCAGAGCGGGGTGCTGGTGAGAAAAGCCTCGTCGGCCCGGGCCACCTCGTCGGGGGTCAGCTCGCGGCGAACCGTGGGGATGCCCAGCCCGGCGGCAAGCTCCCAGAGCTGGGCCAGGCTGATCCCTTCCAGCGCCTGCGACCCCGGGGGCGAGATCAGCCCCTCGCGCGAAGTGTAGACGACGACGTTGGCCGTCGACGCCTCGCTCACCAGCCCCCCGGCATCCAACAGCAGCGCCCTTGCCCCCGCTTCGGCCAGCGCCGCTTCGCGGTCGGCCAGGTAATAGTGCATGCGGCTGCGGCACTTCAGGCCCGTCGGCCACGAGCGAGGCGAGACCTGCTCGAAGCAAGTCGTCCGCAAAAACTGGCCGCCCCGGTACTTCTCGGCCCAAAGCCGAAAAGGCAGCGGGTAACTGTGCAGGCAGACGGTCGGCGGCGGCGGCTCCTCCCCCGACGCATAGGCCGTGTACGTGCCCGGCGTGGCGAAGATCGTCAGCCCCAGGTCGTCGCCCGCGTCGAGAAGTCGATGATTTTTCGCCACCAGCTCCTCGGCCGTTTCGGCCAACTGGCTTCGGCTGAGCCCCGCGTCGACACCCACGATCGCCAGCGAGTGTTCCAGGCGAACCAGGTGATCCTCAAGCCGAAAGAGCTTGCCGGAGAAGGTCCGAAGCTGCTCGGCCACCGTGGCGCCGAGGACGAAACCTGCGTCGGTGGGCGCGATCGCCAATTGCGAGGCGGGCAGCCAACGTCCATTGAGATAGGCCAGGGGTTCGTGCATGGCACCATTATGGGAAGCGACGCCCGCTGGGGCCAGCCCGCTACGGCGAGGCCGTGCCGACCCGCGCGTGCGGATCGGAGCCTGTCGCAACGGCCGCCTGTTCCATCCCCGCGGAGAACACGTAATCGGCCGTCCGCGCAAGCAGGCCGCCGGACGAGAGGTATGCCTGCCAACTGTGGTTTTTGCCGACCGAGCCGCCGACGCCGAGCAAGTCGAGCTTCTCACGGTCGGCTCCGAGCCGTGACACCGCGGCCGGACCGGTGTATCCCAGCGCCTCGGGACCACCGCGGCTGTAGAGCCGCGGATACCAGCGGAGCACGGGATCGCACGGGTTGACCAAGACGAGAGCGGCTTCGAGCTGGGGCAACGCCAGTCCGTTGCAGTGCCCGGGCAATAGCCAATCGTTGGGCATCGCCGCGGCCACCAGGACCGCCCGCCACGGCCGTCCTTTGACCTTTGCAACCCGGTCGAGCGCTCGTCCGGCCACCTCTCCGCCGCCGAGGAGATGCAGGGCGCCGGTGATCACGCGGGCGCCGAAGCTGTAGCCCACCAGGGTCATGGGCGCGGCGGGATCGGTGCACTTGAGCATGTGGGCCAGGAGGTAGGCTTCGCGGTCGCTGCGGGCCGCCTTCAACCGCAGATCGGCACGATTGCGGCGGCACACCTGTTCGGTCGGCCACGACCAGATCACAAACCGCAGCGGCCGATCCTGCTGGCCGGCGGTCAGCCGGCGGCACGTCATCACGCCTTTCGAGATCGCCGATCGGCTCGTCTCGCGGTTGCCGTGGACGAAGACGCAGGTGGGCACCGCCGGGTCGTCGGTCGCGAAGAAGTCGCCGGGGCCGGCTTCGGCCCAGGTGCCGTCGGCCGATAACCGCCGGTAGCGAAGCGGTGGGTACGACTTGCTTGCCGCCGCGTGCGGCGAGAGTCCCCGCGTGTTGATCAGCCAGACCCGGCCGGGCTCCTCCGCCCGCAGCGGGCTGCCTTCCACTTCCAACAGAACCCCGAGAACGACCACGGGGACGATCATCCAAGAGGCCGGTGCCCGACTCTTCGGGCCAGTCACTGCAAGCGTCATATTCGATCTCTTCGTTCTGGCGGGCGTCACAAGTGAGTATGCCGTCTGACAGAATTGTAGCCTCTATTTCGGGGATGTGGCACGCGGACCACGCAATTGTTGCCGAAAAGCCCCCGGTTGCGTTTGCACATCATCGACCGCGGTGTAGAGTTGTCAGGTCCGTTGCTGCGAAGTGCGAGGAGCGTATCGTTCGAGAGGAGAGAGCCAAGATGAAGAAGCTGCTGATCGTGACAGCTATTGTGATGTTGACGGCCAGCACGGTGGGATGCCAATGCGGCCGCTGGTTCCGCCGGGGGGCGATGGTGCCCTACTATCCGGCCGACCCGTGCTGCGATCCGTGTCCGCCCCCCTGCGACCCGTGCGGCACACCCGGCCTCGGCGCGATGCCGATGCCCGGGCCGGAAACCTACGTGCCCACCGGATGATTCCCCCCCTTGTGCGCCGTTGCGCATCTGAGCGTACTTCCTCCCGGTAAGTGCCTCGATCGTCGCGGGCCGGCCGCGCCATCCTGAACGCGGCCGGCCGCGGCGACGTCTTCAGGAGACGCGCGATGATTCGGCGCGATCAGATCGGCCACGTGTTTCTCTGCCTGGGGGCGTGCCTGGCCGGCGTGTTCCTGATCGCGGGGGCCGGCAGACTGACGGGCGAGGCGCCCGGCGCGCCCCCGCGGGAAGCCACGGTGCGCCATTTCGGCGCCATCGGCGACGGCGCGGCCGACGACACAGCGGCACTGGAAGCGGCCGTTGCTTCTCGGCTCGGCGAGGTTCGGCTCCCCTCGGGCGTCTACCGCGTCACCCGCACCATCCACATCGATCTGGACCGCGTGGGTCCCAAGTCGATCACCGGCGGCGGCACGGCAAGAATCCTGATGACCGGCGGCGGGCCGGCAATCCGCTTCACGGGAACGCACCAGGGCACCGCCAGCCCGGCCACCGTCCTGCCCCAGGTCTGGCAGCGCGAGCGGATGCCGATCGTCGACGGCCTCGAAATCGTCGGCGACCACCCGGAAGCCTGCGGCATCGAGGCCACCGGCACGATGCAGTTGACGATCACGCGGGTGAACGTCCGCCACGTATTGCACGCCGTCCACCTCGTCCAGCGCAACCGCAACGTGATCGTCTCCAACTGCCATCTCTACGAAAACCGCGGCGTGGGGCTCTACCTCGACGACGTCAACCTCCACCAGATCAACGTCACCGGCTGCCACGTCAGCTACAATGCCGGCGGCGGGATCGTCTCGCGGGCGGGGAACGTCCGCAACCTGCAGGTGAGCGGCTGTGACGTCGAGGGCAACATGTCGCCCGACGGCCCGCCTACCGCCAACGTGCTCATCGATTGCCGCGGCGGCCAGGCAGGCACGGCCGAAGTGGCCGTCACCGGCTGCACCATCCAGCACAGCCACCAGTGCCCCGGCTCGGCCAACATCCGCTACATCGGCTCCGACGTCGAGGGAAGGCAGTGGGGCCACGTCACCATCGCCGACAACGTGCTCAGCGACGTGACCGTCAACGTCGACGTCCAGGGCGCACGCGGCGTCAGCATCGTCGGCAACACGTTCTGGAAAGGCCAGCAGCACAACCTCCGCGTTCTGGACAGCTCGAACGTCGTGGTCGGCCCCAATGTCTTCGACCGCAACCCTAACTACGGTGCCCAACGGGACGCCAGCAACAGCCTCGTACTGCGCAACTGCCGCGATTGCACGCTGATCGGCTTGCACTTAAACGGCGCGTCGAACTCGCCGGCCGGGCTGGTGCTCGAAGACTGCCGGCGGATGAACCTCACCGGGCTTACGATCCTCGACTGCGAAGGCGCCGGGCTGCTGCTCAAGGGCGTCACCCAAAGCCGCGTCTCGGATTGCCTGATCCTCAACGACCAGGCGGAACCCACCGAGTGGGCCCCCGTGCTAACCGTCAACTCGCCGGGCAATGATATTGAGGCCCCGGTGGTTCCTGCCGGCGCGGGCACGTTGCCCTAGCAACGACGACAACGCTGACGGCCGCCGGGACGGCGGCACGGTTCAGGGCGAGGGCGCGTTCTGGGTGGCATCCTTGGGCGGCGGGACGTAGCCGGTCGGCAGGCTTCCCGGTTCCGGCAGCGGCCAGGTAAGATCGGGTAGCGAGCGAAGCAGATCGTCCAATCGCTGATCTCCATATCTGGCGATGGCAGGCGGCGGTGGTTGCTGGCGGAGGAGCTTCTCCAGTACCTCGCGGCCCTCCTGACCGCGCAACCCGATGGCGTAAAGATACGCCTGCCCTCGATTCCAGGCATAGGGATCCTTGTCCCCTTGGACGAGGTTCTCCAGCAGCGGCAAGACCTTTGGCGACGGATGCAGCCCCATGGCGAGGATTTGCCACGTGCCCGGCGTCGCGGAAGTGTGCTGGGCATAGCTCTCCCAGAACGAAACCGCCTCGTCCCCCAATCGCATCAGGGCCAGGCAGGCCGCCATGGCACGATACCCGTTATCCGACAGATGGAATCCAATGTGGGGGCCCGCGGCCTGCGGGCAGATTTCCCAGAGCGCGGCGATGTTCTTCTGCTCTTCGAGGCTTGCCACGTAGAGCAGGTCGTGGAGCTTGCCAAACGGCTGGTAGCCATCAATGGTCCCGCCGAAGCCTCCCGGCTCTCCTTTCGCTTTGAGCTTGGCCAGGGCGGTCGCTTCCAGATCGCTGGTGATGCGTTGCAGGTCGTTCAACTGGCCGGCATCCTGATACATCCGCACCAGGTAAACCAGCAGTACATCGCGCGGCTGCGTGAAAAAGAAATTGGGGTCTTCGAAACTGCCCTGCAGAATGACTTCGACGGCCTCCTTGTGCCGTTTCAGGTACATCAGACAGCGAACGATGTTGTCCAGCCGACCCGCCTCCATTTGGCTCCAGCAGGTTCCACACCATGACGTGGGCATGTAGACCTGCCACATGCGGTGTGCGTCTTCCCATCGCTTCTGGCGCATGTAATACTCGGCCAGACGCGCGGCGGCTTCGCTGGGAACGCGGACGTCGCCGAGCGGCGTTGTTGCCTGCGCCTTGGCCCGGCCTTTCTCAATCAGCATCTGGTAGACAGCGAGCATTTCCTCTTCCCGGCCCGTCTTCTCGTACAAGTCGGCAAGCTGGGAGTACGCCGCTTCCGCATAATGGCTGTCGGGAAAGCGCTCGGTGGTTTCGCGGAATACGGCGATTGCCTGCTCGCGATCCTGATACGCCAGCGCAGTGCCAATGGCGTTCCATGCCTCACCGAGCCGCAAATCACCCGGCTCCTCTTGGCTGAACCGCTTCGCTAGTTCGATCGCCCTCTCGAACTGACGATCCCTGACCTCGATCTGGATCAGGGCTGTCTTTACGCTGCCCGCCCAGAACGATTGCGGATATTGAGCCAGATATCGCTCGAAAAGCTTGCGCCCCGGCTCGCTGCTCTCCCTTTGGAATCCCCGCCGATACCGGTCCGAGGCGATTTCACCCGCCCGGTACAAGGCGTAGGCTTTTTGGAACTGCCAGGGGGCGATTCGCTCGGCTTCCTCGCAGAGCCGCAGCGCCGGCTCGAGGTCGGTACTGCGGCCCGCAATGCCCGCTACGATGCAAAGCATCGAGGCCAGGTCGGCCGAGGGCGCACGGGCCTCTCGAAAACGTTCGAGGACGGCATTGGCCGATTTCAGTCGATCATCTTGCGAAGAGATTGCCTGCTGCCGCGCGTTGTCGTACTGCAGGTGTGAGAAGTAGAAAGCGGCCGCCGGAGGAGCGTAAACCGTGCCCGGATAGTCTTCATAGATCTTCTTCGCGATCGGCGTAGCCTTTCGCGGATCCCTGGTGCGAAGAGGGCTCCATTGTTCGAAAAGCGCCCTGGCCGCCAACTCCTGCTCCACCTGTTCGGAAGAGAGGCCACTGGTGCCGGATTTCAAGGCGTCGGCGCGAATCTTGCCGATCGAGTGCCAGTAGGCGTTCTGGAAGCCATACGGGAAATCGCCGGCCATCGTGGGGTGGCGAAAAAACAGATTGGTCAATTCTACGATCCGCGGCATCTCGCCCGCCTTCTCCGCCTTGCGGATCTCGTCGCGAACCACGTCGACCGCCGCGTTTGCGTCTTTCGCCCAAAGGAAGGCCTCTTCAAGCTTGCCCTCGTTCGTCAGCGTCTCGAGGCGTTCGGTAAAGACCGCGTATGGATTTTTCGGCGAGACCAAGCCGGCACCTTGCTCGATGTCGAACGGCGCGGGCCCAAACGGATCTTCCGACGAGGGAGCGTCGAGAGCGGACTCCGATTCCGCCGTGGTGTTGCCGGAAGCCGAGACCTGCGGCTGGTCAGCCGCCCGAAGGGCATTCACTCCCAAAAGGAGAAGGATTCCAAGCGCCAGAGAGATACCCAATCCGCACATCTTCGCACCTCCCGGCCCCAGCAGGCCGTGCGAGCGCCAAAAAAAAGTGGCCGCGCCTCCGGAGCACGCGGCCGGCATGTCTCGCCCCGAACCCGATCGCTGTGTTCTTGTGTGCGGGTCGAGGAGGAAGAGACAGCTACCAGTAAATTTAACACATCGGCCGGCGGGTGTTCAACAGATTCCCCCCCAAGAAAATGCCTCCCCCGAAAGAGTGCATCGGCCGGGCTTTGCCGCACCGCGGCGATGTCGTATAACTCACGGATAACTCGCCGTTTCCAGTTGCTCGTCCATTCCCGCCGAGAGACCAGCGACGATGCCCAAACGGGTCGCACTAATCGTGGCAATCGCCCTTGT
>Ga0180438_10012141_pt1 | contig 10288 bp, 9 predicted proteins | sample SS_ome_12_FD_132455 | JGI IMG/M metagenome (GOLD analysis project Ga0180438, IMG submission 132455) | Hypersaline lake sediment archaeal communities from the Salton Sea, California, USA - SS_3_D_2 metaG | ecosystem: Environmental > Aquatic > Non-marine Saline and Alkaline > Hypersaline >... | reverse complement strand
TGAACGGGTCAAGCTGTTGTTGACTCACCAGACACCTGTTGAACGCATCCCTCAGTTGATCGGGATGCAGCCTAATGTGGCCAAGGCCTATGTGGGGCTGGTCTACCAGTATCATCCTGAGCTGAGGCCGGAGGCCATGTCACCCCCATAACCTTGACAAAGGTGACATTTGGCACTATTCAAGTTCTTTGATCCACGTTGCCACGCGACCGTCTTCTTGGACCAGATGATTGATAATTGGTGCTTGGCACCTGACTCTTATCACGATCAGCGCCCCATGCTTGCTTTGCTGGAAGACCAGCGAAACCTGGCGCTCAGCGGAGACAAAGCCTACATGTCACCTGATACAGATGCCCAAGTCTGGGAAGGACGACCACACAACGATTGTTTGCTAAATTGCTTGATCTAGCTCTTTAAGCCAGCAAGACTGATGCCTTCTAAAAAGTAGCGTTGGGCCCCAAAAAAGATAACAATCAATGGAAGTATGGTGATTGTCGAAGCAGCCATCATCAGATTCCATTCCGCTGTCCGTCGTGCTTTAAAGGCGAAGAGCCCTAACGAGAGTGGGTACTGGCTGCGCTCGGACAAATAAATCAGCGGTCCAGAGAAATCGTGCCAGGCGTAGAGAAAGGAAAATACCACCACGACCATCAATGCCGGGCGTACTTGCGGTAGCATGATCTGCCAGAAGATGCGCCATTCGCCTGCTCCGTCAATACGAGCAGCATCGGAGAGTTCCCAGGACAGGCCAAGAAAGAACTGGCGCAGCATAAAAATGAAAAAGGCATTACCTAGAAAGTTGGGGATGATGAGTGGTGCATAGGTGCCCAACAGTTTGATATACTTGAACAGCACGAAAGTCGGAATGAAAGTGATGATGCTTGGAATCATCATTGTTGAAACTGTGATAGCGAAAAGGACATCACGCCCTGGGAAGCGCAGACGTGCGAAACCGTAAGCTACCACTGTGCAAGAGATCACCGTGCCAATAGTCACAGACCCAGCGTAAAATAGACTGTTCCTTAAGAAGCGTAAGAACGGAAAGCCAGGGTAGGTCAAGGCGTGCATGAAGTTGTCCCAGTGTATCGGATTCGGCCACCAGGTAACTGGGCGCGCGAATATTTGGGTGTTCTCTTTAAGCGCCGAAGTCACCATCCAGTAGAAAGGTACCAGCATGGCAAATGCTATGGAAGCAAGCAGCAGATGTCGTGCGAAAGCTATTCCTCGGCGCTGGGGATGGATGCGAACTACCAAACGGGCCAGCGCTTCCGCTATCTTGCCAGTGGTGCCCAGTCGAAAGTTTCGTTCCATCGAATGCTTCCTCCATTCAATCTGCACGTTCAGCAGTGTTTAGATCCCACCTGCGCAGGCATGAATCACTAGTGCGAAGGTCTGCCCGGATCGGCGTATTGGAGACGAGTGAACTCTAGAACGCCTCGAACCCTTGTGTGTTCCCCAGACGTTCGTGTCTACAGATGATCTTTTGCCCGGACACACGCAAATTGACTGTTCCGCCACTCGGATGAGTGCCCTCTAGCAAAGGAAGAACCAGACAAAGCCAATTAGCCCACTCACCAATCCAAATGTTCATCTTCATAATGGACCCAAGCCCTAGCTGACCAGAAGATAATGAGCGTCACTATCAAGATTACCAGGAAAAGGGTAAAAGCGAGAGCCGAAGCGTACCCCATTTTGAAGTACGCGAATGCGTTTCGGTAGAGATGCACCATGTACATCAACATCGACTCGACTGGCTGACCCGTGGTACCACCGATGACTAAGGCTTGGGAGAAGACCTGGAAGGATGCAATTACGTCCATTACAAGGTTAAATAGAATCACCCGACTAAGCAGCGGCAACTTCACATAGCGAAATTTCTGCCATGCTCCAGCGCCATCAATAGCTGCCGCATCCAAAAGTGACTGCGGTATTTCCTTCAGGCCCGCCAGAAAAATCAGAGTTTGTGCCCCGATATTCCACAGACTCATAATAATCAGTGTGGGCTTGGACCAAGTTGGGTCCGTAAACCAGCCCGGTGTTGGCAAGCCAAGGTGTTCTAGTATAGTATTGATCAACCCTCTGTCAGGACTGAAAATCAAAATGAAGACTATGGTTGCCGCTACTGGCGGAACGAGAGTGGGTAAGTAGAAGATTGTGCGGTAGATACTGATGCCTTTTGCCTGCGTGTTGAGGATGATTGCAAGCATCAAAGAGCTTACCAGGCCGAGCGGTACGGAAACCAGCGTGTAGACCCCGGTATTCTGGACTCCCTTCCAGAAGGACGGGTCATCGGTCAACATTGTGCGATAGTTCTCCATACCAATCCATCTAGGCGACTGAACGATATTGTAGTCCGTGAAGGAGAAGTACATAGATGCAAGTACCGGATAAGCGGTAAAAAGCAACAAGCTCAACACCCAAGGCATAACAAACAAGAGTCCGGCGTGCGCCTCGCGTTGCTGTAACGTACCTTTGCGCGGGATATTTTGGCTCACGCCCCGCGTGGGAATAAGATTCATATAATATCCTTCACACCGATTTCTTTAATTATGATATCCTTCTGAGTGTGTTTTCTAGCTCTGTCTGGCAAGCCCGTTGTGCTTCTGTCAGTGCATCCTTCGGTTTTGCTTCCTTGGTCGTGATTAGCTCTATAGCACGCCATAGTTGGTCTTCCGCGAAGCTTTGAATCGGTGAGTCCCACATTGGCGTCGCAATGGTGAGCTGATCTAAGAAGAAGTCTGTCACCTGACGCGCGAAAGTCTCGCCACGTTTTTCGACTAGCAAGGGTGATACAAGATCACGCGGCACGCTCAAGTTGGCCGGTAGGTTCGGAGAAGCCTCAAACCATATCCTGACCCCTTCGCCGCTGACGTAGTCAAGCCACTGGAACGCCTCTTGAACATGCTGTGTTCCTCGAGGTATGGCCATCCAAGTTGGCCAGTAACCAGACACAACCTTCGTTCCCATCGGTCCAAGTGGAAGTGGCGCGACATTCCATTTCGTGAACCTCGGCTCAATCGAGGCATAGAAATCACCCATGATCCAACTACCGTTGAGCATCGTGGCCAGTCTTCCTTCTTGAAAGGCAGGCGGTTGGCCCTGAGGGCCTGGATAGGCACCCCAGTAACCAGAGGCATTAACTTTACCTATGTCGCCTTTATACTCTTCGTCTAACCAATCGACCACATACTCCATCATCGCTAGATTGGGCTCGGAATCAATCATATACTTCTGTTTTGCAGCGTTATAGATCTGCCCGCCGTTGAGTGCTGACCAGATCGGAAGCTCTCTTGCGTCGCGGAAAGGAATGAAGCCAGCCGTCTCCAAGTAATCGTCATTCCACCTTGTAAACTCTTTAGAGAGACTACGCAACTCATCCCATGTCTTCGGAAAATCTTCAGGCTCTGCAGGGATACCTTTTTCTTCAAACCATTCCTGGTTGTACCACATTCCATACGTATCGATAGTGACAGGGAGACCCCATGTCTTACCATTGAACTGGCAACTCGCGATCACTTCAGGTGGCCAGTTCTCTACCTGTGCGTATTTGGATGATGGTAACATCTCGTCCAGTGCAACGAGCGCGCCGCGCGCGCCAAGAGCGATCGGAGACACATACAAGGCGACTGCATCCGGGGGATTGCCAGCGGCAATGCGTGCCAATAAGACCTCTCGAAAGTTCTGGTCACCCGTGCCGCACTGTACTTCGTTGAAGGTAATGTTCGGATTAGCCCTGGTGAAGGCCTCCATGCTTTCCGTTATTGCAATCGGACACCAAGCTTGCGAACCTCCTGGAGTCCAGAAGGTCAGGGTAGTTGCCGATTCAGCACTCTGTTGGATAGGGGTCGGCTCCCGTTGTACCGGCAATGCTCTACAAGCTGCCAGGAACGCCGCCACACCACCCATACCGACAATCTGCACGAACTCGCGTCGATTCAGACTCTTCGAGTTCCGTTGCTGTCCGCTGTTATTGTAACTCATTGTCTGCCTCCTAGCATAAACTGTCATAAACCTGAATTATTTATTGACTAGCTACCTGACACTTCCATTTCTGTATCATCAGAGTTTTATCAACGAAGACCAGAAAGATTATCTGAAGCAACCTTATTATACCCCAATCCCTCCTTTTTTTCCAGAGGCACGCCTTACATGATTTCTTGTGCGACGTAGGGGTGGGTGTTCGGGTCTCTACTTCGACCACTTTCGCCTGCGGGTTCTGGCCAGGTGTGGCCCCTAACCTCACTTGGTCCCAAAGAGCCAGTCGCAAATAGACACAAGAACCAAAAAGAAGCAAAAGAGAATCCCGTAGAGTAACCAGCCTTTGATAGAATCTTCTACTTTTTCTTTCTGCTTTTTCTGGATTTTAGCTATCAGTGAGACAAGTAGATCGATGTCAAGGAAGACCAGTCCGTTATTAACCAACCATGCCAAAAGACCCATAGGATCAAAGTCTTCAGGGAGATCCTCGATTTCCACAGGTTCAAAACCGGTAATGAGACATGACCAAATGCTGGGCAGGAAGATCACAAACAATTCTATCTCAAAGATTAAAAGTGCCCCCAGCAGTGGCTGGTTGTCGCTCAAAGTTCCAAGCGGGTTGTTCAAAGTTTGGGGTTGAAATATTTCAATCAAATCAGAAGCGCCTAACAATATAGCGAGACCAAGAAGAAAAACGTATCCAACTATATATAAGAACTTTTTTTGTCTAATCAAATACAAGAGCAACTTGGCACTCGCAATGGCTAGGAGTATTAAAAGCAGGACTATATCTACCTGGAATCCTATACCCGTGACAGTCTTAAGAAGTCTAAGGTCTTCCATCCGAGTTCCTCGCGGATTTCCTTGAGCGTGTCAAATCTCTACAAATAACGCTGTGACAAGGATTGGATTGCACTGCCAAAAAAGCTGCCTTGATTGTCAATAAGGTATTCAAGGTCTGGCACGTAACTCTGTATTTAAGGTCCTGCACAAAACAGCCAAAAGTAGCAGGAATGGCCATCCGGATTACCAGGTCGAGAGCTACCCTTGGATATGGAATTTAACCTATCCAAAGCTGAGGTTTGTAAATGAAGATCAAGTTTGAGCGCGAGCCGTTTAGTTGTGTTATGCGCAGTCGCCCGTCACTCCTAGGATGCACCTGGAGCACCTACAGTCCAGTTGAGCAGTGCAATTTCCACATCGTTAATCTTGATCTTGGCTTGATAGGTTCCATCGGTGAACACCCCGTTCAGCGGGCTAATTGGCAGGACCTTGATCATCTCGCCGGTTGCCTCATACATTTCCAGCCCACGCTCTCCAGTCTCAAGCGCCACTGGGCCAGCATCGGTATAGATATCCCATTCGATACGTGTTCCGGGCGGGAACCCACCCCTGACTACGATGTAAAGTTGGGTCGTGCCAGACGGGAAGATGTTCGGCAAAGGTTGGCCGGAATCCAGTTGCTCTATCTTGGCATGTACATACCTCGAAAGGACGAGCATCCAGTCCTCTGTGCTGGAATCTGGTTGTTCCATCTCGGGAAACACAAACACACCGGAAACCTCGATATCGGCTTCAGGGGTACCAATGTACACCACCGGCGGTACGGGCGTGGCTGTTGGCGGAATTGGTGTGGGCGTCGGTGGGGCTGGGGTGGGGGTATTTGTGGGTGGCGATTGCGTAGGCGTCTCAGTCGGCACAGGTGTGGACGTTGCCACTGGAGCCTCTGCTGATGTAGGTGTTGGTGGGATGAGTGTAGGCGTAGTAGCAGGCGTACCGCACGCAACCAAGAGTAATAGGACCAATGCCATACCAATCATCTGTTGTAGTAACTCCTGGTGGTTCATTTTCTGCTCCTTTCTTCGTTCAAGGCAATTTCGGATAACTTGAGAATAGGAAGTTTTCTTATCACTCCAAAAAGATCAGACAATATGGCATAGGCGTAGCCCCTTACCCTGCAGAAAAGAACAGCCGAAAGCAAGATCCTTGCCAACGCAAGGATGCCTTCGGCAGCTACTTAGAAACTTCTGTGTTTTCTGCCGTTCAATGCAATCAACAGTGGTCTTCTCTGTTAGCTTCATTATACCCACTTTCCCCTTTTTGTCTAATTCAAGCTGTGTATTTTTATAACCCCCCAAGGAAGAAAGGGGAAAAGAGCCCGTCATCTTCGCCGTACGAAGTGAGGCGAAGTTGTCCCCGACGAAGTCGGGGGAGGGCTCTTTTTCAGCCGAAGTGGGCGCCAAAGCCAAAAAGCGGAGCTCAGCCGCAGCCTGGACGAGCTTACGAGGTCGGGCAAGGGCGAGTGGAGCGAGGCGATGCGCTGACTTCGGCGGCCTAAAACCTGCTATAACGCCACCAGCGCCGTTCTCAGCGGTTTTTCTGACCCCTTGGCTATTGTTTTCTCTTTCCAATCGGCCTAGGCTTGATAGATCACTCGGCTGGGGTCAGGTTCTCTTGCCCTCGGCTCAAAATCCTCAACCTCTTGCTTGGTCTGCCTCCTCCGCTCCCTAACCCTTCGGACCAGTTCCTGGCAAGTCACGCCGTCTTTTCTGACCAAAGCCTCCTTGATGTCCTCAAGCTGAGATCGGCTTAGCCGGGACCTGGGCACAGTCAGCGTCCTCAAAGCCACCACCTGGTCAGTCTCTGGCAGTTGGACCAAGGTGCTCCGCCTTTTCAACCTCTGGATGGCCTGGGTAAAGCCTTCAAACTGCTCGGCCAGGGAAGTATACAGAGGGTGGGTTCTGGCCTGTTGTTGTTCATCGGCCACTTCATGTTTTATTTGGCTGGGGTCAGGCAAGAAAAGATCACCCACAATGGCCCGGGCGGTTTGCCGACCGGTGCCAAAAAGCACCTTGATTTGGGCCTGCTCTAAGGCTCCTTGTAAACGGTCACTCTCAAGCTGGCTTAAGCTCTGATGGGCTAAACAAAGGTGCAAACCAAACTTGCGGCACTCAGAAAGCACCTCAGCCAAGACTCGGGCTGAACCGGCGTGGGCGCAAAACTCCTGAAACTCGTCCACGGCCAAAAAGAACGGGGGGCGGTGTTCTTTTGGCAGCTCGACTCTTGAAAAAGCCGCCTGCTCAAAAAAGACCATCAGCAAACTACCTAAAAGGTTTCTGGTCTCCTGATCCCCAGCCCCTAAGTTGATGATCAAGACCTTTCTTTGATCCATGATTTGGCGCAAATTCAACCGGCTTTCTCTTGCCCCTAGAATCAGCTTAAGAGCGGGATTGAGGGTCAAGGCAGTGACCTTGTTGAGCAAAGACTCGATCATCATGGGCCGCTCCCTCCCCCACCGGTCAAAGCGGTCGTGGAAAAAAGGAGCCAGATCGGGATTGGCCACCTTCTTAAGAAGCTGGTCCCGCCAGTCTTTGTCGGTCAGCAGTCGGGGGAACTCGACTAAAGTGAGCCGGTTTTCAATCAAGACCAGCAAGCTATGGAGAGCAATATCTGAGAATCTTGGCGCTTCTTTCAAGGTCTCCGGCCAGGTTCTTCGGAAAGCCTCGATCACGTTCTGGGCCACGCTGTAGGGATCACCAGGGATGGCCAGAACATTGAAGGGAATCAGGTAGTCTTTCCGACTGGGATCGAGATAAATCAGTCTCTCAAAGTTTTCTGGCCTGGAGAGCCAGGGCTCGGCTCTCGGATAAGAGGCCAAATAAGCCAGGAGGTCGTTGGCCAGGTCAGCATGGGGGTCCAAAACGCCGACCCCCTGGTCAAGATAGATCAGTTGGAAAAGGACGTGGTCTAAAAAGCAGCTCTTGCCTTTTTTGGTCTTGCCCACCACGTACATGTGGGTGTCAAAGTGTTCCAAGGGTAGAGAACATTTTTTCAAGGCTAAATCGAAGGGACCCACGAAAGGCCCCTTTGAACCTAGGTTAATCTTCAGTCTGGCAGGCTGCTTTGAAGAGGGCATCGTTCTTAAAGTCAGTATATCAAACTCTGTTCTCCTTGCTGCCCAGCCACCTGCCAAATGGGTTGGGTCAGAATCCTCTCTGGGCTGGCCTGACCAAAGGTAGTAAACCAAAACATCCTTTGGCCGCCAACTGCCTCTGTTGTTGTTTTCAAGTTCTCTAATCTTCTCTCTCCCGTCGTGATTGTTAGAATTCTCAGGGATTTTGTCTGGTATTTCTTCTGGTAAAGCCCCTGGCTGGTATAGGCTAAATAAGCCTGGACCCTGGTTTTCCATCGTCTGTGAGCGAGGGTGGCTCTGTCCACCTCGATAAAAAAGTGGGCCCTTTTCTCCCCCAAGTCCAGGACAAAATAGCCATCAGGGATAACAGCTACCTTGCGACGTCTTCCCCCAGGAGTTGCGATTGTCACGTAGTCTTTCATCTGGCGGCGTTTCAAGGTTCCATCGTCAAGCCACTTTTTGATCGTGAAACCGCCCTTCCCGGCCGCTACCACCATCGCCACCCGCACATCGTTGGTCCTCAACAGGTGCTCGATAAAGCTACTCCCTACCCGGTTGTGTTCCGGTTTCCAGATTATCTCTTCTTCCCAGAGATCCCGCTCTCGAAGCAAAGCGGCCCCCCTCTGATCCAAAGAGTACACCAGGGGCCGCCGACCTTCAGTCAGCTTGGTCGGCTGCTCATCTCGGAACAAGTAGCCGTGGTGAAACAAAAGCTTGAGGCGCATCTGGCAGTGGGTCCGGCCTGCCTTGGTCGGGAAATACAAGGCTCGAATATGCTCTGAAGTCAGCGCCCGATACTGATAGACCGCCTGGACAATCGCTATATCCCTGGATGTCAGTCTCAGGGGCGGAAGCCTGCTCGTGGCTCTTTCAAGCGTCTTCAGTCGTTCTCTTCTCTCCCTAGAAAGGTAGATCATCCTCTTCATACACTCCAATTGTAGCACGCCCCGTCGCTTCCTTTGAATCGTCAAAGGCTCGATCTCCGCCGATCTGGGCGGCAATCGCCCTCACCACCACCTTGTAGGGCTTCCCCAACTCAAGGGTCAACAGTTGGGAAAGCTCCTCGAGCTATCAAAAGCAAAGAAAAAAGGGGCTACCTGGCCCCTCAATTCAGCGGTTGATGCGGTCAAACCACCTTGGCTAATACTCTTCAGGCAATAGAAGGGTTGTCGCGCTTCGGTCGTGCTCAGTGATGACCCAAATCTTTGTTTCGTCTCTCAGGGTGTAGGCCGAAAACAGTCTTAACCCATGCTTGAGACTATACTCGTTTTCGGCAATGTCTTCCTCGCAGAGATCTCCCCAATCGCCTGCATGATGACGGGCCAGAAACTCGTCAGGGCTCTGCTCCGCTTTGCCCAGCGCTTCCAAGGCGCCAGGTGTTGCCAGGACTTGGCCCAGGGGGAATAAGGGTTTTGGTTTTGATTTCTCCGGAGTGTTCATGTAGATTAGCCTGAAACCATTGGCAACGGCATTAACTGGCGTTTCAAAGGATCAAGAGCCATCCTGGCAATTAGTATACCACATCGTCGACAGATACTCCAGGTTAGGGCGGCGGGGGAAGGGGGTCTGGGGGAATTCCCCTGCCGCCCTGCCCCGCCTACGGCGGGGCAACCGCGCGTCGGGCGAGGGAAGCGAAGCGAACCGAGGCCGACTCCCCACGGCGCAAGGGTGGCGGCGAACCCCAACGAATGTTGGGGTTCGTCAGGGCGGAACGCCCTCACCCCGATGACAATCGGGGTGGCCACCCGCCGCCCAAGCTCCGACGTTAGGAGGAGCGCTGGGTTGCCTTATGGTGTGATCCTCCCCTGGAGGGCACCCATACGGCAACGGCGTGGGGAGTCGGGCTCGCAAGCGACCTGCAGAATGCGGGGAGTGCAGCCGAGCCCGACGCGCGAAGCGCCGCCAGCGATTCTACCCCCGAAGCAGCGCCCCCTGAGTTCTTCTTAAGCACTTCAATTAACTGAAGAAATCAGGCTAAAAACCCAAGTTTTTAGCCAAAAAGGGGCGCTGCAAGTGGGGTGGATGAGCTGGCGCTTTCTTCCCCCAGATGCTTGCGGGGGGCTCGATGCCCCGCGCAAGCATTTATCCCTTGTTCAACCCACGCTCAAGGTGTTGTTTTCAGACACAAGGGGTAAAGCAACGGGTATAAACAAGGGCTTCGGCGGCCATCTGGCTGAGGATTTTGTTTACTCGATCACATTTTGTGTGCGGACGTTTGGGTTTTCGTTGGAGGAACAAAAGTCCAATTTGACGCCCAGGCCAATTTCGGGTATGATTTCACTACCGGACACTTTCTGCTAGGCAAGGCATTTGGAACTCCACGGGGATGGGGAGATGCTCATTCAAGAAGTGCTCGAGCAGGTTCAAGCCGAGTTGGAAGAGGCTCAGGTCACAGCG
>Ga0180438_10012139_pt1 | contig 10288 bp, 13 predicted proteins | sample SS_ome_12_FD_132455 | JGI IMG/M metagenome (GOLD analysis project Ga0180438, IMG submission 132455) | Hypersaline lake sediment archaeal communities from the Salton Sea, California, USA - SS_3_D_2 metaG | ecosystem: Environmental > Aquatic > Non-marine Saline and Alkaline > Hypersaline >... | reverse complement strand
TGATCCATCACGGCCAAATGGACTGTCTCTGTGGTTTCATCCCTCAGTTTCTCCAGCTCTGGCAATGCTTCTCGACGAATGTCACTTTTGGCCAGATAAGCCCGTGCCAGTTCCAGACAGGCCAGCCCCAGACTATAGCCCCCCGATTCCTCGTTCCGTTGCACGAAATTATGAAACGACAGGGTCGCCAACAGGCGGAAAGTGGTGCTGCTGCTTACCCCAATGGCTTCACTCAATTGGGTCAGAGTACGCGGTGTACCGTCGGATAGCGTGGAAAGAATTCGGATGGCCCGGTCCAAAACCCGGACGTTATAACGACTGGTCTTTTTCGTTGTTTCACCTCTCAAGCCACTACATCATAGACTTTCAAAGAACTGCCATTGTAGAGCGCCTTGATCTTGGGGCTCAGCGCTTGATGTTGTTCAGAGTTGCGCCAATTGGCCGCCGTTTCCAACGACTCAAAGCGGATAACCATCTGATACTGGGTAGGGTCTTCCTGCTCGCGCAGCAGTTCTACCTTGACAAAACCCGGCATACTGGACATCGCTGGTCTGTACTCTTCGACGAAGAGGCGTTCAAAGGCATGTTCCTTGCCCGGCAGGACGTTAAAGGTCACATGTCGCTCGATCATCCAAGTCTCCTCAGGCTGCCCGGCCTTTGGCCACTTCCTGGCAGAGGCGGCGGGCCCGTTCGGTAAGGGTGGCAAAGTCGCCCGCGTCGAGCAGCTTCTGGCTGACCAGGGCGCTGCCTACCCCTACCGCATCGGCCCCGGCGCGGATAAACTCGGCGGTGTTGTCCAGTTCCACGCCTCCTACCGGCACCAGCTTAACTTGGGGGAGCGGGGCCTTGATCGCCTTGAGGTAGTCTGGTCCGCCGACGCTGGACGGAAAGACCTTGACCATATCGGCCCCCGCTTCCCAGGCGGTGAGGATTTCGGTGGGAGTATAAGCCCCCGGCACCACCGGTATGGCGTACCGATGACAGATCTCGATGGTCTTTAGGTTCAGGGTGGGGCCGACCACAAACTGGGCCCCGGCCAGGATGGCCGCCCGGGCACTTTCTGGGTCGAGTACGGAACCGACTCCAAACAGCACATCAGAACCGTACCTTTCAGTAGCCTGCCTGATCACGTCGAGGGCACCGGGGGTGGTCATCGTCACCTCAATGGCTTGCACCCCGCCAGCTTTGATGGCGTCGGCCGCAGCCAGAAGCTGGTCAGAACTTTTGGCGCGCATGATGGCGATCACGCCGGTCTTGTGGATCAATTCCAACATTTCTCGTTTGTCCATAGCCTTTCTCCTTAATTCCCTAACGGACTGTACGCCGGCCACCGCCAGCTACATCGGCTTTCATCAGGGCCTGCACTTCTGCCTTGGTGACAATCGGCAAGTCGAACATCAGAGTTTGCTTGAGCCGGGTAGCGGCGTCGCCTACCAGCACACCTTTTTCGATACCCGAGGCGGTGTCCGCTTCGGTCAGCAAGCCGTAATAGAAACCACCATTCCAGGTATCGCCGCCTCCCAGCCGGTCCCACAGGGTAATGGGTTGGATAGCCGGGGAGCGGAAAAAGTTACCTTTATTGTCCATCGCCGCGCTTTCCCAGCGGTGCTGCTCGAAGGAGTCAGGGTAGCGGATGGTTACCCCCACGATGCGGGTCTTGAACCGCTGGAGCAACTCTTGCATGAAAGCCTGGATGTCTTTGTCCTCGATGACACCGATTTCCCCTTTGTCAATCTCCTCGGCGCTGTGCCTCCCACAGCTCATGCCATAGATTTTGGCCATGTCTTCGATGGTGGTGATGAGCACGTCAACGTGCTCGGTGAGGAGGGGGGTCATCACTTCCCGGCATTGGTCTATGGTCCACAGAGTACCACGGTAATTAAAATCCAACCCGATCAGACAACCCTCTGGTTTGGCTGCGACGGCCTCGTGAAAAGCTTCCAGCAGGTAATTGCGCTCGTAGCCGCTGTGGGTGCTCAGGCCAAAGGTGATGCCCGACGTATGAAAGAGCCTGGCGTCTTTCAAAGCGGCTTTCCAATCCACGTCACCCTGGCCCAGCTTGCTGGCAGTGGAGTACATCCGTTGGTACCAGCCGGCACTCTGCCGGGGTGTCCGGCCAATCTCATAAAGAAACCGACCAATCGGTTCGGCCCTGTGGGCCCAAACGATGTGGTCGGTGTTCATCCCCTGTTCGCGGGCGACATCTCGAACCATCCAGCCGTATGGGTTGTCCGGCAGGCGGGTGATATAGCTGGAAGGAATACCGAAACGGCTGAGAATCATAGCCAGGGTGTATTCGCTGCCGGCCAGCGAGATGTGAACCCGGCGGGTCCTCTCCAGCCGTTGCGCATCGTTTGGAGTATCGCGTACCATCACCTCGCCCAAGGTGACAAAGGCTGGCCCTTTGTCCTTGAACGCCCTCAAATCTTCTTTCGTGACGTCATATTTGAGACCCTGCGTAGCCATATTCATTTCTCCAGTTCTGTTTTCAAAGGTTTTCGGCAAGCTCTGAGTACGACAATCGCCCTCGAGCTTGTTGACGGGTTCGTAGTAGCGAACTTTTGCGCTCTGCCTCTAGCTACGTCTGTCTATTAGAAGAATCGTAATGGGGAATCGAAAAGAGTTCGGTGAGAGTTTCATGTAGTGAAAGGGGTTTCTACTCAATAAAATTATACCACAGAATGCGCCGTGTGTCAAGTAGTTTGCCTGCAATTTTCCCGTCATTCTGAGCGAAGCGAAGAATCTCATTATTGAACTTGTCTCACTTTTCTGGTATACTACACTCCGGAGGGCAGAGATGACCGGTGACGTAACTGACTTGGAAGTTGATCGCAGCCGGTGCGTTAAAGCCACCTGGCCGGAAGAGGCACTGCTTGACCATTACGAGTGTCACGCCCGGCGCGACCCGCGCATCCGCTCAATCACAGCCTACGAACGAATGGCCCGTGACACCATCCGCAAGGGACACATCTTCTGTTACAAACACGCTGGCGCAATGAAGATAGGATTCTACAACGACAGGAAGAAGATATTCGTGGCCGTAACCAGCGACCAGTCTCGCATCCTGACCTGTATGACTCAAGTCCAGATAGACTATGTGGAAGATCTGTTCTACACGGACGAAGCAGGTGTGCTAGTGGATTGGCCCAATTGCCCTTTCTACTGGGAGGTTCCCGATGATGGATAAGCAATTGCTGATGGAGCTCAATCGCAAGTTGTCCCTGTATCGTTATTGCCTGGACGAATGGACCCAGTATCAAACCGAGTCGGGCAGCCTGTTGAAGTATCAGGCCGAGGCTGAGGAATTGCTACGGCGTCTTCCGGCTCGGGGTAGTGAGGTGGCAGAATTCAGGCAACGGTTGCAGCAGCTCAATCTGGAAAAGATACAGATGGTGGATGGACACCCGATGTACGTGCCCAAACTGCGCGAGGAACTGGATGCTGACTTGCGTAGCGTGGAGGTCTATATGGATATCTTGGACCGCCTGGAGTACGAAGAGGCCCTGCACCTGTGGATCTCGCTGGAGGCAGCGGGACGCCTCCTGGTGGAATTGGAGCGGGTTGATGGACAGGCCACTCACCAGGCAGAATGGGCACGATATGAGGCGCTACAGCGCGAGCTGGCGCGGCGACTGGAGGAACTGCCGGAGGACACAGAGCTTGTACGCATCCGACCTGAAGGCTGGTCCGCCCCGCTCCCTCAGAAGGCCGTGGCTCAAGAGAGGGAACATTACACTGTGGAAGAGACCAATTCGGAAGAATAAGAAGCAACTCTGCGCCGGGAAGACTCTATGGCCCAAACTGAAGATGTGATCCTCGAAATGAATTACTGCCCTCGCTGTGCTCACCCTCTGGCGGACAAGTTCCTCTTCGGACGGCTGCGGCGGGTCTGCCCGGGCTGCGGGTTCATCTTCTTCCGGGACCCCAAGGTGGCGACGGGTGTTCTGGCGGAACAGGATGGAAAGGTGCTGTTGGTGCGGCGTGCAGTGGACCCGAAGCAGGGCTGGTGGTGCATCCCTTCCGGCTTTATCGAGTACGACGAAGCGCCGGAGGAAGCCGCCCTCAGAGAGTGCAAGGAGGAGACGGGGCTTGACGTGCGCCTGACCGGCCTTCTGGACGTTTATCACTATCAATCCGATTTCCGTGGCCCGGGCATCCTTATTATCTACCAGGCCGAGGTGGTAGGGGGTGAGCTACGGCCCGGCGACGATGCCAGCGAGGCCCGTTTCTTCGGTCCCGCCGAGTTGCCCCAGGAGATCGCCTTTGAAAGCAACCGTAAAGCCCTCCGCCGGTGGCAGTCTTTCCTCCCCTCCCCCTCGTAGGGGGAAGGGCCGGGGCTTGCCCCGAGCCGGAGCCCTGAACGGAGTGAAGGGGCAGCCGAAGGGATGGGGGTCAGATGAAACTCAGGAGGTTGATCAGGCATGAAAGTCAGGCTGGCCTACGGCCAAGAGGGCCTCTGGGTGGAATTGCCCGATAACAATGTTACCGTAGTAGAACCCAGGTTCGTGCCCGGGCTCTCCGATGAGACAGCAGCCATCAGGAGCGCCCTGCGAGAGCCCATCGGCACGCTGCCGCTGCGGGACCTGGTGAAACGCGACGACACGGTAGCCATCGTCTTCAGCGACATCACCCGCCCGCAACCCCGCCAGCGGATGCTGTCCGTGTTGCTGGACGAACTGGCCCACGTCCCCCCCGAGAACATGGTGCTCATCAATGCCCTGGGCACCCACCGCCCCAACACGGAAGAAGAGTTAATCGGGATGCTGGGGCGGGAAATCGCGGCAGGCTATCGCATCGTCCAGCACGATGCCTGGGACAAAGGGAGCATGGTCTATCTGGGGCCCACCAGTTTTGGGCACGAGACCTACATCAACGGCGTCTACATGGAGGCCAGGGTCAAGATCCTGACTGGCTTCATCGAGCCCCACTTTTTCGCCGGTTTCAGTGGGGGCCCCAAGGCCGTCCTGCCCGGCCTGGCCGACGAACGCTCTGTGCTGGGCAACCACGACGCCGAGATGATCAGCCACCCCCAAGCCACCTGGGGCGTCACCGAGGCCTGCCCTGAGCTGGGTCGAAGGGGCAACCCCATCTGGGAAGAGATACGGGAGATGGCGGCCAAGACCGGGCCGACCTTTCTTCTCAACGTGACCCTCAACAAAAACAAAGAGATCACAGGGGTCTTTGCTGGCGACGTCTGGCAGGCGCACGCGGCAGGCACGGCTTTTGCCCGAGCGTCGGTCATGGTGCCCGTGCCGCAGCCCTTCGACATCGTGGTCACCACCAACTCGGGCTACCCTCTGGACCTCAACCTGTACCAGGCGGTCAAGGGCATGTCGGCTGCCGCTTTGGTGGTCAAGGAAGGAGGCAGCATCATTGCCGCCGCCGAATGCTGGGACGGCATCCCCGACCACGGGGAGTACAAAAACATCCTCAAGATGGCCGACAGCCCACAGAAACTGTTGGAAATCATCCGAGCACCGGGGTTTCTGATGCAAGACCAGTGGGAGGCCCAGGTGCAGGCCCAGATCCAGCTCAAAGCCGACGTTTATGTCAAGACTTCCTATCTCTCCGATGAACAGATCCAAGAGGCCCTGCTTCTGCCCTGTCACAGCATCGAAGAAACCCTGGCCCGGCTTCTGGACAAGTATGGTCCCGCTGCCACCATCTGCGTCCTGCCCGAAGGACCACAGACGGTGCCCTACATTGCCGGTTGAGTCTGAATGCACTTGTAGGAATTTTCTTCACAACCCTCGCCACAAGAAAGCCGCCAACTTTTGTTGGCGGCTCCATGTTCCAAGAAAAGGGCCCTCATGGTCAAGTATTCAAATCTAACCCTGCACGAGAGACCACGCTAATTGCCTGACAAGTCCCTCTGGCCTACTGGGTGCGGGTTCGCCAGAAAGCCCCCCACTCCATTTATTCGTTTGGCGTAGATGAGCAAGTCATCGCTGGGAGAATAAAAGTCGTGGACTACCGACTCGTAGCGGAAACCATGACCTTCATAGAAACGGCGGGCCGGGGCATAGGCTGGCGTACTGGAGGTCTCTACCAACAACAGTCGGCCACCCTGGGTCCGTACTTCCTCTTCCACACAGCCGAGCAACGCTCCGCCAATGCCCTGTCCTTGCGCCTGCCGCGCGGTGCAGAGCCAGTACAAGTCGAAAGTGCCCTCAGTGAGGGGATGGGGGCCGTAGCAGGCAAAACCCAATGCTCCCTCTCCATTACGATAGACTAGAAAATCATACCCGCCGTGATCAGGCTGGGTCAGATAGGCTTGCAGTAACTCGTGTACGCAGGAAATCTCGGTCGGGGTAAAGATTCCCACATCGGTCGCTATGGCCAAGATAGCTTCCTGATCTTTCCCCGTAGCTCGTGTAATCATCAATATCACCCTGGCTCAAAGCCAGCGAGAGAATATATTTAGTCATTGCTGTGTAATCGTAGCCAGCGGCGCAGGCAGCCCGGGCAAAGCCAGCGTCGGGTGAGAGGTCAGGGTTGGGGTTCACCTCCAGCACGTAGGGCACGCCGTCGGCTACCCGCATGTCTACCCGGGCGTAACCCCGGCAACCGATAACCTCATAGGCCCGCAGGGCCGTCTCGGCGATGTGCTCACCTAAGTGGGGCTCTACATCAGCCGGACAGACCACTGGGGTATGATGATACTCGAAAGAGTCTTCCAGCCACTTGGCCGCAAAGGACACGATGCACTCCAACGGGTCGGAGAAGGCGCTGAAATCAATCTCGGCCAGGGGCAACACTTGCGGTGGTTCACTCCACACCGCAACATTGAACTCTTGGCCAGAAATGAAAGATTCAGCCATTGCCGCCTGAAGGTAGCGCTCGACCACATAAGCCACCCGGCGGCGCAGAGCTTCAGGATCGTGGACTACCGCCTCTGGCCCCACTCCCAAGCTGGCGTCCTCAGCCACTGGCTTGACGATCAGGGGGAAGGGGAGATCGGGCATAGGAGCATCTGGAACCTCGGCCGGGGCACGGAACACCCTCCAGGGGGGGGTGGGCACTCCGGCCGCAGCCAGCAGAGCCTTAGTCCGCGCCTTGTGTACAGCCCGGGAGATAGCGTAGCCGTCAGAGCCGGTGAAGCGATAACCCATGGCCTCCAGCGCCCAGGCGATGCGCGCCTCCTCGAACAACCGCCCCTCCAGACCTTCACCCAAGTTAAAGACCACATACTCGGTGGGCGGGTAAGGAGCCAGAGCTGCCTCCAGTTCAGTTTGTAGCGGCATCGGAACCACCCGATAGCCCGCCTCCTCCAAAGCCCTGCTCACTGCCCGGGCACAATTAACAACCCCTAGCTCAGCGATTATATCCTGGGGCTCACCCTTGGCCAGCTCACGGCTGACGTTATAGACCACCAATACCCCAGGAGGTTCCTCATCAGATTGTGTCATCCATCCTCCCCTATAGCCAAAGCATGTGTGCTGTCCAGAAAGTCCACCCAGCTTACATCCAGCGCGCCGATGGCCTGCAAGCCAGGCCACACTGATTTGGCTCTGGCGTTGTAAAGCCCCCTGTCCTCGCCGGGACAAGTTCCGGAACTGGGAAAACGTGAAAGCCAGCCCCGTCGTAGAACTCGTAGTGCGCCGGGCACATGGCTATTGCCCAGCACACTTTCGCTATCTACTGTTCGTCAAACTCGATGGTGCGGGCCTGGCGTCTGGCTTGCTGATGCTTGCGAGCAGACATCTTCTCTTGCTTTCGTAAGCGGAAGCACCTCGGGCACAGATCAACATCCGCCTGCTGACTCTCAAAGGGTTGGCCGCATTCCTCACAGTAGTGGCGAGCGCGATATTTTTTTCGATCCATCTTCTCTATCCTTGGGCACAGGCAGCTACCACCAGAATCGGGGCAGTCTCTCAACTCTTTCCTTGTTCACCTTCAACAACACGCGGTCGCTCTCAACCTCTTGTACATAGTCTACTGGAATGTTCACCTCTTTGATAACGAGGATCCCCTCCCTTAAGGTGATGTGCGTGGGACTTTCGGTCTCAGGATCTATTAGCACGTCATGTACCTCGCCAACGGGACCGTCGGTACAGAAGATGGGTATACCTTTGATCACATTCCTATAGTTGTTGGAAGTGTCCCTTATCTGATCCATACCCCCTCCCTGGATGGCTGTGTCTTCCAGCTAGAGATGGAGCTGCATCTCAAACCGTGTCTCGGTTTCCCGACCCTACTCTTCTTCCCAATCCTCGTCCCAGTCTTCTTCATCCTCCCAATCTTCGTCATCAAAGGCGCAATCCAACGTTAAAGGCTTTTCAGATATCACCTCTAGCTCAATATCACACTCTGGGCAGAATAGTCGTTCCCCTACTCTAACTGGGCTGTCAAAATTGAGCTCGGCTTCGCATTCAGGGCACAAAGCTACTGCCATCGGGTTTTACCTCCTAATCTGTTTTAAATTTCGGAACCATTGTACCACAATTTTCTGTAAAAGTCGGTGTAAGTTTGGTGAGAGAACGGTAAGAGTTTGGTGAACAAAAGTTTCCTCATTCGGTCTCTTCCGGCTCGACGAGCATATATCCAAAGCCACGTACCGCTTGCAGGTACTCAGCCTTGGCGGCATCCCAACCCAGTTTACGCCGAACCTGGCGGATGTGGACCTTTAGCAGTTCCCGGGCCTCGCTGTCCTCTCCTTGATACCCCCACACTTCCTGCAAAAGTTCCTGATATTCTACCACTCGTCCCACATTGAGAGCGAGGTGTCTCAATAGACGAAACTGTATAGGAGGCAATTTGATCCGACGATTGCCAAACGTGACCTGCTTCCTGGCCATGTCAACAATCAGATCCCCGACTCGAAGGGTCTCGCTTCCTCGGTCGGAGGTGGCTTCCTTAACACGAGCCACGATAGCTTCAATGCGTTCCAGTTCGTGCTGTTTGGGCACATAAGTGAATTTCACGCCCTCGCCCGCCTGGCTGCCGGAGGTGAGAAGGATGATGGGCAGACCATCATGCTGGCTGAGCTTGGCAAAGAAAGGCGCCCCCTCTTGTTCCAGATACGACCTTTCTATGACCACCAAACCGGGCGGGCTTTGCTCTAGCGCTTGCAGAGCGGCCGTCATGTCACAGGCGACAGATACATTGTGCCCGTCTTTCTCCAGGAGGGGAGAGAGGGCCGATAAAAAGACCTCATTGGGGTTGACAATCAGAATTTTCAATCTCACTACCCCTCATCACTGGCTCTCTGACCATAATTGAAGAGCTCACAAGAGAGCCAGCCATCCGGGTTAAACCAAAAGGCGTGTGTATTCTAAACCCTTTCTCTGCTGTTGTCAATTTCGGTTAAGAAAGCCGCCAACAAACAGCGTTGGCGGCTTTCTATGATGTAAAGGCTTGGGTAGCGCTCTAACGAGGACCTTACTCGATAGGTTTTACCACAATGTTGTCAAAAGCAACGTGGAGATCAGAGGCTTCCTGGGACTCGAGGGAGAACCCAACTTCCCCCTCTGCATGGCTGTCGTCTATCACGTCAACGACCAGTTGCCCATTGATATAACACCATATATGTGAACCCTGGCATACCACGAGCAAATGGTTGGCGCTGTCGCCCCTGTTGATAATGTCAGGGGCTGACATCCATCCCACCACATCGCTGCGTTTCCCGTCCACAACCTTGAGCAACCTATAGTTCCCGTCCCCGGTTATGTTGAAGACATAGACATTGTTCCAGCCCGCAATCCGAAAGGCCAGGCCATAGCCAGCACCGTTGGGCCCCTCAACCTTGCGGGCATCCACTTCCAGGGCGAAATCGGAGAAAACCCTTCCCGGGTATCCTTGCCAGGTCAGGTAATAGGGTCCCTTCACCAGCCCGTGGAATTCGCCATTCTCATACCACCATTCGTGCCCGTCGCGATGTTCTAGCCAGCCGCTGGCGGGGTCGCTGAAATCGTCCTCCAGCAGGATCTCTGGCTTCGGCGTGGGCGTGGGCGGGGGGGGTTCGGGGGTGTCTGCAGGGGCCTCTGGGGTGGGTGAAGGCGGGGGAGGCGGCGTGGCCGGGGCCTGAGCCACTGCTATGGCCCCCAGATCACCGCTCAAGTTCACCATCTCGGCAAAGACCCATCCCTCCCGACCATCGGCCGTAACCACCTTCAACCAGTCGTTGGCCTCCGTGCGCCCTACCACTTTCAACCTCGTTCCCTCTTCCATCGTCGTAAGGATGTCATAGTTGGTGTCTGGACCAGCCCGCAGGTTCAAGAGATCCACCGCTACCACGGCTCCTGGTTCAGGGGTAGGAGTGGGAGAAGGGACTGGGGTAGGTACAGGG
>Ga0180438_10012138_pt1 | contig 10288 bp, 8 predicted proteins | sample SS_ome_12_FD_132455 | JGI IMG/M metagenome (GOLD analysis project Ga0180438, IMG submission 132455) | Hypersaline lake sediment archaeal communities from the Salton Sea, California, USA - SS_3_D_2 metaG | ecosystem: Environmental > Aquatic > Non-marine Saline and Alkaline > Hypersaline >... | reverse complement strand
TTTTTGAGGGGGTTGCAGTCAAAACCTTGCATTTGGGACTTGAGTTTCCTCGTCAACCTATCATATATTTATTGCATTATCAATAAGTTATTGCAGATTTTTAAGTTTATCAGGCGACCCTACCTACAAGGGGAGACGTGATTAGAAATATTGATTGTCATTCAATAGGACGTGGTTTCAAATACCCTCAAATCAAAAATCTCGAACCAGCTTATGTGAGAGGTTATGTCACTTTATACGATAATTTGTTAATTTGTCTTCCAAAATTGCGGTAGCATAAATAAAACCAAACCATATATCTCAAGCCTGCCCAGAAGCATGGTGCCTGTTAGAATCCATTTGCCCAGAGATGGGATATGACTAAAGTTGCTCATTGATCCAACCGTTCCTAAGCCTGGGCCAACATTTCCTGTAGTCGCCACAACTCCGGAAAAAGAAGAAAGCATATCCACGCCCAATGCAACTAAAAATATAGTTGCTATAAATACGAGTCCCAAATACACACACAAATACAGAACTCCCATAGCCAAAATATCACTTTTGATGATTTTATCATCAATTCTTACAGAGATAACTGCGTTTGGATGCCGCAATAATTTAAGTTGCTTAATAACTGCTTTCCAAAGCATAACGAAACGATCTGCTTTTATTCCTCCCGAAGTAGAGCCAGCGCAGGCGCATTGAAGTGCAAAAAAGATCACTAAAATTTGGGCAAGTGCTGGCCAGATAGAACTATCTGCATTTGCGAATCCAGTTGATGTTCCAATTGATGTAATCTGAAACGCTGCATAGCGCAGAGCATTAAACAAGTTTTTATACTGATCCTTATATAAATTGAATGTTGTAAGAACTATTCCGGTAACAATTGCCAAAATATAATACCTGACAACGATAGATTTATATATTTTTTTACTTCCTTCAAAAATTGTTGAAAATATAAGTCCAAAATGTATCCCTGACAAGAGCATAAATATGATAATTACAATTTCTATTGGCACACTGTTGTAATGAGCGATACTGAGATTTTTTGTTGAGAATCCTCCTGTTGCGATGGTGGCAAAAGAATGCGTGATCGCATCAAAAATATTCATGCCGCACATAAACAAGGAAATTGTTTCTAAGAGTGTTAATCCGACATAAACTCTTAACAAAATTCTAAGTGTTTTTCTTGTGTTGTGCTGGAAATTATCCCTGGCAATAGGTGACAATTCAACATGGCTCAGAACCATACCTGAAATCCTCATTGATGGCACAACGGCAAGAACAAAAATGATAATTCCTATGCCACCTATCCAGTGTGTTGCAGCCCGCCAGAACAACAATCCCATGGGTAATATTTCTATGTTGGTAAGTATCGAAGAACCTGTGGTTGTATACCCAGAGACACTTTCAAACCAGGCATTCGTAAAATTGAATTCTCCTCCCCAAAGGATGTAAGGTAATGTCCCTGCAAAACAAGACGCAAGCCAACTTGCAACTACAATACATAATCCTTCCTTGTTTTTAATAGAACCAGATGCCGATACAAATATTAGAGGAAAAGCTCCGAAAAGTCCGACGACGATTGAGCTGTAAAGTAGAGGAAGAAATGCCTGGTCGCCATTAATTCCTGAAATGATTGATGAGATAAATAGAAATAGAGCATTAAGCAATAAAACAATCCCAACATATCTAAGAACAATATTGTATCTCATTGTTTGTTTGCACGAGATTCTGTAACAAGACACAAGTTATTTATGGATTCAGCCAGATCGTAGATTTCGTCGTTTGTTTCAATGCGTACATCAAAAGGCACTCTGTCTTTTGAAAACCTTTGTATGCTTTTTGTGATTCTAACAATTGGGCTGACAAAATAATAATTAACAAAATAATTGAAAAGAAATGTAAAGACCAGTGCTGATATAATGGCAACTACACCAGGCATCAACGACCTCTTTGCTTTATTCTGTAGATTTGATGCCGTATCGAACATGAACTGGTCATTATAGGACATTAGCTCATTGACGGATGATTGAACATCGAGGAATGATTCATGTGCTATTTCGAGGTACCAATTTAAGTCTCCTTGCTTATGCGTATCTACGATTGGTCTTTCCCATATTTCTTTATAAATCTGATATTTAGATCTAATTGTTTCGATATAAGACTGTTCACCAGGAATTGTTATATTATTTGCAGCAATTTCTAATCCTTTCTTGAATGAATTATCAGCAGCTGTAATAATCTCTCTGCCCTCACTCCACTGGCCCAACATTAGAAGTAGTATACCGCTGTCTTCTCTTTCCAGAGCTTCAATCATAACCTTTGCCGCTATAATGCTCTTATAATTATCGTCCAGAATAGCCTGGACCGAACTCCCCATATTTTTCAGTTCATATATTGTCCAAGCTCCTGCAATAATAAGCATCAATGTCAATATAAGAAAGCCAGAGAAAATTTTTAAACGTAGCCTCATTGATATTTCTCCTACAGCTTATTTTTGTATTTTTGCATTTTCTAATGGTTTGCGCTCAATCTTTTAGAAGAAAAGTGCATATCGCCTAGCCTGGTTTTTATTATTTGCAGACCTTCGTTTAAGAAAAATCATGTTTGGCCCTAATTTTTTTTGAAATCAAGCACATGAATACTTTCGTATACATTTTATTTTCCTTTTAATGCTTAAAATATTAAACTAAATTTTGATGATTGTCATAAATCATTTTAAAATCTATTGACTAGCCCGAAAAAAATTTTCTAAACCAGGATTTTACCCTCCCTTCATATCTTTTCACCATAATAACAGGCGCTTTGGAGTGTTTTGCGACGTTTTGAGGGATAGTCCCAAAGAGGAGTCGTTTCCAGAGAGGAATGTTTGAGGCCCCTATAACCATCAGATCAAATTCTTCTGACTCTCTAGCTAACCCAAGCTCCACGGAATCATCCATTATTAGCCTCTTCTGTATCCTGATTCCCTCCGACGAAAATCCTTCCAAAGCCATATCAATTATTTCCAACCGCTTCTTTTGTTCCATCTCACTTGCAGTCAGAGGCAAAACTGTCACAACGTCTAATGTGGAACTGAAATGTCGAGCCATATCAAAGGCCAGCTCTAGTCCTAAACGGGCGTGAGGGCCACCTCCCAGTGGAACCAGTATCCGCTTTGGCGCTTTCATCTCTGAGCCCTCGGGAAACTTCACTACAGCCAAGTCAACAGGGATCTCTCTGACCACCGGATCTAAAACTTCGCCCAACATTTTGTGTTTTGTATACGTATAGCCTTTCCACCCGACAATCACTAAATTTATATCGTTTTCATGAGTAGCATCAATTATGGCTTTGTCGATCCGATGAGCTATGCGTGCCTCCATGCAAAACGGGATATTTTCTGACAGGTGTTGGTTAGCTGTGTTTAAAATCTGCTTATTCTGTTCGATGACTTGTTTCCCACCACTAATGAGTGTAACGTCTGGAATATTCGCAACACTGAGTGCCAGAATTCCGCCTTCCCGGTGATCAGCTATACTTGAAGCAACCATCATTAAAGGTTGAACTTCTTCTTTTCTCCCTAATGAGACCAATATTCTATAATGATTAAGATTCATGGTTTTTTCAGCTACAGCCACTCTTGATGAGATTCTATCCTTTTCCTTATGCCTTGAGTAACCGTAGAAGATAGCTAAGCCGCCGACAATCCATACTATGGTGACATACCAAGCCGTAGGGCTGTAATTGAACATATAAATTGCTAGAAACAGCTTTGTGGCAATCCCCATAATAGGAACAAGCGGGAAAAGCGGCATCGAGTACCCCCTGTCCAAATCAGGGCGGCTTCTACGCAAGTTGATGACAGCTATGTTGACCAGCAGGAACAACAACAAGAACATGATATCCGCAGCACTTGCTACATCTTCAATGGGCAACGCTACTGCCATCCCTGCAATGAACATTCCCGAAAGAAGAATCGACCAGTGCGGCGTTTTCCTCTTCATGTGGATATGCCCGAAGATGTCAGGAAGATTATGGTCGCGACCCATAGCAAAGGATACGCGGGAGGACGAATATATGGTGGCATTCAAGGCGGACATCGTTGAAAATAATCCCCCCACTAGGATAACCAAAGCACCAAAAGGCATAAAATGCCTAGCAGCTTCCACTAATGCTGTTTCTTTGTGCAGGCCAAGATATTTCCATGTCGGGATTCCTCCGCCTTCGACTGCACCAATAGCTACAAAGGCGATAAGAATATATATCGGTATAACTATCAATAGCGAAAGGAATATAGCACGCGGGATGTTGCGCTTTGGATTTTTCACCTCTTCCGAACACTGAGCGATAATCTCATAGCCTTCAAATGCAATAAAAGTGAGGCCCATAGCGATGAATATCCCGCCCCAGCCGTTTGGCATGAAATCCTTAAAATGGTTTAGGCTGTCGGAATTTTTAAAAATTCTAATAAGCCCAAAGGCGATAAACATAGCCAATACGGCGATTTTTAAAGCCGCGACGAGTATCGCGGCCGAACCCGTTTCCGAAGCACCTCTTAAGTTTATATAGCTGAAGGCGCATACGATAATGACAGCGAGTATCTTGGCCAGCACATCAGATGACAATCCGAACAGGCTCAGATGAATTTCCTTCAGAACATGGCTAAAATAGGCTCCAAAGCCCAGGCTATAAAGACTGCATGCCACCATGTGGGCAAACCAGCTCATCCAGCCGGAAATAAAGCCGTTGGGCTGCGGTAAGCCCTCTTTTACCCAGAGATATCCGCCGCCTGCGTCGTGAAACGAGGAACCGAGCTCTGCATAAACCATTGCCGTAAAAATGGTGACAAAACCGTTCAGCAGGAAAGAAAGTGTTAGAGCTGGACCGGCCGCGCCTGCGGCCATCCCAGTCAACACAAAGATACCTGCGCCTATCATTGCACCTACGCCTATCATCGTTACAGGTAACAATCCCATGTCCCGGCTGAGTGTCTCGCTGGGTTGAATTTTTTGGAAATTTGATCTAGAGGACATGACTCAATTCCATTCTTGTTTCAGAATCTTCTGAAAAAATCCTGTCCTGCATTCATGTTTTTTAACGATCATTATTGGCACATTTGAACATCGAATGATCTCTTTCAATAAACTTCTCTGTTTAATCCCTGGTCGAAACCTTGTCCACCATGACGGTCTATGAGCTGGGATAACAAGCCAGGTGTCTTCCTTCAGCTCCTTTAATATGCTGGAAATCATTGAATTTTGCCCGGTCGTAATCTTTTCTACACTTATTGAACCTTGCTTGGTTCCAAGCTTATTCAAAACCTGTCCCCATGATTCCTTGCTAATCTGTGGCTCAAATTCATGCAAAATAGCCAATTTTTGCCCAAATGTTTCGGCAAAGTCACGTGCAATATCCAAAGCCAATGGAGTGTGAGGTCCATCCAGAAGAGGAATAAGGATGCAGCGATAATCGCCTATTCTTTTATTCGAAAACGGGCGCAGAATCAGAGTATCTGTAGGTATCTTGGAGAGAGCATTCCTCAGATTTCTATAAATATCCATACATCCCTGAAAACCTCCGATAACAAAATCAATATTTTCCTCAAGAGTGGTGTTCAGGATAGATAGTCTTCGGTCATGGCATAAGAGCAAACGAAAATCTGCAAACAAATTTTGTGTGTGAAATTCGCTGGCGATTCTTAGGTTTCTTGAAGGGCCCTCAGCGTAACGGAGTCCAACTGATAAAGGGGTCTGTGGCGGCAAAACCACAAAATTTTCTGCAATGATCCTCGCCTTATATAATCCTGCAAGAGCCGTTGTGACTTCCATTATAGGCTCAATTTCACTTGTGATATTCAACAGAGCAAGAAAATGCTTCTCAAAGGAGTTTTTTTTCTCTGGAATTTTTATGGGTGATGAAAATCCCTGGTTTGTTATATCATTTTTCATATCTTGTCACTCATTCGGAATGTTGTACATCTAGATATTTACTCGACACCTCTCTTAATTTGAGCAAGTTCCGTACCAGAGCATAAAAAAAGCCATGAAAACCCCTGTTTTCATGGCTAAACTGTTTTTATTGGATTTAGACTTTCAGAAAAATGTCTTGCATTTTGCAAAGCAAAACATTGATATTTGCATTAATCCAGGTTTTTCTATCGCACAACAGGAAGAGTGAAGGTGAATGTACTGCCTTTATTAACCTCGCTTTCTACCCAGATAGTACCACCATGTGCACGGATAATTTCTCTGGCTATGGTCAACCCCAAGCCTGCGCCGCGGGCTTCTTCGCCCTTCAGTTGAACAAACTTGTCGAATATCTTGCTTTGATATTCAAGCGGAATGCCAGCTCCATTATCCATTACAGATATATATGCCCAATCCCCACTGACGCGGGGTTTTAGTTTAATCCATCCGCCTCTTTCTACTTTATGCTTATTCCGGCCAAACCGGCCACTGATTCCGATTCATTCCGGCCACTTTTCGGAGCGAAGCGACGCTGGCGTTTCATTATACCTTTATGTGTCCGGAATGATTCAAGGATGATCTTCGTTTTCTCATAGATTCTCCCTTTAATTCCAGCCTGTATGCATTATGAACGATTCTATCCATTATGGCATCGGCCAGTGTTGGACTGGCGAACTGCTCATGCCATTCTGCCACCGGGATCTGCGTGACAACCATGGTCGAGCTGCGATTGTACCTGTCCTCGACGATTTCGAGAAGGTCATTCGTCTGTATCTCATTGAGATGATTGCGGAGCCAGTCATCGAGGATAAGGAGCTGGCACTTGGCGATTTGGTCCAAGAACTTCGGATAGGAACCGTCGGCACGTGCGAGTTTTAATTTTTCCAGCAATCGGGAGAGCGGAAAATAGCGGACCGAGTGCCCGTTCCGACAGCCTGCGTTCCCAAGGGCACAGGCCAGATAAGTCTTGCCTGCTCCTGTGGGTCCGGTGATGACCAGGTTGAGTTTTTCCCGAACCCAGTTGCCCTCTGCCAGATAGAGGACCTCTTTGCGATCCAGCCCCCGTTTTGCCGAGATATCGAGATCCTCCATGACCGCCGGCTCTCTGAACCGGGCCATTCGCAACCGGCGCTGCAGTTTCCGGTTCTGCCTCAGGTCCCATTCTCTGTCCAGAAGCAGGCTGAAACGCTCATCGAAACTCAGTTTCTTGTACTGGGCGCTCTCCATCTGTTCCCGCAGCCCCTCCAGCATACCGCTGAGCTTAAGCGCGGATAATTTATCCACGACCGGCTGATGCAGCATGATGATCTCCTTTCCTGTTGTTTTTTTTACCCAAAAAGTAAAACGCTCATAAAAACGAGGCCCTCAGAGGGCGTATAACGTGCGATCTCTAACCGATCCATGTCTCCCCCTTCAGGAATAATAGTCTGTTCCGCGGATATTGGCATGGGCTTTACCGGTAACGCCCGATTCCTCCTCCAACGGCACTTTATCGAGTCCTGCTTCCAGGATGTTTCTCACACCTTTGCAGGAATAAAGGCCAAAAAAGAGCGCCCGCTTCGCGGCGGCTTCCAGCCGCTCTTTTCCATACCGTGACTCCAGGCGCATCAAGCCCAGACAGGACCGATATCCATGCTCGATGTGGGGCCGGCAAGAGAAGATGCCGTTGACAAGCTGCTCGGTCAAGTCGCCGATTTTCTTCGCCCAGTTGATGAACCGCTCGGGGTTGCACTCCGCATAGTGACGATGCGATTCCGGCATATGCTCGGGATGGGTGGAGTGCCGCCCCGGCGTGTCATCTCTCTTGTGGGAAGAGACGCGACGGCGGTTGTAAAAGACTTCAACCACCTGGTCTGTGGCCCAGACATCAACCTGCTTTCTGACCAATGTGTGGGGCACAGAGTAGTAATGTCGCTTAAACTCCACATGGTAATCGATATTGACTCTGGCCCTCTTCCATTCAGCCACTTCAAAGCATGTTTTCGGCAGAGGCCGGAGCACAGGTTTATCCAACTCCTCGAACATCTCTCTGCGGCTTCTCCCCAGATGCTGCATCGGGCGGGTGTTGAGGTCCTAGAGTCTCTCCCTTAGGGCCTGGTTGATCTCCTCGATACTGAAAAACTGTCTCTTCCTCAGCGGAGCGATGAGCCAGTATTCGACCGTCTGCACACCTTTCTCGACTTTGGCTTTATCTTTGGGATGGTTCACCCTGGTCGGAAGCACAGCTGTTCCGTAATGCCGCGCCAGCTCCAGATAAGAAGGATTAAGATCCGGCTCATAGTAACACGCCGATGTCACCCCGGTCTTGGTGTTGTCGGGCACCAGGAGCTCTGGCACCCCGCCAAAATACTCCAACGCCCTTATGTGACCGCCAATCCAAGATGTGAGACTCTGCGAGGGGTGAGCCTCAGCATAGGTGTAATTGCTGGCTCCCCATGTCGCCACAAAAATATACGCTTTCCTCTCTTCCCGGCTCGAAGGATCCGTGTAGCGCATCGTCAGCCCGGCATAGTCGACAAACAACCTCTCTCCCGCCTTATGAGTCATCCGCATGGAGGGATTCAACTGCTTTGTCCATTGCCTATAAAGCTCGCAAAACTGGGAGTAGCCATAATAATCTGAGTTCTCCTCCTTATACTCTGTCCAGAGCAGTTTGCGGGTTACTCCCTTTTGCCTCAGTTCCTGATGGATCAATGCCCAGTTGGGACAGGTCCTTTTCCCGTAAATTTTTATCACAGAAGGAAACAGCTTCCGTTCCAAAGCTTCGTCCGAAAGTCCCTCAGGAAGAGGCCAGTCGATGCCTGCTTCTGAGGCTCGACATAAATATTCCCTGACGGTTTCCCTCCCGATCGAACAGGCCCGGGCAATGGCCCGAATGGAAAGTCCCGAATGATTTAACCTGAGAACTTCTCTGACTTTGCGCATGGATAACCTCTTCTTGGCCACCGTGTCCTCCTCTCTTTTTCAGAAGAGACATGATGGCTTATTCCTTTTGAGTTATCCAGCATCGCTTCCCTAACTCCAGATTCCGGAAACCAGCAACAAGTGGCCGGAATAAATCGGAATCGGTGGCCGGAATGCTCCGGATTTAGTGACCGGAATAAATCGGAATCAGTGACCGGAATGGGCCGGAATTTGCACTTTAGATGTCATCCTAGTCAACCTAATATTTTAATAGCTTTTATGATGGAAATAAGCTGCACTCCCAATTGCTGGCTTTGAGTTTCGCTAAGCTGAATTTAAAGGATTTTCAACTTTGCAGAAATTATTTAATTTCTTTTATATTTCAGAAATCCCTGATAAGCCTTTAATTCATTGAGATTTGCTAATGATCATAATCGGCATATATGAACATCGAATGATCTCTTTCAATAAACTTCTCTGCTTATTTCCTGTTCGAAGCCTTGCCCACCATGAAGGTCTATATGCAGGTAGAATAAGCCATGTGTCTCCCTTCAATTCCTTTAAAATGCCAGAGATAATTGAATTTTGTCTTAAGACTATTCTTTCCACCCTCATTGAACTTCCCTTTGTTTCAAGCCTATTCATAATCTGCCCCCATTTTTCCTCATAAATCCGTGGTCTAGATTGATATAAAATTGCCAGTTTCTGCTCAAATGTTGTAGCAAGGTCTTCTGCAATATCCACAGCCAATGGCGTGTGAATCCCATCTAAAAGAGGAACAAGAATGCGACCGTAATCAACTATTTTCTTATCCGGGGGGAAACGAAGGCACATTGTATCTGTTGGTATGTGGGCAAGAGCTTTTGTTAGGTTTTTATAAATATCTAAATATCCTTGAAATCCCCCAATTACAAAATCAATATTTTCCTCAACAATGGTGTCTATGACAGCTTTTTTTCGGTCATATGATAAGGCCAGACTACTTTGTACATATAGATCATGTGAACTATATTTACTTGCAATCCATGGATTTTTTAAAGGATCCTCAGTGAAACATAAACCAGATCCTGAAGGTTTTTTAAGAGGTAATAACATGAAATTTTTTGCAATAATTTTTCCAGCGTGTTTTCTTGCTAGTGCTGTAGCGATATCCATTATCGGCTCAACTCCTCCTGTAATGTTCAAAAGAGCAAGGAAATGATACACATTAGATGTATTTTCCTCTGGAATTCTTGAAGACGATAGACCTTCCTTTTTCGCGATATTATTTTTCATGACCTGTCATTACTCCGATGTGTTGTTCATTTAGAGATCTACATGATATCTTTTACACCCACGTTTGACAGTTGATAGTGCCGAAAATGCCATCTAAGTTATTGATATACATTAGGTTAAGTGCGTTTTTCTAGTGAACCCCGTTGTCACTAGGTCTTATCCCTTCAAAATCAAGGGCG
>Ga0180438_10012137_pt1 | contig 10289 bp, 8 predicted proteins | sample SS_ome_12_FD_132455 | JGI IMG/M metagenome (GOLD analysis project Ga0180438, IMG submission 132455) | Hypersaline lake sediment archaeal communities from the Salton Sea, California, USA - SS_3_D_2 metaG | ecosystem: Environmental > Aquatic > Non-marine Saline and Alkaline > Hypersaline >... | reverse complement strand
GTACCGCGAGCTCGGCGCCAAGTTTGCCAAGTGGCGGGCGGTGATCAATATCGGCCCAGGGATTCCGAGTGGCTTCTGCCTGCTCGCCAACGCGCATGCCCTGGCTCGCTATGCCGCACTCTGCCAGGAGGCCGGGATCGTCCCCATTGTCGAGCCTGAGGTCATGATGACCGGCGATCACACCATCGAGCGCTGCGAAGCCGTGACCATCACTACCCTGAGCCTCGTCTTCTCGCAGCTCATCGAGCACAGCGTCGCACTGGAAGGCATCCTGCTCAAGCCCAACATGGTCCTACCAGGCAAGGACTGCCCCCAGCAGGCAACCCCAGAGGAGGTGGCTGCGGCCACCGTGCGCTGCTTCCGCCGCGTCGTGCCCGCAGCCGTGCCCGGAATCGTGTTCTTGTCTGGCGGTCAGAGTCCCGAAGAGGCCACCGCGAACCTGAACGCCATGAACGCCATGGGCGACCACCCCTGGGAGCTTAGCTACTCCTACGGGCGCGCACTGCAGCAACCGGCACTGAACGCCTGGAAAGGCGACTCGGCCAACGTTCCAGCTGCGCAGCAGGCGTTCTTCCAGCGCGCACAGCTGAACAGTTACGCACGCTATGGGAAGTACCAACCACAGATGGAGCCCGCGTCAGCATAGCGCAAGCCTTGATCGGGCAGGTGGTCTGTCAAAAACCATGCAGCTCCCGTGGCCAGCGGGATGTTATGGAAGTCGAGACAGGCCTTCTCTCGCCCTCGCGCGAGCTGTGCACGGTTGTGCTTAGGCAGCCCATGGTACGACAGTGGAGAACACGATGAAGACGATCGGTCTGTTGGGTGGTATGAGCTGGGAATCCTCCATTGAGTATTACCGCATCGTCAACGAGACCGTTCGAGCCAGGCTCGGCGGCCTGCACTCTGCCAAGTGCCTGATGTACTCCCTCGACTTTGCAAAAGTCGAGCCCCTCCAACACCAGGGCCGGTGGGACGACGCGGCCGCACTCATGATCCAGGCAGCTCAGGCCCTTGAGCGTGGCGGTGCGGACGTCATCGTGATCTGCACCAACACCATGCACAAGCTGGCCGAGGAGGTGCAGCGCAGCGTCGACATCCCCATACTGCACATCGCCGACGCCACCGCCCGCGCTGTCAAGTTGGCCGGCTTTGACACCGTAGGTCTCCTCGGAACGAGATTCACCATGGAAGAGGACTTTTACCGCGGGCGGCTTTCGGAGAAGCACGGGCTACGCGTGCTGCTCCCAGATCGTGCTGAGCGAGACATGGTTCATGACGTCATATTCGATGAGCTTTGCCAGGGTATCATCCTCGATTCCTCGCGCACTCGGTATCTTCAAGTCTGTCAGCATCTGGTCGACGCCGGCGCTCAGGGCATCATCTTGGGCTGCACTGAGATCGGTCTGCTTCTGCGGCAAGACGACACCTCCATCCCACTCTTCGACACCACAGCAATCCATGCCCAGCAAGCCGTTGAATGGGCCCTGGCTCCCTAGGTCTCGAACTCGGAGCTAACTCAAATGAAACGTGCGATCATAGCATGGACATGCGCCGTCGCTCTTGTGTTGGCGGGCTGGAGCGTTGGCCCATCAACTGGGACACCTCTGGCTCAGGCTACAAGCTTATCTTCCACAAGCGACGCTGGCTATGAACTGCCTGCCAACTTGCCCTTTGTGGAGAGCATCGTCCCGCTCAACGCCGCAGCAAAAGCTCGACTGCGGGCCAACGGCTTTGTAGTCCTGCCAGACCAGGAGATTGAACGCCTCTCCAGTGCCTACATGCGCCTGTTTGCAGAAGACCAAGTCGCGGTATTGATCACCACAGACATGGCGCTGCACCTTTTCCACAACGTGTTCGACGACTTGCTGATCGAAATCGAAAAGACCCACCTCTTGGCCGACTTGCATAGACTGGTGCAGGATCTCTACGCCCTCTCCACAGCGCACTACGCAACGATCCCCGATTCGCAATCTCTGGGACGGGCAGCGGCAAAACACAATGTCCTGGTGCTCTCCGCTGCCGCTCGACTGCTGGACGATGCCTTTGTGCCCCCGCAATATGTCGAACCGATGGCCAGCCAGTTTGTGCAGCTGGTCCTGGACCATCAGACCACTCAGAACTACCCCGGCGATGACTTTACCCAGTACGAGCCTCGCGGCCATTATGCGGGAGACCAGGCGCTTGAGCGCTACTTCCGTGCCGTCAAGTGGCTCAGCCGCCGCATCTACCGCATCGAGGACCGCTTCTACCCCGCCGACGCCGACGTTGAAATGGCGGCCGCGGTGTTGCTGGCGCAGGCCATGGATGAAAACGCCTCGGTGCTAAGGCTGTGGGAGCGAATCTACGGTGTCACCGAACAGCTCGTCGGCCCTGCAGACAGCATCACGCCGCCGCAGGTGCACCAAGCGATCCAGAACGTGTTCGGCCCCGGCTTTGACATCCTGGTGCTAGAGTCCGCCGCAAACCGACAAGCCCTGCGTACCGAGTTTGGGCGTGACATCTACCCGACCAGTGAGATCATTCCCGTCCCCACCGAATTCCCCGGCCAGATCCCACCGAAATACATCCAACTGTTGGGAGAGCGTCACTTGCCCGATGCGGCTGCCATGCAGCAGACCACCTTTCCCCACGTTTCGGCACGGTTCCTGCCTTCAGGGCTCGACGCCATGGCCACTGTGCTGGGCTCGCACCGTGCCGAGCACTGGCTGGCGGAGGAGGTTGACGCCCACCCAGCGCTGGCAACCCAGCTCCGCCTTCTGCGCGCCGAGTTCGACGCCTACCAGGAGCCTGATTGGCTCGCCACGATCTACAGCGGTTGGCTATACAGCCTGCGCCCACTCTGCCAGGCCATGCCGCAGGGTGCGCCGCTGTGCATGCGTACGGAGAAGTGGCAGGACAAGCTGCTGAACACGGCTCTGGCCTCTTGGACACAGCTGCGCCATGACGTTATTCTGTACGGCAAGCAGACCTACGTCCCCTCGCCGTGGGCCTGGGGCCCCGGACTGGTCGAACCTGTGCCGGACACCTTCGGCCGACTGGCCTCACTCTGCGATCAGCTCAGTGATGTACTATCTGTGCACCAGATGCTTCCTCAAGTGCACGGTTCCAGCCTGCGCAACCTGGCCGCCAAGCTGCGTGCGTGGCAAGGCTATGCGGCCAAGGTGGCCGCTGGAGGTTGGCTGGCCCCCGAAGAGCAGGACGACATCCACCGTGTGGGCATCTGGCTGCTTGGGTTCTTCCAAGAACAGTACGGCGTTCCAGAGAAATCCCCCCTGCTGGTCGCCGATGTCGCCAGCGACTCGTACTATCAGCGGGTGCTTCATGAAGGGACGGGGCTCTTCAATCCCCTGGTCCTGATCTACGAACCACCCGAGGGTGAGGCCGTCGCCGGGATTGGCTACGTGTTCAGCCACTACGAGTTCATCGAGCCCAGCTGGAACCGGCTGAACGACAACGAATGGGCGTCGAGACTGGCTGAGAATCCTCCAGCCCGTCCACCGTGGGCGTCTGCATTCCTTCCGCCACAGAGCCTGCACCGCTTCTTCTTCCCCTGGGTGCGAAATGGCGAGTAGTCTTGGCCATCTGTTGCGGACTCTTGAGCATGTCAGTCTGTCCTGGCCTGGGCGAACCAACTCAACCCAGCCTGTGGCGCAGGCCAGGCAATCAGAAGCATTGCTGACGCCAATGCCCACGTCTTGCTGCTGAAGGAGGCCCCCATCAACATCGTCTACTTCGATCTCGAAACCAAACGCACCCTTAACCAGGTAGGGGGGCGATCCAATGTGCACAAGCTGGGGCTCGCAGCTGCCGTCACCTACAGCACCGACGCCGCTGCGTACCATCGCTACACCGAAAGCCGCGTGCACGATCTTATCGCTGAGCTCAAGTCAGCTGATCTTGTCGTAGGTTACAACGTCCTCGAGTTCGACTATGAGGTGCTGCGGGGCTACAGCGATGAACCCCTCAACGAGTTGCCCACCGTCGACATGATGCAGTATCTGGCTGAGCGCCTTGGATTCCGGCCCTCACTCGAATCGGTGGCCACAGCCACTCTGGGCGTGAAAAAGTCTGCGGACGGGCTGCAAGCGGTGCGCTGGTATCGGCAAGGGCTCATCGACAAGGTGCTGGACTACTGTGAGAAGGATGTGGCCATCACCAGAGACCTCTATGACTATGGGCGTTGTCACCACTTGGTCTACTACTGGGACCGACAGTACCAACGCCAGGTTGTGGTCGTCAACTGGTAGTCCGGTTAGCCCTCATGCTGCTCCCCCCCGTTCGGAGTGCCGTCTCTCGCGCCACCGCAAACCGTTCGCATGGTGCTCGCTGTGCCCGCCAACACCTGCCCTGAACCAGCCTATCTCAGCCTGCTGCGCCGTGGTGAGCTGAGACGCCGGGTTGAGGTCGCCTACCAGAGGTTGCAGAGCTGCGACATCTGTCCGCGCCAGTGTGGTGTGAACCGTCGCCTTGGCAGCCATGGCGCTGCCTGCCGCACAGGTGAGCGAGCTGTGGTCGCCAGCTACAATCCCCACTTTGGCGAGGAGAGTCCACTGGTCGGGGTCGGTGGCTCAGGCACGATCTTCTTCTCTTGGTGCAATCTCAGGTGCCAGTATTGCCAGAATGCGGACATCAGTCAGCTCGGCCATGGTCGCGAGGTCGACCCGCCTGAACTGGCCCAGATGATGCTGCACCTGCAGCGCCAGGGCTGCCACAACATCAACTTGGTCTCACCAACACACGTTGTGCCCCAGATCCTCGCTGCCCTGTCGATCGCCGCCGAAATGGGCCTGCGACTGCCGCTCGTCTACAACACCGGCGGCTACGACTCTATCTCGACACTGTCCCTCCTGGACGGGGTGATCGACATCTACATGCCCGACATGAAGTATGCAGATGAGAGCGTTGCACGCCGGCTTTCCAAGGTCGAAGACTACCCACAGATCAACCAGGCTGCCGTGGCAGAGATGCACCGCCAGGTGGGCGACCTGCACGTGGACGCCCAGGGAATCGCACAGCGCGGTCTGCTGGTCCGTCACTTGGTGCTTCCCGCAGGACTGGCGGGCACAGCAGGTATCGTGCGTTTCCTCGCCAACGAGGTCTCACTTGACACCTACATCAACATCATGGACCAGTACCGTCCCTGCTACCGCGCGAACCAATTCCCCGCACTGAGGCGCCGTACCACGCCGCAAGAGTACGCCGACGCGGTACGGCTGGCTCATGAGGCCGGCTTGCACCGCCTGGACCAGCGCCACCTGCGTTTTGTGCGCTGGCTCTGATTTTTGTCGCCACCACGCAACGTGCTATAATCCGCGCGAATCCACGCGAGGATCAACATGCCAGACACCATGCGGATTCACGCCACTGTGCACGGCTTTGTGCAAGGGGTGAACTTCCGCTACTACACCTTGAGACAAGCCCGCATCCTGAACCTGCACGGCTACGTACGCAATCGACTGGACGGCTCCGTCGAGGTTGTGGCCGAAGGTGATCAAGATGCTCTGAATCACCTCTTGCAGTGGCTTCATGGCGGCTCGCCCTCGTCAACCGTGGAGGGGGTCGAGTGTGAATGGCAGGAACCAAAGGGCGAGTTCAGGAGCTTTGAGGTGCGACTTTGATGCAGCGCAACCCAGAGCGCCTAGCCTGGACGGTCACACTGGCGGGTTTTGCCATCTTCTGCGTACTGCTCATCACGCTGCCCCTCTCTGCTCGCTGGTACCTCACCAACGCCACCCGTGCCTACGAGGCACGCGTGACTTGCCTCGAAGGCACAACCGTGGTTGAGAACCCAGAGCATGCTGAGGCCATCCCCGTTGTCAAGGGCGAGAGCATCTCCGTTCCTGAAGGTACCGTGGTGAGCGTAGACGAGACCGCGCAGGCTGTCATCACCCTCTTTGACCAGTCACTCGTCCGCCTGTTCCCCCAGAGCAGCGTCATGCTGATGCAGATGCGAGCGCCTCGCTTCGGCATCAGTCCACGTTCTTCACGGATCACCCTTCAGGGTAGAGGCGGCAGGCTTTGGGCCAACACCGTCCTCGGAGGCTCCAACGAACTCGACTTTGAGATCAGAACGCTGCAAGCCAATGCCCTTCTCGGTGAAGATGGCAGCTACACATTGGAGGTCAGCAACGAGCAGACAGAGGTCATCGTCCAGCGTGGCACTGCGCAGATCATCGGCACAACCGCACAGACATCCACAGAGCCATCCATAACCCTGGGAGCCCGACAGCGCACCATTGTGGAGACTGGGCAGCCCCCTGCGGCGGCAATGAAAGCTGAGCGCGATCTGATCGTCAACGGGGACTTTGCTGCACCACTGAGTACCGGCTGGGTCGATTTCAACGAGCAAGGCGCCGATGGCGGCAATGTAGACGGTAGCGTATCCCTGGTCGTCAACGAAGGGCGTCGCGCCGTCCGCTTCCTTCGCGCCGGCGGCGAGTTCAACCACTGCGAGACAATCATCGAGCAGCAGCTCAACCGCGATCTTCCCGATCCGCTGACCACCTTGCGCGTCAGGGCTACCATCAAGCTGGTCAACCAGAGCCTTTCTGGAGGCGGCTACCTCAGTTCAGAGTACCCGCTGATGATTCGCATCCGCTATCGCGACATCTACCAAAGCGAAAACGAATGGGTGCACGGGTTCTACTATCAGAACTTTAACGCCAATCCCACCATGAATGGGCAGGAGATACCACAGGACAAGTGGTATTTCTACGAGTCCGAGAACCTGGTGGATGTCCTGCCAGTCACTGCCAGTCGCATCCTGTGGCTGCGAGTCTATGCCTCCGGCTGGAGTTATGAAAGCCTCGTGTCAGGCATCAGCCTCATTGTAGAGTAAGGCTGCATTGCGCATCGCACTAGCAAAACACTTAGGAGGAACAAATGCTCAGCGAGAAACCCGTTCAGACGTTTCTGGATGAATTGGCCAGCTCTGCCCCTGCCCCGGGCGGTGGCAGCGCTGCGGCGTTGGCAGCCGCCATCGGGGCCGCACTGGTCAGCATGGTGGCCAACCTCACCGTCGGCAAGAGCAAGTATGCAGACGTTCAGGATGATGTCGAGAGGATACTGGCTCACTCGGAGGCGCTGCGCCAGCGCTGCATTGACCTGCTAGAACAGGACGTCGAGGCCTATACCGCAGTGTCGGCAGCGTACAAGATGCCGCGCGACACCGACGAGCAGAAGCAGGCCCGCAGCGCCGCTATCCAAGAAGCACTCAAGGGTGCCACTGACGTCCCTATGAAGCTGGCCGAGGCATGCGTGGACATCCTTGAGCTGTGCCCAGAGAGCGCTGAAAAGGGCAACATCAGGGCTGTGAGCGACGTGGGCGTGGGCGCGCTGATGGCTGAGGCGGCCCTGCGCGCTGCGGCTCTGAACGTCTGGATCAACCTGGGCAGCATCAAGGATGAGAGCTTCGTGGAACGAGAGGGTGCCCGTTTGGAACACCTCCTGCAGGGCAAGGCGGAACTCAAGGAGGCCATATTCACAGACGTCAAGTCCAAGCTGTGAGTGGGCATGGGCTCAGCGATGGTCGAGCCCAGACCACCAGCTTCCAGTCCGTACACTAAACCGCGAGGAGGCATATTGTGAGTGCAACACTGCTGGATGGCCGGGAGCTGGCCAAGAAGCTGCGAGAAGAATTGAACGCGGAGGTAGCCGCGTTCGTGGAGCAACATGGCTTTGTGCCGACGATCGCCGTGCTGAGGGTGGGTGAGGATCCCGCCTCCGTCAGCTACGCTGGGGCGATCGAGAAGGCCTTTGCCAAGCGCGGTCTGGGCTTTGCGCTTCACACGCTGCCCGCAACCGCGTCTCAGGATGAGATAGTCAAGCTCGTTGCCATGCTCAACGCCGACGACAGCGTGCATGGCATCATGGTCCAGGAGCCCTTGCCCAAGGGCATCGATGAGGCAGCGGTAAAGAGCGCCCTTTCGCCCGACAAGGATGTGGACGGTGTGCATCCAGTCAATGCCGGACGCCTGTCACAAGCGGCCCCGACAGGACGTCCTGCCATGGTTGGGCCGTTCTTTGTGCCCGCCACGCCAGCTGGCGGTCTCGAGATCCTCAAACAGCATGACATCGCCTTGCAGGGCAAGCACGCCGTGGTCGTCGGGCGGTCGAACATCGTCGGCAAGCCCATGGCGATGCTGTTGCTACGGGAGAACGCGACTGTCACCATGTGTCACTCGCGTACGGCCGATCTGCCGAGCGTCTGCCGTTCGGCAGATATCCTATGCGCTGCTGTTGGCCGCCCCCGCATGATCACGGCTGATTGGGTCAAGCCAGGCGCTGTAGTCATCGACTTTGGCGTGAACTTTGTCGACGGACAGATGTGTGGCGATGTTGACTTTGAAGCGGTGGAAAAGGTCGCCGGCATGATCACGCCAGTGCCGGGCGGCACTGGACCCATGACCAACATCATGCTAATGCGCAACCTAATAGAGGCTGCCAAGCGCAGGGCAGTCAGCTAACCCGGGCCACCACAGGCTCCAAGGGTTTGACAACCCTGCCAAGCTATGGTAATATCCCCGGGTAACGTCGGGAAGTGAAATATTTCACAATCGCATCAGGGCACCGTGGCCTTAAGGCTGTAGTAGGCATAGGCTAAATCCTGAGCGGAGCACGCCTGCTGTGCTCCGCTGTCGATCTGCCGCGCGCCAGCGCATGAGCGCCACACCCAACGGGTTGTATCCAGTCCAGCACCATTCCATCAGCTGAGGAATGCGGCCTGGTCATGGACATCATTAGTCACCACACGAAGGAGGCACCATGATTGTTGACGTCAAGTCACCCGTACCGAGCGACATCGAGATCGCTCAGGCCGCCAAGCTGCGCCCCATCCGCGAGGTCGCTGCCGATGTTGGTCTCACCGAGGATGATCTCGACTACTACGGCAAGTACAAGGCCAAGGTCCACCTCGACGTCCTTGAGCGGCTGAAGGACCGTCCCAACGCCAAGTACATCGACGTTACAGCGATCACTCCCACCCCTCTGGGCGAAGGCAAGACGACCACTACCGTCGGCCTGAGCCAGGCCCTGCACTACATCGGCAAGACCGTCTTCACCTGCATCCGCCAGCCCTCACAGGGTCCCACCTTTGGCATCAAGGGCGGCGCGGCCGGTGGCGGTTACTCGCAGATCGTGCCCATGGAGGACTTTAACCTGCATCTGACCGGCGACATCCATGCCGTCGGTGCCGCAAACAACCTGCTCGCGGCGGCCATTGACGCCCGCATCATGCACGAAGACCGCATGAGCGACGAGCGGCTGGCCAAAGCCTTGTGCCCGCATGGCGAGTTTGCACCATGGATGCACAAGCGTCTGGAGAAGCTCGGTATCTCGGCCAAGAAGGTCTCCGACCTGAGCCCGGAGGACGCACACCGCTTCTTCCGACTGGACATCGACCCTTACAGCATTGGCCTCAACCGCGTCATTGACGTCAACGATCGTGCCATCCGCAACGTGATCGTTGGCCTAGGCACCAGTGCTGATGGCAGGCCGCGACAAACGGGCTTTGACATCACCGTGGCAAGCGAAGTCATGGCCATCCTCATGATGTCTTCCAGCCTGAAGGATATGCGAGAGCGAGTCGGCCGTATGGTCATAGGCACAGACAAGGGCAAGAACGCGGTTACTGCCGAGGACCTAGGTGTCGCTGGTGCCATGACCGTGCTGCTGAAGGATGCGCTCATGCCCAACCTCATGCAGACCTTGTCCGGCAGTCCCGCCTTTGTGCATGCCGGTCCCTTCGCCAACATCGCGCCAGGAAACTCCTCAGTGATGGCCGATATGATCGGCATCAAGCTGGCTTCGGGCGGCTACCTGCTCACCGAGTCAGGCTTTGGCGCGGACATTGGCATGGAAAAGTTCTTCGATATCAAGTGCCGCACCAGCGGACTCATCCCAAACTGCGTCGTGATTGTGGCGACCATCCGCGCGCTCAAGATGCACGGTGGTGGTCCCAAGGTTGTGGCGGGCATCCCGCTCAATCCGGCATACAGGGAAGAGAACGTCGAGCTGCTTAAGAAGGGTGTCGCCAACCTGGAGGCCAACATTGGGTTCGCGCGCCGCTTTGGCATCCCCGTGGTGGTGGCCATCAACAAGTACAACACCGACACCGACAAAGAGATCGCCATCGTCAAAGAAGCTGCAGTAGGCGCCGGTGCCGAGACCGCGTGCGTCTCCGCACACTGGGCCGAGGGCGAGGAGGGGGCCGTGGAACTGGCTGAGGCAGTGGTGGCAGCCTGTGATAAGCCCAGTGACTTCAAGTTCCTCTATCCCCTGGACATGTCGAT
>Ga0180438_10012134_pt1 | contig 10290 bp, 8 predicted proteins | sample SS_ome_12_FD_132455 | JGI IMG/M metagenome (GOLD analysis project Ga0180438, IMG submission 132455) | Hypersaline lake sediment archaeal communities from the Salton Sea, California, USA - SS_3_D_2 metaG | ecosystem: Environmental > Aquatic > Non-marine Saline and Alkaline > Hypersaline >... | reverse complement strand
ACTGCTTCGTCGATTTTTTTTTCTTCAATCATTACAAATAGTAAATTATAATCCAAATAAAAAATTAAGTATTAGAAATGATAAGCTTTTTGAATATTTACGTTTAAAATGTTATATGATGAAGGTTGCTTTTAGTAAGATTAATATTACACCTAAAGATGTTATAGGAAAGGCATTGGCAGGGTATGCCCGTTCAGATCCTTGCAAGGGAATTTTGGACGAAATTCAAGCCTATGGCGTTTTAATTGAATCAAAAAATGATATGAAAAGACTATTACTTGTATCAGTTGATATTTTAAAACTTCCGTTATCAATTGTCAACTACATAAAACAAAAGATAATAGGAGAAATTACATCTTTTAAATCAAACCAGATTCTAATTCACGCAACTCATACTCACTCTGCTCCAGATATTACTGGCGAGTTTTATTGGCCAGGATCCATCTTAAATGTACTTAAAGGTATCATGTTCGGAGCTAATCGAAGCGATGACTATATAGTATGGTTTACCAGGCAAATAGTCAAGATGGTTAGAGAATTAGTTGAAAACTTGAAACCATGTAAAATTGCCTGGATTAGTGAAAAATTCAATCCCGATCTTGTTATTCAACGCCGACACCCCACCAAAAAGATTAAACCGCGCTTAGGAGTAATTGCCTTTAAAGACCTTAAAGATGATGGATTAATTGGATTTATTACGCATTATGCTTGTCATCCTACTTCCTTATCTTACGCAAATAACAATCTGTCAGCAGACTGGCCAGGTAGATTCATTCATAGAATAGATGAGCTAACTAATAATAAAATAAGTTCAATTTGTTTTAATGGGCCAAGTGGAGATATAAATCCTATTACAACTTGTGGAACGGATTACGAACATCTTGATAAAAATAAGAGCCTTGTATACGACCAATTAGGGGATTATCAAGACACTATTAGAATTGGATATAATATAGCCGAGGAGGCTTTTAAATTAGCAAAATCCATAAACCCACGTGACTTCTTTGAAGAAATAGATTTTGAAGGACACATAAAAGATTTTTGGATTCCATTTAAAGACCACAAATATTTTTCTAGTCAATGGGTAAACAACAAAGTGATACATGCATTAAAGAAAATCTTACTCATGCCAATTATGAACATTATTGGAAAAAACGCAAATTTTCCAGCTTTTACTGTTAAGCGCATTAGAGGGCATTTAAACGCATCAACTATTATTCAATACATTACGGTTAAGGCACATTCTGATTCAAGTTTTAAAGAATTTAGTATTACAACCGTGCCAGGAGAGTTATTTGAAGATTTAGGTGATATTTTATTGAAGAATTCTCCAACGGGAGAAAATAATTCGTTTATCATTCAAAATGGAAACGATTGGATCGCTTATCTGTTTTCCCGAAAAGAGTATGTTGAATATGGTGGATACGAACCTCAGGCGAGTTTTAGCCCAATATGTGGAGATCGGGTAATGAAAGAAGTAATACATCTTTTTAATGAAGTAATATAAAATAATAAGATATATAATTTAAGAAGTGAGTTTAAACATGTCATTTGAACGAGAGGAAAAAAAAAAATTTCCAAAGTGGCCTATATTTGACGAGCAAGAGGTCAATGCTTTAGCTGATGTGATCAAATCGGGCAAATGGTGGATTGGCGCTCCTGGAGGTCATCAAGGTGAAAATGTGTGGAAATTTCAAGAAGAATTTGCGAAATTTCAAGAGGCTAAAAATTGTGTGGCTACATTTAATGGAACAGTTTCAATAGAGTTAGCATTACTAGCTTTTGGTGTTGGATTAGGAGACGAAGTTATTGTTTCTGAATATACATTTGTGGCTTCGGGATCGGCGGTTATAGCTACTAACGCAGTTCCAATCTTTTGTGATATCGATCCTGAAACGTTAGTAATGGATGTTGATAAGATGAAAAGTTTAATCACTGAGAAAACTAAAGCTATTGTCCCTGTCCATTTGGGTGGTAATCCTGTTGAAATGGATCGCCTAATGGAAATTGCTGAAAAGAATAACTTGATGGTTGTTGAAGATTGTGCTCATGCTCATGGATCTCGTTATAAGGGTAAGCGCGTGGGCAATTGGGGGCATGCTGGAAGCTTTAGTTTTCAAGCGTCAAAAGTATTAACTGGGGGAGAAGGGGGTGCTTTGATTACCAATGACGATGATCTTGCTGATTTGATCTATTCTATTGGTGATTGTGGTAGGCATAAAAATAAACACGCCTACGATCATTATCGATATGGTACAAATTATCGGATGAGCGAATATCAAGGTGCAGTTCTCCGAGCACAATTGAAAAAATTCCCTGCTCAACACAAATTAAGAAATGAAAATGGGAAGTATTTTATGAATAAACTTAATCAGATTGATGGCATTAAGGTCATGAAACTCACTCCTGGTACAGAAGAATGTGGATATTATGTTTATCCAATTGTATTTGAACCTGAAAAATTTAATGGAATGACTAAATCCGAGTTTTATAAGAAATTAAACGACTCTGGAATTCCAACAGACGATTGTTATCCACCGTTACATAGTCTAGAATGCTTTAAAAATTTTGATTTGAGAAAGGGCATTGACTATTCAAATGCAAATTGGGGTGGAGAAAAAAGCAACGATGAGAATTTTCCTGTTGTTACTGATATATATTCCAGAAGTGTAGAGTTTCCACAAGAAATGCTGTTGGCAACGCGAGAACAACTCGATGCTGTAGTTGAGTTTATAATATCTTTAAAGAATTAATTCCTCTATCTTTCTGGTTTCAGCACTTTTGTACATAGTCTCGACTATGCGCAATATTTTTTGCCCGTATTCTCCACTAGTTAGTGGTTCTTTTTTATTAATAATGCAATCTACGAAATGTTGGATTTCTTGAGGATATCCAAAATCCCAGGCTTCTTGAGGAACAGGAAACGTCCATCCTGCGGTGGTTGATGCTTTTTCTACGGCATACCCATACCCTTTTTCACTATAAACGCTTATCAAGTTGCTATTTGTAGGAGCCGCTTTAATCTGTCCCTGAGTACCATATAACTCGAATCGCATGTCATATCCAGAGGGTGCCGTCCACGATTCTTCAATGACGATTTGTGCGTCGTTTTCAAAGTACAGCATCCCCACGGCGTTATCTTCGACTTCGCACTTACCAAATTTACCTCTATCTGGTACGATTGTTTTGGTTTGACAAAAAACCTCCTTCACGTCACATCCGAGGTACCAAACCAAGCAAGCTATGTCGTGGATGCCTAAATCTATTAAAGCTCCGCCTCCGGCTTTATCCTTCTTGTAAAACCAGTCTGAATGAGGGCCAGAATGATGCTCTTTACCCCTTCCCATGTATATTTCTCCAAGACCTCCTTCGTCGATTATTTCTTTTACCTTAACGAAAGTTGGAGCATACATGTTGTTCTCGCAGTAGAAAATCTTTCGATTTGAAGATTTCTCTGCATCTAACATTCTTTCGCCTTCTGCAATCGTTCTTGCTAGCGGTTTTTCAACGAGTGCGTGACTTCCTGAATTTAATACCTCAATAGTGACGCTTTCGTGGAGAAAATTTGGCAGGCATATGGAAATAGCATCACACTCCTGCTTTATTAAATCCTTGTAATCTTTATAAGGTTTACCAGGGATGTCATATTTTTTCATTAAATCTATTGCTTCTTCTTCAAGTAGAGAGGATATTCCGACAATCTCCACGTTCGGATTCTGAGTATAGGAATAGCAGTGGTGCTCGGCAATAAATCCCGATCCTATAATACCAGTCTTTAATTTTCTCATTTCACATCACATATTTTATTATTATTTAACCCAGAACTCATCTGGCGTTAACTTTTTTTTGATCTTAGAGTAAGGACAGGCAGCAATACAATTTCCGCAGTCACCACTATTCTCTATCCAGAATTCAAAACATTTTTCCCCGCTTACATAATACTTTTTAACACCAGAGTTGTTAGAAATCGAATCCTGACTAAAAATAGGTTCCATATCGGTTGAAATTGCTCCATTTTCGCATTCTTCGGCGCATTTATTACATTTTATGCAATAATTACTTATTTTTTCAATAAAATCCAGGTTAGGAGAATCAGATTCAAGGGGCATGTCAGTAAAAACCTTGCATATCCTCACTCTTGGTCCAAATTCGGGAGTTATTAATAATCCTAAACGCCCTAAAGCACCAAGACCGGCATCAATCGCTAAAGGAATGCTTAACGCAGTGTCGTTGCCGCATTGTATAGCGCTATATCCCATGTTTCTTATGAATTCCCCGACACAAGATATAATAAACGCCATTTTGGAATATCCTAATGCGGATGCAGCCGAAGCTGGTTGCGCTGGTGCGGTCGAAATCGCATCTTCATCCATCTCTATGGCTATGACTATTGCCTTATTTACTCCTTCTGGTAAGTTTATTGGTTTTTCAAGTATCGAATTGGATGTATCACCGCTTCTTATATCTTTTTTGGCCTCTGCTTCACTTGTAGAGTTGGGCCTGATGAACCCAGTCCTGTAAATCCATTTTGGATTAATTTCTGTAATTCCAACTAAAGATCCACCAAAAAATTTTGCGACTTTTTTCACTTTCTCTGTAAAATGTTCTTGATCTACGATCTCGTGTTTTGATTTATGCCAATTGGAACCATAATCCCCTTTAAAGTCAGCTTCTCTCTCCCAAGCAAAAGCAAAAGGGAATCTTTCGTATACCGTCCATCCCGCAGACACAAGTGCAAAATCAATTCGCGTGTATCCCTCTTTCATGGAATTAAGATGATGATCTATATTCGTTTCAAATATTTGCCCTTGAGTAGATGGAGGGTTATCCCATAAACGCCGAAATAACATATTGTTTTTCTCGTCAAATCGACGATACATTTCTTCATCGATTTCATACGGTTTTAGCGTCATCACTTATAGTTTAATTTTTAAAAATATAAAGCTTTTACAGTTTTATTCGTGAGAGATTGATAAATTTTTTATACTATTTGTAGCTTAAATTACCAACCCAAAACATTTTTAGAGTTCAAGTTAATCATGAAACGAAAAAATTTGCTTTCATTTTCAGTCTTTTATTTATTAATTATAATCATTTTAATGGATTATGCTTTACTCCTTCCAAATCAAGTCTTAATTATGGGAGATTTAGACATTGATTTCTTTATCATAGGTTTAATTCTTGGCGCGTACATCATAGTTTCAGGCATATCAGTTATTATTCTAGGTTACTTAACTGACATCATTGATAGGAAAAAAATTTTAATTATTGCAGGGTGTGTGTGGTCGCTTACGGCCATTCTACACGTTTTTGTCTACGAAATATGGCTTTTCGTGATACTAAGAATGATTGCCGCGGTTGCTAAAGGGGCTTGCACTCCAATAGCGATCTCTTATTTAGCGGATATAGTCACTTCAGAAAAGCGTTCGAAATCGTTTGCACTTTGGGCATTACTCGAAACTCTGGGTAGTCTAATTGCGGGGGCCCTCGCGCTAGCCTTCAACCAAATACCCTATGAGTTGATCGATGTTAGCTCGAGAACGATTACAGAAAATGTGATTTTCATTAAAAACACATATCCAGATTTGCTAAATACATGGAGGATGCCCTTCATTTTGTTAGGATTTACTACTCTAGTATTAACAGCCATCAACCACTTTACTGCTGTTGAGCCGAAAAGAGCCATAAAAGAAACATATATGGATGGTATCCTATCAGATGAAATGGTCCAATATTCTTATAAAATTAAAAAATCGAATTTAAAACACATATTTACCAGAAAAACAAATATCTTCTTAGCTCTGAATTTTTTTGATGTTATAGCGTCTGGCATTTTAACGGCGTATATATTTCCATACATAGAACTTGAATTAGGGATTTCATTTGGAGACCCTATTGGACTAATATCTTTTATGGTTTTACTTTTATCCCTAATACCCATAGGATTTATAATTGGACAATTTGGATTGGCACATTTAGGAGATAAAAAAGTCAAAGGGGGGGACCCTACTGGTCGCGTGAAAATCGCAACCATGTGTGGTATCCTCAATGTACCTTTCTTCTTATTTGCCTTGTCAATGACTCCCAATGTACCAAATAAGTCTTTTTTCTTTGGAACGGTTATAGTAGGGGATATTGTATTCTGGTTTTTATGGATCATTTTTGCGTTAACATTAGGCGTTGCACTCGGATTTTCTTTAGGTATTGCTCCTAATTGGTATTCTTCTATGGTTGATGCAAATTTACCCGAACATAGAGGCACCATGGTCGCCATGGCTTCATTTATAGACACGATTGGGAGAGGTTTAGGCGCAGCGGGAGGGGGATTTATGATAATGATGACTGATAGCTTTTCAGCAACGCTTTTTTGGGCGACATTGATCTTTGGAGTGCTATCCACTGTCATGTGGATTCCTTTATTCTTCTATAGTAAAAATGACTATGCAGACATCGAGAGAATAATGAAAACAAGAGCGGAAGATTTGAAGAAAAATTAAAAAAAATGTAATAATTCAATAGTGGTGATCATTATGGCTAAAAATGTAGATTGGTCGAAATATTTCAGTTATAATATATCTAAACTCGAAGATTTTCAAGAACGTCTTGGAGCAAGAAATATATTTGCTACTGCGCTCATGCCAATTAGAGGTCCAATGGGATTCAGGAAATTGGATTACGAGTTTGCCGAGAAATCGTTGAATGTTAAAGAAATAATGGACAAGGTTGAAGAATGTCATTTTAATATTTTTGGACTCGTGATTAAAGATACCGATGGAGCGTGCACTTGGGACACGAAAGTTGGGTGGAATCCTACAAACCGGGACTTATTAGGTGAATTTTGCGACGAGGGAAAAGATAGAAATATCCCCATCATGGTTTCACTGACTAGCATGAACGACGCCTATCAAGGATACCTTCATCCAGAACGAGTAAGTGTTCATGGAAAAAGCGGCATGATTAAAAAATTCGAAAGGAAATACGAGGTAGGAGATATATCTACACACGAAGAGGGAGAAATGAGAGTTGATTTGCCCGAGGGTGTCTCTCTTGAAGAATATCAGAAAAGGATTCCATTTCTCACTGAAAAAATTGACGATAAAATAGGCGCTTCGAGAGGAGCGCGTGGTAAAGGCTATATTCCTCTCACCAGTTTCATGTGTCCAAATAGCGAACATGTAGATTATTTGATAAATCTCGCAAAAGAAGTAGTGAAAAATTATCCCGTAGAATCTTTCATCGCAGATTATATTAGATACGATGGAGAATTCACGGATTTATGCGCGTGTGAACGATGTCAAGAACTTTTTCGCAATAAATATGGATCAAAAGCTAGGATTCTAAAAAGTAGTCAATGGTACGACTTTAAAGAAAATACGATCGCAAATTATGCTCAAAAACTCCAAGATGCGGTAAAAAACATCGAAAAAGAGTGCATTACAGGTTGGTTCTTGCTTCCTGGACCTAAAAAAATGTTCACGAGAAAACGGATAGCTCAAAATTGGACCAAGCTTTCCGAGATTTTAGACATTACGTGTCCGATGGAATATCCCTATCTCACGGGAACTCGAGATGACGGATGGAAATGGGGCAAGCTTGGCGATATTGCATATTGGTACTTTATTAGGAACATGAAGAAACGAGCTCACGAAATTAAAAATCCCGCCTTGGCTATCACTAACTCCGTTGAATGCAATGCTGAGGAAATGCTAAAACAAATGAGAGGTTTTGATTTTGGACTTGGAATTGCTCTTTTCAAGTATTATGGTACTAAAGAGAGTCAGTGGAAAGCGCTGAAAAAATACGCTGAAGAAGAAATTGGCTTGGATAATTTGAGATTGTCTAAAAACTAGAAGTTATAATAATTTCCGATATCTTCCCATTGAAACCGTGCATATGTCATGTATTCTACTTTTTTTAAATATCTCTTATACATCCTATTGGTATATTTGAGGTGGCTCTGACTTTTATAAATTTCGTACCATTCTAATAATTTTTTTCTGCACTCATCGGAGATCGGGAATTCAAACTGTTTATCCTTGGAATCTTCTTGGAATCTCCCATAAGACGCAATGAAAAACACGAAATATTCTATATCGGTAAGATTCAATTCTTGGGCTGCACCAATAGCTATATCGTGAGCAGCTTGATGGTCTTCGTGCATGTTATTCGTGCTCGAGAGAACAAGTCGATCTGAGTCTTTTATTATGGGCTTAACCTTCTGGATGGCTCTCTTTACGTATTTTTGACCATCTGCGTCCTGAAAGTTGAGCAAATGATGATTTTCAAGGGGTATTCCTAGATATGTGATTACTTGCTTTGCCTCATCTGTTCTCATGTGTGCAATATCATCCTCTGACATTGCTTTAATTTCAGGGGAAAATACGTCCGCACCTGCTCTACAACACGCCCTTCCATCAGTCACGGTAATCACATGAATCTCGTTCCCTTCTTCTATCCAATCTAATAATATAGGTCCCGGACCAAATAAAAGGTCATCTGGATGGGGTTCAAAAATTACGATTTTCATTTTTAATCTCCATATTAAACTACTCTATCTATCTCTACTCCATCTTATATATAGTTAAAAATTGGACCCCATATTCTTTTAGTATCATTGTTTTCAGTATTAATTTAACAAGCAATAATTTGTAAAAAAAAATCAAAGAGTAAAAAAAAAATGAGTAAAGAAGAAGTTCTAACAATGGATCGCGCAGTCTGGGAGCAAATGAGGTATATTAATGAAAAAGCTCAGATAAAAAAAAGATACGATTTCCTTCTGGATTTGATGGAAGACTGTATTGGTGAAGATTGAATAGAGCTTAATTTAATAAATAATGTATCCTAATCTATTTATTTAAAAAAAATTAAATTCTATCCATGAAAGAAAGAACTAGAAAGTTACTCATTATAATTGGGCTCATTATCAGTAGTGTTTATGTAATATCTCAATTGTTCTATTTCTTTGAAGAAGGTCCATCAGGCGTTGACATTCTAGCATTTCCTCTCATAGCTACTCTTATAATGACTATATTGCTCTCTAGGAATTATATTAAAGATTTTTTTAAAGAAAGAAAGCCTTGGATATTTTGTCTTGCTTTTCTTGGATTAGCTTTAGCTCTTGATAATTTTTATGAGATTGCATTCCAGTTGGGCATAGCTATCCATCCAATTCTATGCGTGGATTTAATCATTAGATTTACATTCTTCCTTCCATGGATCCTAATGTGGCTCCCGTTGCTCTATTATTTCGATTTTTCTGTAAAATCCACATTTTATCTGGCAGCTCTCCAAGGAATTCTAATAGAATATCTTCTCGTGTTTCTGTATACTCCAGAAAGTCATAGAGTTTTATATTACATCTCAAATATGGGATATTTTGCCCTAATTGTGATTCCATTTGATATAATTGTGTGCATATTACTATATGGGTGTAATATTGCTGTACCATACAGCCCCTTTCATGAAATATTTAAAGAAAGGCTATATCAAAGAGATATCAAGCCAGGATACAAATATTTGTTATCTCTCTTACCCATAATTGCATTTCCTTTAGCAATGTTTTTATTAGATTTGTTTGTATTTGATTTAATCATTGCTATTCTCATAGCTCTTGCTTAAAATAAAATAAAAATAGAAAGAAAAAAATAGAATTATTCAACCATAGTACATATATTATCAATTTTTTGAATCGTTTTGTCAACGATTTCGTCCGTATGTTGTATGCAGGTATAGAACCGGCTCCCTGCGACGGAGATAATCTCTTGATCTACCAAGGCTGCCCCCATTTCACCCATAAAATCTTTTCTCACGGGAATCTGACCGCTTTGAATGGGATCTCCTAAATCTAGACCAAAAACGCAAGAAGTATGAAAGTGTACGGTACCGCCAAAGTTATATGAGAACCATGGTAAATTATATTTCTCAAACGCTTCGTTAAATCCTTTGGACAATCGACTTGCTGCGTGAGTTGCTTTTTCTGTTGCATTAGTTTCTTCAATGAACTTAATTGCCCAATAGCCTGCCGCGCATGTTAATGGATTTGCAGCAAGTGTACCCCCACTATAAGCCTTTTTACCTCCAGATACTCCCGCAGCACAAACTCCCATAACATCTGCTCGACCTCCAATCGCCGCTGCTGATGGAAAACCATGTCCAACAATTTTTGCAAATACCGAAATATCTGGGTTAAAATCGTAGTATGCTTGACCACCACCCATATGTAATCTGAATGCGCATACAACCTCGTCCGATATCATTAAAGCTCCATTTTCATTGCATAACTCTTGGATT
>Ga0180438_10012131_pt1 | contig 10291 bp, 21 predicted proteins | sample SS_ome_12_FD_132455 | JGI IMG/M metagenome (GOLD analysis project Ga0180438, IMG submission 132455) | Hypersaline lake sediment archaeal communities from the Salton Sea, California, USA - SS_3_D_2 metaG | ecosystem: Environmental > Aquatic > Non-marine Saline and Alkaline > Hypersaline >... | reverse complement strand
CACATGCTTGCGGCCCAATTCAAATGTCCATGTTGCACGGCCATGCTCCAAGTCAATCACCGTCTCACGGCTCACAGCCATTGCAAGCGCCAGCCTGCTTGGTGCAATGCCCTGATTGTTCCGGTCAATCCAGCGATTCATTGATGTCAAGCGCTGATCAATCTTTCCATTATGAGTGATGCAACCGTCTTGGATACCATAGCCCTGGCCCTCACTCCACTCATTGACTATAGCGCCGTCACAACACTGATCCAAGCGGCCAATCATGCCGCACGCCTCGCATCTAAAGAGTCTTTTTGTCTCCATCTTTTACCTCAGTCGTTTTAGAAGTTTCCAATATTAGTATTATACGTCATCCGCTTTGATTTGCAATAGTGCCTTTCCAATGGCCCTCAGAGCATGTTGCCTGACTTACAATGGCGCTCCCAGACCTTGGGCATGAAACTGCCAATCATAAAGCCTGAGCACTCATAGTGATCCAGCATGCCCTTTGCATTTATAGTGGGCACCTTTCCACATGATGGGCATGGGCTTGGGCCGTCTCTGAAGTCATCCAGCACATTCCAACACTCATTTCTTGTGAAGTTGGTTGAGTCCACACTATCAGCGCCAACTGCTTTGGCTTTGTGGAGGTCGTTGAGATTGCCAATTCTGCCAATATGGAAAACAAGCCCTTTCTCTTTTGCCCACTCACGCCATTCAGCCACCTTACTCCAATCCCAAAGGTGTGAGCCTCCAATGAAGATGGTGGAGATAGGCAATGGCCAAATATCTTCCATGTGCTTGATTGGAGTGCCGGATTGTATGACAAAGGCCAAGCTTCCACCAATCAGCTTGTTGAGCCAGTTGAGTGAGAAGTCAAATGATGCCTCACCACCTCCAACGATGTCAGGAACAACGATAAAATCAAGCTTCAACTTCAACTCATAGCACTTGCTCATCGCGCGCCAGAAGTATGACTCAAGAAATGGATATCCACGCATGTATGATAGATAGGCGCCGTTGTCCAAAGCGCACGGCCGGCCAATGCACTCCTTGCCTGGCAACCGGTCAGGAGTTGATGAGATCATAAAACCCAGGCCATACTTGTCCACATTCTCAAGTTTCTTGCCTGATGCCATGCCTGTATATATCTTCATGTTGCCTCACTCCCATTGGCTTGCACCGTCTCTCTGTCCTCAGGCTGGATGAATGCCAGGCCGCACATGGCAAACAACTCTTCCTCTGTCCTGACCGGCTTGGGAATGGTGCCCATGTAAAGCATTCCCTCATGGCTCTTGTATCCAGCTTTGACCCAGCCCTTGGCAAGCACATGGTGTGAGAAGCTTGCGGATCCTGTACGGATGGCATAGATCAGGCCCCAGTTGTCAGGCGTGGCAAAGAACAGATCAAGCTTGACCTGGTTGTATGGCAAGAGCCGCTGAGTGTACTTGCAAGGTAACTCTCCCTTGACCTTTGGCCAACGCTCCACCACTGTTGCAATGCCTGAGGCAAAGAGCCCCACGTCATAGGGCTTGGGTATCGCAACAATCTCAATGTCACCAACCGTCTGCTTCTTGCGTCTGACGCTTCCGGCAATGGCTATCTGGTCACAATGGGGCTCCAACTGCTTGACAATGGCGTCAGCAATCTCCTTGGCCCTGGCGTATGGTATCCTTGTGTCAGTGCTCATTGCTTCTTGCCCTCCGCTTTGGCTTGCTTGCTTGGTTCATTGGTTTACCTCATTTGGGTTGTTTTCCATCCATTCAAGCCACGCGGCCACATTCCTATGGCTCCAATCATGGCATGGCATGCACAGGGCATAGTGCCAACGCGGATCATGTCTGATGCGTGGGTCATGCTTCCGCTTGCCATGATGCATCTGGGTGGCCTGGGCTCCGCATCTCTGACAGATGTGGTCTTCACGCTCCATGCACCGGTCAAAGTCCTCACGGTCACGCTTGTCACGCTCTCTCTTTCGCTGTGCTTGCGTCTTGGGCACGGCTTGCCTCCTTCTCTGCCAGGTCTTTCCATTCCTCTGCTGTCTTGGGCTTGGCGCCAGGCTTGCCCCACTCAGAGATAATGTCCTCATGGAAGCTTGCACACTTCTCAGCCAGCCAGTTGATCATCAATTTCATGTGGCGCTCTTTCTCATTCCTTGGCTCTTTCATTGGTCTTGCTCCGTATGGCTGGGGCTCAGGCCAGCGGCTTCCATGTTGATGGCCACGCGCTCAAGCGTCTTGATGGCTATGGCAAGCGGCCGCGCTCCATGACGGATGCTGATGTATCCAATCTCACGGTAAGCCTTGGCCGCGTCTCTCCCTTCATCACCATATTCAAGGATCATGTCCTCAATGGTGGCCTGCATGACGTATATCTTGGGATCCTCACAGTCATCAGGTATCTCAATGGTGGCCGGCTCATCTTCCTCATGGCCGTCACGCATTGCCTGCAGATAGTAGGCGCGCGCTGTCCGGTGGTGCCGTCTGCCAGCACTCAGGAAGCACGCGGATGCAGAGCACACAAGAAGGCTTGTGACGAAGATGCATACTGCAATGATCATCATCATACACCCAGCCGCTTTCTTATTTCTTCTGCAACTATATCACCAACGCACTCTTTGACGGCCTTAAATACATACTCCCTCAGTGCATCCCAGACTTCTTGGTCAAGGTAATTCCTCACACGCTCTGCAACCTCTTCCTTTTCAGTCTTCCATGTTTCAAGGCACTCAGATCTGACTAAGTGCTCAATGACGGCACGCGCTTCTTGGTCAACCACCTTCTTGGTCAATGATGATGCCTTTGAGTTAAGGCCCCAATTTTCTCTTTTTACAACCAGCGCCTCAATCTTTCTGGCAACCTCACGGTGCTCATCAGACATCATCTTGTCAGCCATCAACTTGGCAACCTTTTTCTTGGCAGATGATGCAATCTCAATCTCAATCTCTGGGTTTGCCTCAAAGATGTCACGCAATGCATCAGCGTGAATGACTAGCCTGTTTACCTGTTTCTCTTCACTCATCTTGTCTCTCCTTTTATCTCAGCCGTTTTGTTTAAAGAGCGGCAATTCCTCAATGGGCCGCTGGTTGTCAAGGTGGCTTGCCAGTTGCCTGCTCACCTCTTTGCTCCATGCGCTTTGCATGTAGGCGTTGGCGTCAGTCTTGACGTTGTGGCGCCATGCCTCTCTGAGCGCCTGGGTGATCTCAACCATGCTCTTGCCCTGGTTGGCAAGGATGACACGCGCTATCACCGGTGCAAATTGCGCTCTGAATGATTGACGCTCATTCATCGTCTTTCTTTCGCGCTCTGTCCATGAAAGATTCACAGAAGCCCTCACCGCGTGCTTGCCGGTCTTGCGCTGAGCCTTCATACTTGCTGGTGGGCTTGGCCGTGATTGGCTCACGCTTGATCTTTGGCGCCGGCTTGCGCCTCACCTCAATATGGCCGTCATCAGTCAGCTTCACGTCAGGCTTGCCGGCTCCACAGCCGCGGCATGTCTTCATGTTGCCTGAGCTCCAACGGCCACAACTGCATTGCCAGCGTTGAATCACTTGCCACCTCTCTTCATTCTTGCACACACGGTGTTGGCCGTTCTGATCACGCCTTCAAGCGCCTGATAGTCAGCCGGATCATACTGCACGGTCATCAGCTTGGTGCCAGGCGTCAGACCAGGGCCAACCTCAAACTCAAAGCCGGCATCACCAATCAACTTTTTGAAGGTCTTCTCTTTCCAGCTATCAAAGGCAACGCCTGCTTTCTTCATCTCTTTGCTCATGCTCTGTCTCCTGTTAAACGATTGAAGCGTCATAGTGCCTGAGAGGCTGGGGAAAGTCTCCCTCATACGGCCCAAACTCTTGAAACTGGCGCTCATAGTACATGGCCCATTTCTGAGCACATGTGTGGCTATTGTTCATTTTCTTCTCTGCTGTGATTGGCGCATTGTAGGGCCTCATGGGCTCCGGCATATAGGCAAAGTCTCTGAAGATCGCATCAAGCTGGGTGTCTCTGTACTTGAAATGCTCTGTGCCCTCATTCATGGCTCTGCCTCTTTCGCATATGCATGGCACTGACTCAACATCCGCTGTTGAGCACCGGAAGTCTTTAAGCTTGGCAGGCACTGGCCGGCAACGCTCTTGAGCCGGATCATAGACCATGACGATGGCAACCAGGCCGGAAGATCCACAGTGATTGCATTCAGGAAACTTGCGCGCATCTTTGGCAACTCCATGCTCCTGATAGTATCGCTTCTTGAAGTGCCTCAGTGTTGGCGCACGCTTCAGCCGGCCTTCAAGGAGATCATCAGCAAGCTTGTCAATGGTATCCAACAAAAGCGGCACGCTGTTCATGCTCTTCAACCATTCACAATAATGCTCTGTAGCCTCATTGTTTAGGTTGCCTATATTTGCTCTCCAGTAGCTGATGACCTTCTTGACCTCATTGTCAAACATATGAACGCTCCTTGAATATCTCGCGCCAGCCTTCCTCTGTCTGGAACTTGCGCATGTTGTGCATCAGTGATGAAGTGAAAGCTTGGGCTGTTCTCATATGCTTGGCATACTCATAGACTGACGCCCATTCAAGCATGTCAGCAATATGGTTGGCCGGCAAGCCACTCTTTCTGGCAGATGCAACAAAGCCTGAGACGTCAGCAACCGGATGATTGAACTTCTTGAGAAGGTAATCTCTCACAGCCTTTCCAACCTCTTTCAAATAATCATCAACACCAACACTCTTCTCAACCGGCATGGCCGGCAATTCAACGTCAGGCCTTTCCGCGCGTGGTGTTTCTTCTTTCTCTTTCTTATCATTCTCTATATTCTTATTATTCTTGTTTGTGGTCGTTTGCTGGTCGTTTGCTGGTCGTTTGCTGGTCGTTTGTTGGTCAGATGGCTGGTCGTTTTGTTGGTCGATCTGCAATAAGCAAGGTTGATAAGTATCCCATTTACAGATAGTTATGATAGTAAAGCGGCTGGTCGTTTTGATGGTCAGTTCGCTGGTCGTTTTTAGCCTTTCAAGGATAGTTCTGATTGAGCGCACTGAGATGCCTGTCTCAAAAGAAAGCGTATCCCTTGAGGTGATAAGCTGACCTTTTTCAACTGTGATGCCGCGCCACTTTCGCGCTTCACGGTTGCATTTCAGAAGCAAGTGAATGAATAGGTGCACAGTCTTTGAATCAGTGTACCACTCCCATTCAAGAAGGCGCCTGTGTAGCTTTATCCAGCCACTCATTTCCTGAGCCTCAAGCAGTCAGGCGCTTCTTCATAAACGGCAAGCGCTTCATCATGGAGCATTGCCAAGGCTTTGATCTCTTTGGCATAGTTGCTTTCCTTGTGCTGAAGCTTGTTGTAAGCATCCCAGCAATCACGTGCCAGCTTCCGCGCTCTGATGCGGTGCTGTCTCAATGATTCAGCATAAAACATAGGGTTCCACTCCTAAAGAAAAAGCCGCCTGGTGGAACATATGGCGAAAACCATATCAGGCGGCGTGAAAGTTTCTACGGGTTCCACTCCGCATTTTCTACTATAGCCACAAGTGCCGTTGTGTCAATATGAGTCTCATTGCTTTCTTGGAGGATCCGCGGCCAAGGCCCAGGTCATGGCAACCACCCAGCCAATGAATGTCCAACCAAGGAAGGTGTTGAGAAAGAATATGGCACAACCGCTCTGCTTCACGCGCACGGCTGAGACGATGGTTGGCAAGAAGTAGGCCAACAAGATCATTAAGACTGTGCTATCCATCACTCACCACCTTTCTGAGGCTTGGCAATGAAGTCAGACAGATTGAACCGTTGCCGCTGATCAAGTGGGATGTTGCTTGGATTGATGTCGGTATTGTCCATCTGGACATAAGCGGTGATGATGCCAGGATCTGCATCAGGCTTGACGTCAATGCCAAGGATGTGCGCGCCAAACTGGGCAAGGAGCTCCTGACGCTGGCGCTCCACAACCTTGCTGTGAGTCTCACGGTCTTCCTTCCGGCGCTCACGCAGGAAAGCGCTATGGTTGCGCTCTTTCTCAATCCGGTCTTCCAACTGCCTGATGATCTCAGTCTTGTGCTCACGCAAGCTCTCAAGATCAACCTTCATGGCTTCAAGTTCAACAGTCAGAGACTCATTGAGCTTGTGCCGCTCTGCAAGCAAATCATCCTGTGTCTGAATGATCTCAAGCTTGGTCTTGTTCTGGTCTTTGAGCTCAGCGCATTCCTTCTGAAGATTGACCACGCGCCGCTCAGCCGCTTTCAGGTTCTCAGCCGTCTGATCTGCCACCGGCGTGCTCTCAGCGCTGTCCTTGCCCTGGTAGCGAGTCATCCACCGGCCTGACCTGTACATGATCACGCCGCGCGTTGCAAGCGTTGCCATTGCACGCCCAACCTGGATCAGGCTGATGCTGAAGGATGAAGAGTCAAGATGCTCCTTGATCTGTTTCTTTCTCATCACCGTCTTGGGATCCGGCCAGAGTGCCCTGATGGCGTTCTCAACCGCTTTCACATTTGTCATCTTTCACCTCTCTTCTGTTGTTTACTCTTGGATCCGATAAAGCTGTTTTGCATAGCCCCACAAGCGCGCCTCAACCTCCTTGAACTCCTTGCTGTGGTTGGGATGAACAAGGTGTGCAACCTCATGCGCCACTGTCCTGAAAATCTCATTGTCTGGGAGCCGGTGCCGGTGCCACTTGTTGGCCTTCTCAGGCGCTCCCCAATCTTTCATGTCTGCACCATACTTGAAGCGCACCACAATGGCAATCCGGCGCTCATTCACATAGCAGATGCCCAGAGCTCCACCGTCATGCGGCCGGCGCTTGTGCTCAAAGACTTTCAGGTCTTCACCAATGCAGTCAGCAAGCCAGCGCGCCAGCTTCTCAGCCCTATTGAAGATCTCACAATCATCTGGGTGAAGCGCTCCCTTGGTGAATGGCAATAGGTCTGTCATGCTGTCTCTCCTTTCATTGGTTTGGCAACAGAGCGCGGCCAAGCTTCCGGCGCATTGCATCACCGGCCTGGTCATCTCTCCTGACCTTCATGTGCATGATCAACAGCCAGACACACCTTGCATTGCCCATGTCGTGAGCGTTGCCGTCAAGGATAGCCTTGACCTTGTAAGGATTGGCAGAGACTGTATCAACGATATCCGCGTCAGAATACCCAAGCGCCTTGCGCTCATCAATCTGAGCCTTGATGCTCCGGTATTCATCATAAGTGATCTCTTCTGTCACTCGCTTAAACATGCTGTCTCTCCTATGATTGAGTTTTCTGTGTGTGGCTCCATCGCTGGAGCCACACCGCGGAAGGCTCAGCCTATGCCCTTGTGATTGCCTCACCCTTGCGCCATGTGAAGCCAGTGCTATGACTGCCAATCAAGCCCTTGCCCTGGAAGACAAGACGCGGCTCTGTCTCTTCAGTCATCAGGGGGGAGCCAACATACTTCTCACCGTCATAGTCAACGGCAACGCCAGGCTTCATATCTTCAGTCAGTACAATGTCAGTGCCGTATACATGGAGCGTGTCACCTTTGCGAGGCACATAGAAGTCAACATCAACGCTGATGGTGACGGTTCCGGTGCTTGTCTCTTTGCTTCCTGTCATCTTGCTCATCTTGTCTCTCCTGTGTTGGTTTCTAAGTATAGTATAACTCTGTCATGTTACTTGTCAACACATTTGGGGAAACATTCTTAAAATAATCTGCAACATCAGAAAAGGTGCCCTGTTTTACCCATCGCGCATTAACGTTGCCGGCCAATGGAGTAGACCACGCTTGTCAATTGGGTGACCGCAACCGCGCGGCCCAGGGCACCAAAGTCAACCACTGTTTTTAGGCGCTGTGGTGAGCGCCATGACTAAAAGGAATTGAGTCGATATCTTCCCCACCATAGCCGGTATCATAGCCCTGAGACGGTGGAGCCTGCTGTTGCGGTGGTGCCTGCTGAGGTGCCTGCTGGCCATGAGCCGGTGGCGCTGAAGGGAAAGGTGGAGGAAGCGGCGCTTGAGCCTGCTGTTGGGGCTGTTGCTGTTGGGGCTGTTGCTGTTGGGGCTGTTGGTACTGCTGTTGCTGGCCCTGTGGATAGGGCTGAGTGCCGGTTGCCTGGAGCGGAGAGCACGCTTGCACGTTCTCAGCCACAACATACAGCTTGGAGCGTTGCCGGCCGGTGCCCTGATCTTGCCAGGTATCCATTTTGAGCCGGCCTTCAACCATGACTGAGGCTCCCTTCCTGAGACGGTCACGGCAAAAGTCAGCCGTATTGCCCCAGACCTGGACGTCAACAAAGATCGTCTCTTCCCGTTGCTCTCCGTTGCCGGTGCGGAAGCGGCGATTGATTGCCATGCCCATCTTGGTGGTGGTTGTGCCGCTGTTTGTCTGCTTGCTTTCAGGATCCCTTGTTAGGTTTCCCATGATGATGACCTTGTTGAGACTAGCCATTGCTTTGAGTTCCTTGTGTGAGGTTGGTGATGTGGTTGAACACATCCTTGTAAAAGCCGTCAGCCATGCAGGCATCAAGCCAGGCTTTTGTTGCCGGATCAGCATCAATCAGAGCCTGGTTGACTTGCACCAGTTGCTCAGCGCGCTCCTTGTACTCAGCGTGAGTGTCAGCCGGTTGCACGCCTTGGCCTTGTGGAGCCTGCTGTTGCGGCTGTGGAGCCTGCTGTTGCGGCTGGGGAGCCTGCTGTTGCTGTTGCTGGTTGTAGTTCTGATACTGGCGCGGCTGGTACTTGGAGCCATCGCAAAAGCCGCGGTATACGTCAGCGGCAACGCCAACCACCTTCAGAGCGCAACCAATGGCGTCAGTGGTGGCCATCTTGTAAGCCTCATCGTTGAGATGAAGGCCCCACTTATCTTTTTCAACAAGCATGGAGCCTCCAAGACCGGTGACCGGCCCAATCCACTCACCGTCTTCCTTGTAATGCAGATGAATCAGAATGAATGCGCCAACAGTGCCATTGGGCCCCTCTTCTGTCCAACGCTCCATGATCTGCCATTTCCAGCCAATGCCAATGGGCCCAAAGTGCTCAGTCATGGCCTGATAGCGCCATTGTGGGTTAATGTCACTCTTGCCCTGCAGGTTGCCGCCAGTGATCTTTTTAAGAGCGTCAGGCGCCGGCTCTTTCAAGGCATCCCAGTGCCTCATGTGATTGCTTTGGTCTTCTGCCATGTTTTACCTCTCTTCTGTTGGTAGGATATTCAGGTTTTCATCACAGTCAAAGCAGATGTATGCAGTGCCCTGGGGCCTTACCTCACTCCGCTTGAATGTGCCGGTACAATCATAACATACGCAATTGTCAGACGGCTCTTTCACCGTCTTTGAAAAAATATCGCTTGGCGCCGGTGGTGGTGGCGCCTTCTTTGTGGCCGGCTCAACCGGTGGCTCATCTCCCCAATCATAGCCGTCATCATTGAGCTCTGTGACCAGTTCCTCAACCAGGTCAGCGCGCTCATCCTCATCCATGAATGAAAGAAGGTCATCAAGGAGCTCAGCACGCTTGCGGTCTTCAAGCTTGTTCTCAATCCATTTGGTAAAGCTTCCCATTTAGAACCTCTCAGGATCTTCAACGGTAAAGCCGTTTTGATCTCCCCACCTGATGATTGCTTCCATCATGGCCGCAAATTCAGCGGTGGTGAGGCTCCGCGTCTCTCTGACGTATTGCACGCCATTCTTCTCATATCCAAGACCACCAATCAGCTTCAGGTATGTCTTGGCCTCATGGAGCTCATAGCCTGTCCACTCTGAGAAGTCCTTGATGACTGCATGGAGCCATGAATTTTGACGGTTTGATCTGGTGTCACGCTTCTGCTTGATCTCTATTATGGCGCCTTTCTCAATCAGCTTCTCAACATAGTCACGCGCGCGGTCAGCCTCATAGTCATTGTCTTTGGTGTGATACAGGCCCATCAGTTCACCTCTTCTGTTGTGGCAGTTAATGCATCCACCATCTGACTCCAACCGCTCCACAGAAGACCCACAATGAGGACACTTGACGGTATCAAGCGGCTCATCATCCAGGTTGCGCCAGGCCAAGGGCTCTGGGGCTGGGTCACAGTCTGCAGGCTGGTCAAAGTCAGGAAGGTGGTGCATGGTCATTATGCCTCTGGGTTGAATGTCAAGTGTGGGATGTCGTGATTGATGATCGCATCAACCATAAACGGGATGACCGGCGTGAAGCTGTCACCAAGGATCTCAGCAAGGGCCGTGATGGCCGCGTCACGCGGATCCTCAGCAACTCCAACCTTGCAAGTGGCAACTGGGCCCGTCTCCACAGCCGTTGGCATCTCAGCGGCCGGCTCTGGCGCCTCAGGCGCCTTCTCTGCCTCTTTGGCCTTG
>Ga0180438_10012130_pt1 | contig 10291 bp, 7 predicted proteins | sample SS_ome_12_FD_132455 | JGI IMG/M metagenome (GOLD analysis project Ga0180438, IMG submission 132455) | Hypersaline lake sediment archaeal communities from the Salton Sea, California, USA - SS_3_D_2 metaG | ecosystem: Environmental > Aquatic > Non-marine Saline and Alkaline > Hypersaline >... | reverse complement strand
GATATGCTCGGTGACGGCCCAGGCCAGGGCCAGGCCGTCGTAGGTGCTGGTGCCGCGTCCGACCTCGTCGAGAATCACCAGCGATTTTGCCGTGGCGTTGTTAACGATGTTGGCCGTCTCGGTCATTTCCACCATGAAGGTGGATTGTCCGCGAACTAATTCATCGGAGGCCCCGACGCGTGTAAAGATTCTGTCGGCCAGGCCTATTGTGGCGTCTTTGGCCGGGATGAAGCTGCCGGCCTGGGCCATCAGCACAAGCAGTGCGGCCTGCCTTATGTAAGTGCTTTTGCCGCTCATATTGGGTCCTGTGACAATGAGGCAGTCGGCGGCCTTGCCGCCTAATTCGATATCGTTAGGCACAAACTCGGCGCCGAGGGACTCGGCGAGAACCGGATGTTTGCCTTCGATTATGACAAGTTCCGTGCTGTCGGTCATCTTAGGGCGGGTATAGTTTCGGCGTCGTGCCACGTAGGCCAGCGACGCCAGACAATCGCATTGGGCGACCGTGTTGGCCAGTCGCTGCAGGCGCGTGACGTACTGGGCTGTTTGCCGGCGGACCTGCTCAAAAAGCCGCTGCTCCAGTTCCAGCGCCTTCTCCTGGGCACCGAGCACTTCTGTCTCGTACTCTTTCAACTTGTCTGTGATGTAGCGCTCGGCATTTTTTATTGTCTGCTTGCGGACGTAGTCGGCCGGGACCTTCTGCGCTGCAGAGTGTGTCACCTCGATGTAATAGCCGAAGACTTTGTTGTAGCCTATCCTGAGGTTCGATATTCCGGTGCGTTCGATTTGCTCGCGCTGATAGTCTCTGAGCCAGCTCTGCCCCCGACTCGAAATCGAGCGCAGCCGGTCAAGCTCCTGGTCGAAGCCCGCTCTTATCACCCCGCCGTCGCGAAGGTGGAGGGGCATTCCGGCTCGACGGCGGCTTCGAGATAATCGGCCAGTTCGTCCATGCTGTCACACTGCTCGGTAAGCTGCCGCAGCAGCGCGGCGCCGAATTGCTGCAAAGACTCGCGAAGCTGCGGTATTTTGCGGAGCGTTGCCGCCAGGGCGACGAGGTCCTTTGGAGTGGCGCGAAAGGTGCTCACACGAGCGGCGATGCGCTCGGTATCGGCTATGGCCGAGAGCAGCTTGCGAATGTCACTCAATCCGGCGTCGGCGTCCTTTAGCTGGGCAATGGCATCCTGGCGGGCTTCTATCGCACCAAGCTCACAGAGCGGCATGCAGAGCCAATTCCTAAACATTCTGGCGCCCATGCCGGTCATCGTTTCGTCGAGACAATCCAGAAGCGACCCCTTGCTGGTTTCAGCGCGGATGGTTCGCAGAATCTCCAGACTCCGCAGGCTGCTCGTATCGATTTGAAGAAATTTGTACCTGCTGACTTTCTTGAGACTTTGGATGTGACCCAGCGTGGTTTTTTGCGTTTCGTTGAGATACTCGATTATCGCGCCTGAAGCCGGTATCAAATCCTCGTCGCCATCTGCAATACCGAAGCCCTCCAGCGTTGCCGTGCCGAAATGCTTGAGCAGGCGCTGTTTGGCCTGATACAAATCAAAGTACCACGCGGGCCTTTCGGTCACCACCGCATTGGTAAGTTGCCCGATGTCGGTGGCAAGCCTGCGCATCTCGGCCTCGAACAACTCGCCGCGGCGGTCCGCGAGCAGACACTCGGACGGCGACAAACGCAGCAGCTCATCGAGCAATTTTTTTTCGGAAATGCGCTCGACAAAAAAGTGGCCCGTCGAAATGTCCACCCATCCAATCGCAGCTTTGCCTTTGGCGCCCAGGTTTACCGCACAGAGAAAGTTGTCCTGTTTGGCATCGAGCAGCATATCGTCGGTCAATGTTCCCGGCGTCACAATGCGAACAACGTCTCGCTTGACCACCCCCTTGGCAGTCTTGGGGTCTTCCACCTGCTCACAGACCGCGACCCTGTAGCCGGCCTGTAGCATCTTCTTGAGGTAGCCGTCCACGGCGTGGTAGGGCACACCCGCCAGAGGTATGGGATTGGCACCTTTGTTGCGGCTGGTCAGCGCCAGCCCGCAGACCTTGGCGCAGACCTTGGCGTCCTCGTAGAAGGTCTCGTAGAAATCGCCCATGCGAAAGAACAGTATGCAGTCGGGGTGTTTCTCCTTGAACCTGGCAAACTGCCTCATCGCCGGCGTCAGTTTTTCTTCTGTTGCAGCCACAATCTAACAAGCTTCAACGCACGTTAAAAAGATTCTGCCAACCCGCTTTTGGGGTCCGCACTGCAGATTATACATTCAACGGCCCATTTAACAACTCTCTTATGATTGATGCCGCTGCCTGGGTTGATTCGGCTTTCAGCAACCGCTTTAGCAGGTTCTCCTGTCGCTCGGTTACGGAGACGGCACTCTTCGAATCGAAGTCGGCTGCGCCGCAGATTCGAGGAATCTTCTTGATGAGAGTTTCAATGCCGGTGCCGAACTTCGCACTTATCCGCACGGGATCCTTTAGAATCGGCGGCAGCTCATTGCTTTGGAGCCGGGGCGGCAAATCGCACTTGTTAATCAGCGTCAACATTTTTTTGCCTGCCACTATCTGGAGCGCCGCGTCATCGAGCTGACTTGTCGGCTCGCTGTTATCCAGAACGAGCAGGACGAGGTCCGCGTTTCCGAGAAGCTCAACCGCTCTTTGCTGAGCTGCTCTTGCGACCTCGCTATCGGGCGACTCCGTCAGCGATTGGTCAAGGCCTGCCGTGTCAATGAATTCGACGGAAATAGGGCCGATTTGGCATCGGGCGCTGACCCAGTCCCGCGTCGTGCCCCTTATATCGGTGACAATCGCTTTCTGCCTGCCGCAAAGATAATTGAGCAGGGTGCTCTTGCCGCTGTTGGGCGGCCCGGTGATGACTGCTGTGCAGCCGCTTATAATCAATTTTGCCGTTCGGCTGTCACTCAGTATCTGTTCGGCTTCGGCCCTTATCTGGTCGAGGCCTATGCGATCTATATTCTCCAGCCAGCGTCGTGCTTTGTTGTTGAGCCCGGCTTGAATCTGATTGAGGATTATTTTCGTGCCTTCGAGGGTCATCGCCTTTGCCTGCGCGAGCTTAGCTTCGGCGGCGATAGTGTTGAGCCCTTTTTGTGTGCTGAGTCTTTTGGCCAGAAGCTGCTCGGCCGGTATAAGCTCTGCTCCTTTGTTTTGGAGCAGCTCCATTATCATCTCGACAATCAGGGGATTACCGTGACAGTTGATGGCGAAGTCGCCGGTGTCCGCGCAGCCGAGCACTACCTGGTCGACGGTTTTGGCGCCGTTGGTGATTGTGCCGAGCAGTATTTTGCCGGGTTCGAGATTTGCAGGCCTTGTGCCGGCCGGTTCGAATATCCTTTGTATGAGCGCTGCCGCCCCGTCGCCGATAACCTCTACCGTCGATATCGCACCGGTGCCTTGGGCTGTTGTTACCGCCGCGAACGTTCCCATCGGCCTGTCCCGAAAAAAGTTGCAAGTGCTTTAACGGCAGATTATAACGCAAAGCGTCGGAAGCCGCCAGCAGACCAGACCCGCCTGCCGCAGTCGCTGTCGATAATGTTGCTTGGCTACGTGCAAGCGTCCGCAGAGTGCGCTGAGCTGTTGCCCATGCCGTTTAATAGCACACGTTCGATACTCTAAGAAATATCTTTATTGCTGTCATTGTCAGGCCTACCCCAGGTATACGTGCCTGGGGAGGTCGGAAGTCTGCTTTCGGGTCACAAGCGGTGGTGGCTTGGTGGAGTGCTGAAGGGACCGGATAAGAGTTGACGAGAACTTATCCTTTTTCTTCGATGTATTTTTGATAGGCCAGGACGATGCCTTTTATGACAAGATTTGGGACGTAGGAGTCGATGAACTCACAGTCGTCCTTTATCAGCTCGGCGGCCGAGCCTGTGAGCACGGTATGGGGCCATCGGCCAATCTTCTCGGCGTATCGGCGAGTGACCTCCTGCAGTGTGGAGACGGCCGAATAGTACAGGCCGCAGTTTATGGCGTCTGTCGTATTCTTGCCGTAAGGGGCTTGTGGCCGGCTGACTGTGACCTTCGGAAGCTGCGCGGTGCTGCGCTGCAGGGCGGCCGCACCCATCTCAAGGCCCGGGCAGATCACGCCACCCTGAAAAACGCCATGCTGGTCGACGAGGTCTATGGTCATCGCCGTGCCGAAATCGGCGACCACCACGGCGTCTTCGACGACGGCGTAAGCGGCCGCGGCCGCCACCACGCGGTCGGTGCCGACCTTTTTCGGCTCATCCACCCAAAGACTCATAGGAAGCGGTATGTCTTTGCCTACAACGTGCACCTTCTCACCAAGCTCTTCGGTTGCAGTCTGTCGTATCAGTTTCGTCCAGACCGCCTTGACGCTGCTGACCACTATGACGGCGTCGCGTTTCTTCTCTTTGGAGCCCTTGGCCAGCGGGACCATCTGCCACGCGGATTTGAGCAGCTCGGTCAGCCTGACGCGGTCCTGGCCCGGGACGGATTTTATGAACTTCTCTTCGCCCTGAAGAAAAAGCCCGATGTTGATATTAGTGTTGCCGATGTCTATCGCGATTATGTTCACAATTGACGGTCTCCCGATTCCCTGCTTTGTTTGAGCTGTTCCCACAGCAATTCGCACAGCTGTTTTATCCCGGCGCCGGTGACGGCCGATATTGCATAAATCTTCTTGTTCAGCTTCATTGCTATCTCATTTACAATCTGGCCATCCGGTGCAAGGTCTATCTTGTTGGCCACGACCACCTCCGCCTTGTCGGCAAGGGCCTGACTGTATCGCTCCAACTCGGTTCGTATGGCCTTGTAGTTGTCAACGGGGTCGGACCCATCCACGGGCATTATATCAAGAAGGTGCACAATAATGCGAGTTCTTTCTATGTGGCGCAGGAACTCGAACCCGAGCCCGGCTCCTTTGTGTGCTCCTTCGATGAGGCCGGGGATGTCGGCCATAACGAAGCGTCTGAAATCGCTCATCTCGACGATTCCGAGGACGGGTTCGAGTGTCGTGAAGGGATAATCGGCTATTCTTGGTCTGGCGGCCGAGCATCGGGAAATCAGGGTGCTTTTTCCGGCATTCGGCTTGCCGACCAGGCCGACGTCAGCAATGAGTTTGAGCTGGAGCCGAATGTTTCTTTGCTGTCCCTCTTTGCCCCGTTCGGCATATCTGGGCGTCTGGTTGGTTGCCGTGGCGAAGGCCCTGTTGCCTTTGCCGCCCCTGCCGCCTCGGCAGATGCGGACCTTCATCCCGACCTCATTGAGGTCCTTTAGCAATAAGTCCAAGTCAAGGTCATATATAAGCGTGCCCGGCGGTACCTTGACTAACAGATCCTGGCCGTCCGCCCCGTTCTTGTTTGCGCCTGAGCCGGGCCGGCCGTTCTGCGCCTGCCAGTGATGCCTGCCCGAAAAGTCCAGCAGCGTGTCCATGTCGTCGGCTGCCTCGAAATAGACGCTTCCTCCTTTGCCGCCGTCGCCGCCGTCGGGGCCGCCTTTGGGGACATGTTTCTCCCGCCGAAAGCTCACGCAGCCGTGGCCTCCGTCACCCGCCTTGACCCAGATTTTCGCCTCATCAACAAACATAACCTAACGCCTACTTCTTACGTGCCCGCTACACAGGGTCAGTGGATAAACAGCACCGGCGAAGTCAAGCCGGCTGATCGCGCATTGTCGGCTCATACCGGAGGCCGTCCGATGCAGCAGCAACTGCCTTTCGTATCACAGACACTTACCTGTTAAGTTATCGGCTCGATGCCGTAGAGCTGACAGAACGACCGCAGGTGCCTGGCACAGTTTCCGTAGAATATAATCTGGTGCATACCTTTGACGTCGCAGACATCATCGACTTCATTGATGGTCATCTGAATGTTGGAACGGCAGCCGCCTGTCGGGGGAATAGGCGGGCAGTCCACCACCTTGCCGGAGTAGATCAGCATCGTTGGCTCTTCGGCGACGTGATATTCAGTGAGCGTAACTTCCTGTCCCTTCGAAAAGAGCACCCGCGGCACGCAGCCCCAACCGGCTTCGGCGTGGTTTCTCAGAATGTAGGGCTCGGCCGGCGCGTTCACTCCGTGCATCCTGGAGGCGCTCGTGCAGTGCGCCCCGAAATACAGGTTCTTCTCGGTATTCATAGAAGCGTTCTGCTGGAAGCCGGGCCTGTCGAACAGCTCCTGTACCAAAAGCAATGTCACTGTCGCATCGAGGTCGGACTGACAGCCGGCGGGAATACCTTGGTCCCGCAGGCTCATAAAGCCCATACAGGGCGGCACGTGTTTGTGCGGTTTCATGAGCCCCGGCAGACAATTCATCATAATTGCATCGGCCTGTTCGGCATCGACGATTCTCTTGAGTGCGAAATATGCCTTCGCGGCCTCCAGGACATCCGCTTTCGAAGGCTCGACAACCTCTTTGGCGTTTTTGAAATATGCCTGGGCCAGCTTCTCAACGGCCTGCGTGGCTTGGGTCTGGCGGAATTGCTCGTAGAACCGCTCGCGTGGTATGGTCCGAATCTCTGTGCCGAGAACCGGGACGAGCGTCTGCTTAACCTCGTCGCCGTCAATATTGACTATTAGGCTGTCCTTCATCCGGCGAGCAGTTCGAATCATTTTCATCCCGTACTCGACCGCATCAAGGTCGTCCAGCGAGCTAATCATATACACGCCCTTTTTGCGATGCAACTCGTTGATGTGGTTCACAAGCAGTACGCCGAGGGTGGCAAGCACGACAACTGGCAGGCCGGTTTCATCAATGATGCGCTTCACGTGTCCCCAATGGCCCTTTTTGAAAGGAATCAGCAGCAGCCCGTCCGGCTTCGACTGCTTAACCTCGCTGATGAGTTGCGTCACGCTCTCCTGCTCGTCCAGCGGCTTGTCATCCATCAGAATCCGCATACCCAGATTCTCCTCCATCTTCTTAATATGCTGCATATATTTCTTGTGTTGGCCTTCGGCGTCGAACGTCGAGCCGGGCCAACTATAATAGCCCACCTTTCTCAACGACTCGGTCGCAGGATAAACAAAGGCACCGCGCACCGTGGCGATTTTCTTGTTCCGCGCAGCCGCCTGTGTCACGGAAGCGGTGGCCAGCAGCTCGTTACGGCCCAGCGAAATGCCCGCAGCGGTCATACCTGCCGCCTGCAGGAAGCCCCGACGGGAGATCTCCAACTTCTTTGCCGGTCTTAACTCTTCCACCTTCTACCCCTTTCTTTTTGATTGACGAATGCTCGTATTTCTGGAAATCTGGAAGCGCAGCACAGCGCCAATGGATATAGTAAGTAATCGCGGGCTGCAAAAAAACTACTTTTCTGAAAGTTGGCGCAACAGGCTTGTCGAGGGGTGATTTCCGCCCGGCGGCTCTGCCGGACAGGGGATTCGTTGTTTTACGATGTCGCGGCCGCCACGGTTGTCCCACGGCCGGCGGCAGCAAATGAAAAAGGATGGCAAAACCACCATCCTTTGTTCGTGATCCACTACTAAAGGTGCTGCTCAGGTAACAACGTGTACTTTGCGCCCCTGGAAGCGCACGGTGCCCTCGGTCCTGGCGAACAGGGTGTAGTCTCTGCCCATCCCGACGTTGAAGCCGGGAAAGAATTTCGTTCCGCACTGACGGACTATGACCGAGCCGGCTTTGACCGGCTGGCCGGCATAAAGCTTGACGCCCCTGAACTGCGGATTGCTGTCGCGTCCGTTTCTTGAAGAGCCTTGTCCCTTTTTATGTGCCATAGTCAGATGCCTCTTATTGTGTCCTGAGATAATGTTTCTTTTTTTTACACATCGGCCTGATTGTACCTATCCTTGGCCGACTTGTCCAGCCCAATCCAAAAATCTCCGGCTCCGGTCTTATTCGGCCTGCAAAATGGCCTTCATGTAGCCCAACGACAAAAGTCCGCTGGTGGCCAGCTTTATCCTTCCCTGGCGGTCAATAAAAAAGCTCGATGGGATACCCTCTATCATATTGTAGGGGGCCGGCATCTTGCTTTCATCGGCGGGAAAAACCGTATAGTTAATCCTGTCGTACTGAGCAACAAAGTGTCTGATCGCCTGCTCGCTGTTTATCGGCGTAACGTAAGATATTGCCAGGACCGCCAGATCGTCTTTGCCTACGACGTTCTGAAATGCGATTAGATGAGGAATCTCCAGTTTGCAGGGCTGGCACCAAGTTGCCCAGAACACGAGCATCACGTCTTTTCCGCGATAGTCGCTGAGCTTGTGCTGTTTACCCTCGAGGTCGGTCAAAGTGAAGTCCGGCGCCTGCTTGCCGGTCCACGACTGGAAGACAGGCCCCCAGCCCCTCGCAGCGCTGATAACGTCCTCCAGGCGTAACTTCGGAGCGGTGGTCGGCTCGGGCTCCGCGTTCTCCGGCGGATTGGTTGCGACCGGAGGGTCAGTCGTGTTGGGCGGCGCCGGCAGGTTGGGTGCCGCGGTCGGCGTTGGCAGGTTCTGCTGATTGCCGGCGGGATTATTGGTCGGCTCTGCGGGTTTTTCTTTACAGCCCGCGACTATGCCCACTGAGGCCAGCGCCAGCACGAAAATGGCCACCGCCGGCCATAGACCCTTAGCTGTGTATTGTCCTGTGACCTTCATTTGGCTTTCAATAACTTATCGTACAATTCTGGTATTATACATCATTCATACCGAATATCAAAGCCAAAGTTCGCATGATGACGGTGCGTGTCCGCGAGCCATTTTCAGCCTCGGTGTGCGTTAGGCTGCCAGCTGGGCCCCGGAAATGTCTCTGAAACGGGGCACCCACCGTGTTCGAGTGACGGGTCGGTGTCGTGCCCCAGGAGGGTCTGCCCGATTTGGGTGCCAGGTTGCGGGTTGACTGCTGACCGCTTACTCATTAGTATTTGCCGATGTTTCGCTCCCGGCCGGACGTGTCTGTTGTGTTGCGAAATCGTTGAGAACACACCGTTTTTTCGTACGACTGTTGTTAATGTTCAGGAGTAAGAGAATGAGTCCCGGAAAGAAGAGTTTTTGTCCGTTGGTTGTTTTAAGCCTCTGTTTGCTTTTGGTGTTGGCATTACCCGCGGCCCGCGCCGACGTCAGACTGCCGGCGGTATTCAGCGATAATATGGTTCTCCAGCGGGGAGTTGAGGTTCCAATCTGGGGCTGGGCCGAGCCGGCTGAGAAGGTCATCATTGGTCTGGGTCCATATAGCGAGGTCTGGAGTGCGGAAGCAGATAAGGATGGCAAGTGGATGGTTAAGATCGGACCTGTCAACGCAGGTGCGCCGTGTGAACTAACCGTCAAAGGCAAGAACGCGATAACCCTCAAGAATGTTTTGGTGGGCGAGGTCTGGGTGTGCTCGGGTCAATCCAATATGCAGTGGTCGGTGCAGCGTGCGGCGAATCCGGAGCAGGAGATCGCCGCTGCCGACTATCCACACATCAGGCTGTTCAGCGTCGAGCGAAACGCCTCCGGTCAGCCGCTGGATGATTGCGTCGGAAGCTGGAGCGAATGCAGCCCGGCAACCGTTGCACAGTTTAGTGCGGTGGGATACTTCTTCGGCCGGCATCTCCACAAGCAACTCGATGTCCCGATAGGCCTGATCAACACGTCGTGGGGCGGCACGCGTATCGAGCCCTGGACGCCGCCTGTGGGGTTCGCGTCCGTGCCGGAGCTTAAAGAGATTCGCGAGGAGGTTGCACAAGCCGACAGCGAATACTCAAAATCCGTCGCCGACTCGCTCGATACCATTGAGGCATGGACGGCAAACACCCGAAGGGCCCTGGCCGAAAACCAGCCCGTTCCCCCTGCTCCGACCTGGCCCAGCGACCCGCTCAAGAGCCATCGCAAGCCGACGGGACTGTACAACGCTATGGTGCACCCGCTGGTACCCTTTGCGATGTGCGGTGCAATCTGGTATCAGGGTGAATCCAACCGAGCGGATGGATTGCTGTATTATCAAAAGATGCGGGCGCTTATCAACGGCTGGCGCGAGGTGTGGAAACAGGGTAATTTTCCCTTCTATTACGTACAGTTGGCTCCCTTTCGGTACGACGGTGACCCCTTGCTGCTTGCCCAAATCTGGGAGGCGCAAAGAGAGTCTCTTTGCATAGCCAACACCGGAATGGCGGTCATCACCGACATTGGGGACCTCGGCAATATCCACCCCAAGAACAAGCAGGAAGTCGGCAGGAGACTCGCCCTTTGGGCGCTGGCTAAGACCTACGGCCGTAAGGACCTTGTCCATTCCGGGCCGCTCTATAAGTCGATGTCCGTCGAAGGCAACAAGATTCGCGTCCGCTTTGAGCATACCGGCAGCGGCCTGGCCTCACGCGACGGGCAGGGCCTTAAGTGGTTTACCATTGCCG
>Ga0180438_10012129_pt1 | contig 10291 bp, 5 predicted proteins | sample SS_ome_12_FD_132455 | JGI IMG/M metagenome (GOLD analysis project Ga0180438, IMG submission 132455) | Hypersaline lake sediment archaeal communities from the Salton Sea, California, USA - SS_3_D_2 metaG | ecosystem: Environmental > Aquatic > Non-marine Saline and Alkaline > Hypersaline >... | reverse complement strand
GTGATGGTATGCTAATCTCCATGGATGCTATTCTTGCGATGAATGAAGTCGGAATTGATTTACCACGAGAGTCTCTTTCAATTGATTTGAAGAAGCATCCTAGCCACTTTGAAAATGCAGATTTAATTCTAACTTTAACTGAAAAGCATAAGAGTGAAATACACAAATATTTTAAGCATAATGATAAACAAGTATTCACCTTGAAGGAATTCGCAGGAACTAAAGGAGATATAGAAGATCCTTCAATGAAAGGATTGGAAGGATTTAGAAAAGCTAGAAATGAGATTTATGATGCTTTAACAAAAGCTTTAAAAAAGTATGGGATTATTTTATGATAGAGTATATATTAATCGCAATAATGCAAGGATTAGTTGAATGGTTACCTATCTCCTCTTCAGGTCAAGTTTTTATAGTTGCTACAAACTTTTTGAATATTAGTCCTGATGAAGCATTTAGTTTGAGCATTTGGCTACATTTTGGTACTATGCTCGCAGTATTACTAAAATTTCGAAAGGACTATTTGGAAGTATTAAAATCTTTCTTACCTAATCGTTTTAAATGTGATGATATTGATATTAAAAAAAGAAATTGGCTCATTTTTGCTACAATTGGAAGTGCTATTACTGCAGTACCGTTATATTTTTTGTTTAAATTAATCATTATAGAGGGTTTTTCTGCAGAAAGCGGTGATGTCCTCACTTTAATAATAGCTGGATTATTAATTATTACAGGATTTGTTATTATCAAATTTAGAAAAGATTATGGGTATAAAAATCTCAAAAATGTTCCTAAAGATGTATTAATAAAGGATTCTCTTATTTCTGGGCTTGCACAAGGTATATCAATACTACCAGGGATCTCACGATCAGGGTTTAGTACGACCAGTATCTTATTAGAAAATTATGAGCAAAAAAAAGCACTAATTCTTAGTTTTTTAATGTCTGTTCCTGTGATTATTGCTTCAATTGGAGTTGATATTCTTTTTGGAGAGGGATCAATATTTGGTATCTTAGATCTATTTACTATTATAGTCATAACACTTATCAGTTTTTCAGTAGGTTATTTAACAATGAATATACTTCTAAAGATTGCAAATAAAATTGGATTTGGTTATTTTTGCATAATATATGGATTAGTAGCTTTATTAATCCTCTTACCAATTATAATTTTGTGATATTGGTTCATAAATTTAAGATATACTTTTCCAAATAACTTGCTAAAATATTTTCAATATTTTTTATACCTTTAAATCCAGGAAAGTCGTTAACATCCATGAGATAATATTTTTTGGTATGGATAGGTTTTATTAAATCAAAACCGAATATCTTTAGATCTAATTCATTAGCTAAAATTTGAGAAAGCTTCTTTATAGACGTGGAAATTTTAAATTCAGAACGTTCAATCTCGTCTACATCAATACGATTAGGTTTATTGCGAAGATAGATATAGATAGGATTATCTCTTTTAATTCCAAACACTTTATCTCCAACAACATAGATCTTTCTTTCTATCCCATCGCATTCAATAAATTCTTGGATATATATATCATAATAGATAAAGTTTTCATAAAGTTTGCAAAATTTGTCAATATCCTCAAGCTGTTTTACTAGAAAGTTGAATCGATTAAATTTATCATGTTGATAGTGACTTTTTATTACAATTGGTAATTTCAATTTAGCCCATTTTTTAAAAGCTCGTAGATTAAATACATTATGGTTCCAAGATTTAGGTAGAGCGAAATAACGCCTTAAATATGGATTTTTTGAAAAACTATCTCTTAGTGCATAATCCAGAGCAATTTTATTTTTACATATTAAGACTGTATCTATATTATGAAGAGTTGGAATATTATGGATTTTTGCATAATGAAGGAGATCGATTGAACATTCATTTCTGACTTTTACAATAATTAGATCTGCTTTTCTAAAAGAATGAGGCATTTCTGACAGGTCAAAAAAGTCTTTCTGAGGATTATGACTTATTAAATCAAAAGATTGATTTCTCTGGAGTTTAAGTTTCAATTGCGAGATTATGTCGTGATTATCTCTAGCTGAAAAAATAATTTTCTTTTTTTCCATTACCTAGTTCTAAAGTATAATTTTAAGCTCTTTAATTTAACTGTATTTCAATTTTGTGAATATGATATGCTTTTAAGGAATAAAAGGTAATTAAAATTAAATCTTTTTATTGAAAACTAAGGTATTATTATGGGAAAAAAAGAAAAAACTTTCAGTAAATTCTTGCGAAATCAAGTAATCTTAATAGGGATTCTCTTTGGTGGAGATCAAATTTTTGGATTTTTCGAACAGAATTATTTAAATACTTATTTGGACCAAGTACTATTTTTGGAACCTCTATTTATAAGTTTAATGGTAAGTCTTTCAGCTGTGGTTGGTCTTATCACAAACCTTTCTTGGGGAATTATAAGTGATAATACACGATCGAAATATGGTAGAAGACGGCCCTTTCTCCTATTTAGTATGATCTCAGGGACTGCTATGATCTTATTTGCATTCTCTATTGATCTCGCGGGCGGAGATGCCAGCTTAGCGTATATTATTTGCCTTATTTTAGATGTGATCCTTATAGGAATTACCTCAAATGCGTATTATGTTTCTGAACGTTCTTTAATACCAGACACTGTAGATAAGGGGCGAAGAGGCAGAGCAAATGGGATTGTAAACAATGTAGGCTATTTAGGACTCTTATTAGCTGTGGCAGTATTTGTGATATCGGAATTACTTTTTGGAACCGAAACACCAGAAGGCACAGTCATCGGTCAAGCCGGACATATTTTTGCCCTTACAATAGGAGGAGGAGCATTCATCGTAACTGGAATATTAGGTTTTTTTTTAATTAAAGAAAAACCAGTATCAGAATTGCCCCCGAAAAAGAAATTTTTTACTGAACTTAAAGCAATCATGGATATTGAACAACTTAAAGCGAATAAGGATTTTTTTAAAATTGTAGCTGCTTTAACAGTCTTTAGAACCGGAATCTCAATAATTATGCCATTTCTTTTTATCTGGATATTTGCATTGGGTTTAGGAACGACTAATTTAATAATTGTAGTCTTAATCTCATTTTTAGTATTGTTTTTAATCACCTGGCTTCTAGGTAATTTAGCTGATAAATATGGTCGAAGAAAATATATACCAATTTCAATCTTGATTACTTGCGTTGGTTTATTTGTTGCTCCATTTGTAAAATTAGGTGGAAATACTAATCTTGTATTAGCAATTATAGTATTACCATTTGTCTTAGTTGCTCTATTAGGTTTAATAACACCAATGAATGCTTGGGCGCAAGACCTTATTCCAGAAGATCAGAGAGGGAAATTTTTTGGTATTTTAAATATAATATATACGATCTCACAAATAATTGGGTCTACACTAGGGGGATTAGTTTCAACTTATATGCTAATTGCGGGATTTGTACCTGAATCATTCGTATTTGTGTTTGCACCGATATTTTTCCTTGGTTCTATCCCTCTCTTTCTTAAAGTAAAAGAGACATTAATTAAGAAGGTCTTAAGAGAATAGAAATTTGTAATATTTCTTTTTTTTTTATTTTCTTTGAGGTTCCACAATGATTTTAATCCATTTTTCCCGATCATAATATCGAAAAGCATCTACTGCTTCTTCAAGGGTGATTCTTTTAGTGATGAGTGATTGAAGGTCTAAAGTTTTACTCGCAATTAAATTCAGAGCCTCGTCCCAATAATCTTTATCTAGTTTAGAATTAACCATCGCCTCAGGGTAAATTAACTCTACGCCCTTTTTTCTACAATCCACATACGGAATATATTGCATTTTTTGAGCCCCAAATACAATTATTCGGAAACCGGGTTTAACTAGGTTAATAGCATCTAATAATGTATCATTATGACCAACCATTTCGAAGACTGCATTCGCTTCTCCAAACTCTTTATTCATATCATCTACAACAGTTTTATTACCGTGAGTATGTCTCGAATATTCATTTGGATTATATACTCTAGCACCCCACTTCTCAGCTAAGTCTCGCTTAAGATGATAGGGTTCTGAAGCGGCAACTTCAATACCATTTTTTAATAAAATTTGGGTTAAAATCAAACCAATGGGACCTAATCCAAAGATTATTGCTTTTTTTTCTCCCTCGATTCTTTCAAATTCCGCTCGTTCATAACAATTGATAGCACATCCAACTGCATCAGCAAAAGAAATCTCATCCATTGAGAGGTCATTTCGTACAATCGGAAGTGCTCCAGTAAGTTCATCCTTACCATGCCCCACTACATTCACATGAGTAGTATATTCAGCATAACCTTGACCCATACGAGCTAAATGATCTCCTTCAGATATTTCAGAAATATTCTCTCCAATTTCTACAGCAACTGCACCAGTTTCATGCCCATGTCCTCCTGGTTCATGAGCTATTATCCAATGATCTCCCTCGAATATACCTACATCACTACCACAAATACCCACGGAATGTAACTCTGCTAAAACTTCATTTGGCTTAGGTTTAGGTATCTCAACTTCTACTAATTTTACAACCCATGGTCTTGGAAATTGTAAAGCACGCATTTTTTTATTCATAAATATCAACTTATTTTAAAGTCATCTGCCTCTTATTCCATCTATAAGCTGCAAAATCATATTCCAAATTCCTAATTTAGATATTATACTTACTTCTTTGACATCTTCTGGTATGTTTGGATCGAAATCTTTATTCACTTCTTTAACCCATTCTAAATATGGCATCTGCATCAGTTTCTCTACTTCATATTCTTTTTTCAATTTCTCAGCAATGTGAAAATATTTTGAAGCATTCATAAAGGTTTTTCCTTGTTCTTGATCATTTAGAATTATTAAAGGAGGTAATGAAAAATGATCTGCTATAGACTGTATAGATTCTGGAGGTTTATCTCCAATATAGGGCATCAATATTAAATTAAATTTTAACTCCTTTCCAGAATAAGTTGGAGCAGTTGAATGGATGGTGCCGAGAAATTTTCTGGTTATTTTTTCAGCATGACCAGATCCCATAGTCCAATATCTTAACAAATCTCCATAATAAGTCCCAAAGGGATTTATGCGAACCTGCTGCCCTTTTTTAGAAGCATCACCAAATCCCTTACTCCGAACCTTTAAGGGTGAGAAAGCAAAATTAGCTGCTTCTAATGAATTGAACCCTAAAAGAAGTCCTTTACTTTTATCTGATAAAGCCATCCAACCATCAGAAATATTTGAAACTAGACAATCAATATCTGAATTTCTTTTATCTATATCTTGCATATTGATGTCAAAATATGATACTCTTCCAAAAAAATTCTTTTTCCATACTCTTAATGGGTTCTCAACACCGATGAGATCAGGTCTGATTTCACATGGAATAATCTCTTGCCAGCGATTATCATGTTCTTCTTGTACAAAGCAAGTCCCATCCATTACAACAGAATCACCGCGAATATCACATAAATTCATATTGATATCTAGGAAAATTGATGGAACGCCAGAATAAACTGTTAATATTTTTTCAGTATAAATCTTAGAGCCTTTAATTATTTCAATTTCACTTTTAATTTTGATTGAAGCTGAAAAACCATCATTACCATCTCTTAGAACAATAACCTCATTTAATTTTGGAGAGAAACGTTTTCCTTTTCCTATTTTTCCAAAGGTTACAGCTGAATCCAAAAACTTAGTTGTAGCATATTCTTTATTTTTGAATTGGAAAGAATTAATCTCACCTCTCTCATTAATTGAAAGCGTGATAATACCATTTGTTATAAGGTTTTTATCCGCCTTAAGAGTTTTAGTTTTTTGATTTTCATTAAGTAAGTCCATTTGAGTCATAAATAAATTATGATCTGAAAACGCATCAGGAGATACAAATCCTTCAAGGAATAATTTCTTTTGATCTTCATCAGAATAAGCTTTTAAAATCAATTTTTCTGATTTTAGTATATAATTGTTATTAATTCTAAAATTATTTTGAATTTCCTCGGTAATTGGCATTCTAATGAATAATTGTTCTTTTATTTGAGTGTTTTCCTCAGTTGATATACCTCTATTTGTAATGGGTAAAACGGTTATTGTCTTTTTGGAAGATTTTTCTTTTTGATTTATATTGCTTAATAACTCTTCGATTGCAAGTTTGAAAGCTTTTTTTGCAGCATCCTGAGCTTTTAGTCCGTAACTAATTGCGGTTTTAGTTCTGTGAGGGTGTTGGAAGGGGACTGACATCCCAAAATTGGTAGTTGAGGCGAATAATGACTTATTTTTAATATAAGATTCAAAATTATCATCTCGATGTCGAATAAGTTTATTGATTTCCGCCTTTTTATTTTCTATTAGATTATTTTCCATTAATGTGTCAGAAATACACTTAGTCCATCGAGCTCTTTGACCAATTGTCCAAAATTTAGTATTATCATATTTTTGAGCCCAATTATAGAATCCATTCCAATTTCCATCAGCAGCATCGGGATAAAGTGTAGTTTCACCATGAACTTCCAACTTGGGTATAATTGTTGAAAGATTTGCGAATTCTACATATTTAAGTTGATCTACTGCTTCGGCAAATTCAGTCAACCCCCTTGTTTTTGGCAACCATTGTATAAATTTTGGTAATTTATGTCCGATCCAATCATCATAATCCATATCATAATTAAGAACAAAAAGTGCATCTCCAGTGATTTCATCTGTTTCTTGCATTTTTCTTATTAAAATTAACCATCTTTTCATTGAGAAATAATCTATTACATCCCCAAACCCATACATTGGGATCATAAGCATTGACGCATCTGAAATGGAAGAGTTAAATTTTACCAAACCATATCTTTGGTTTGCATTCAATCTTGGATATAATAAAGCTCTTCCAACATCAAAAGGATAAACTGAATAATATAATAAGAACCCCTCTATGCCTATTTTATTATATAATTCAATCATACCCTGAGTAAACATAGTTTCTTGAGTTCGAGCATATGGTGCAACTCTCCCTGGAAAAAGTTGATTCACGCCCATTTCCATGGAATTATTTAAAAACCATTCATGTTGTTGTAGAAATTCTTCGGTATCTAAAATCGGTTGAGCAACATTACCCCAAGACCCTATTAAAACCTCATCTTTCCCTTGTTTACAGCGTTCAATTACTCGATCGAGCACATCTTGTTGATATTCACGTTGAAGTTGAATTGACCAGAAAGTGTCAGCATAATCCCAAGTGATTTTCATATTACCGAAAGAGAATCCTATATCCTCAATTTCATCAAGTTTGTCCAAGATGGCTCCCATTAGTTTAATATCTCGACCAAATCCAGTAATTCCCCGTGAATCGCCTCTATAAGAATGATAATAGTTAATGTGAGGAGATAAGACTAAGTAAATCCTTTTTTCGTCAATATTCAAGAAATAATCCCCATAAATTCAAATTTGAATTATTAAAATACTAATTTTGAAAATTTACAATTTTAAATAATCTTTCTGAAATATATACAAAAAAAAATAAAAAGAATTAGTTCTTCTTTCTCTTCCTCTTAATAAGGATCACTGTTGAGATTCCAACAATTCCCAATATCATATAAGGCTCATATCCAGGTATAAATTCAGGAGGACCGTCTGCCCCAACAACAATTTGGATACAGTTTGAAAAGCTCTCACCGAAGTTATTTGTAGCTACCACTATAAAGTAATATGTACCGGGGTCATAATCGTCAAGTGGGAGTAAAAGAGTTGTTATACCTGATGCGATTAAAGAAACACTCCCATCTATGGCTGTTATAAAAGATGATGACTGATAAACGGAATAACTTTCACAATTACTAGATATAGTCCATATCAAATTGAAGTCACCATCAGGATCTGGAGAGTCGGCACTAGTTCCTAATATGAAATCTCCTGGGATATATCCAAGAATTTCTACACTTATACAGTTTGATAATGTATCCCCATATTGATTATGTGCGACTATAATGTAGTAATAAGTTGTATTAGTGTTGATAGACATTGGATAACTGGTTCCACCATATTCATCAGAAATAAGGGTCAGAGAACCATTAATTTCTGTTATGAAATGACTGTATTGATAAATAGAATAATTGTCTGCATTACTTGAAGGAGTCCAAGAAAGATTAAATATTCCATCATCATCAGGTGTACCTGCATTGGAACTTAGTGTAAACTCACCGGGCGGCACATCTGCAGCAAATGGATAATTAGTTTCTACTAAAGTCAGCGTATAATTATCTGTTCCAGCACCAAAAAAGAAAATCGCATCCAATAAAATTCCTGTTTCTTTATCATAGAAAGCATTGGTTAAGGGTTCAACTAAGTCCTCTAACGTCCAAGCGGTAAATGAGCCCAAACCTGGTAAATTTAAGCCAATCTCCCCTATTATATTAAATTGGTGATCACCTTCCCCATCTACACCTATATATAATAAATCTCCAAGTTGTTGGTTGGAGAATATCCAATATGGAGGATAATCCCCGTAGAAGATATGATATACCCCTGGAATCATAGTTATAACCCGAGTTAGATTGCTAATATGATATGCTCCATAAGGTCCTACCATAGAAAATGTTTCATTGACTAAAAACATATTTCCGGAGAGATAGGTGTAGTCTACTCTAATTGTGCCTAAAGGAATTCCGCTTTGGCCTATAGTGAAGTTGAGATATAGTCCATCAAATAGCGGACTAAGTTTTGGTTGAGCTGTGTTTATCACATTAACTTGAAGACAATTTGATAATATTGATCCTGCTGTATTATTCGCTTTTACGATGAAATAGTACGTTCCTGTTGGATAATTAAACACATAATAATCTGTATCTGTTATCATATTTGCTATTATGGTTTGAGAGCTATTAATCTCTGATATATACTCTGTATCATAATATAATGTATAATGTGTTGCATTTTCAGAACTAGTCCAATCCAATGTAAATGAACCATCATCGTCAGGGTCATCTGCATCCGAAGTTAACGTAAAAGGTCCGGGGGGACCTGCAGGAGCGAATGGGAAATTAGTTTCTGATAATACTAGTGTATATTCCGCCATACCATCATTATAATAGAAAGTACCATCCAATAATATTCCCGTCTTCTTGTCATAATAAGCTTCGGTCAGTGGTTCTGAAAAATCCTCCAAAGTCCAAGTGGTAAAGGAACCTATGCCGGGTAAAATTACACTATCCTCCCCTGTAATATTAAATAGGTGATCTCCTTCCCCATCTACACCAATATAAAGCATATCTCCAAGTATTTGATTATTGAATATCCAATATGGGGGATAATTTCCATACATGAAGTGCGGATATCCAATATTAGTAATAAAACGAGTTTGATTGTTTACAATATATGACCCAATAGGACCCATCATGGAAAAAGTTTCGTTTACGAGATAATCATTTCCAGAAAAATGGGTATACTCCACCAGCAAGGTTCCATAATCCATTCCACCTGTGGTTAAAGAGTAATTCAAATACAAACCATCAAAGATAGAGCTAAATCGAGTTGGTCCAGTATTTAAAATATCGACGGCAATACAATTCGATAATGTTGTCCCTTCAATATTAGATGCTTGTATGACAAAGTAGTGTGTACCTGTAGGATAGTTATAGATGTGATGTTCAGTAGTAGTAAGATAATTAGCAATTATTGTGTGCGATGCATTTATCTCAGAAATGAAACTTGTGGAATGATATATAGTATAAAAATCCGCATTTAAGGAATCGGTCCAAATTAAATTAAAAGTCCCATCTAAGTCAGGATTATCAGCATCAGAAGATAAGCTAAATGGTCCAGGAGACAAATCAGGTAAGCTGCAATTATAGAAATAATATTGACCAAATGGGTTATATGGGAATCCAGATAAATCGGATCTATGCACAAAATATTGAATATCAGCATAAAGGGGCATATGGACGAATTTTTTTTCAAATAATATATATTGAATGTTCTTATAATAATCTAAACGTGTTGCTTCATTAGGTTCAGTTTCTGCCGCATTTAATAATGCATCCACCTGTGGAACATTAACTTGGGCAAAATTATCAGGAGAACTTGAATGAAAATTAGGATAAAGCATATTGTATGCTTCAGGATAGTCTGGTCCCCATCCTAAATAATAAATATCAATAAGATTAGGAGTGGAAGTCATAATCGTAAAGAAATCATAGAATGATCTAGTCGTTTCTACTGCTCTACATCCAATATATTCAATATTTTCAATAAAAAGTTCATTTACCGGTTGATTAGTTGTACTTCCAAGTAAGCGATTAATATCAAAAGTATTAAAAGGT
>Ga0180438_10012127_pt1 | contig 10291 bp, 6 predicted proteins | sample SS_ome_12_FD_132455 | JGI IMG/M metagenome (GOLD analysis project Ga0180438, IMG submission 132455) | Hypersaline lake sediment archaeal communities from the Salton Sea, California, USA - SS_3_D_2 metaG | ecosystem: Environmental > Aquatic > Non-marine Saline and Alkaline > Hypersaline >... | reverse complement strand
TGATGTATACGATCGCAGCACTGTTTCGTATTTGGATGGCTGCTACCATGCGTTCTGCCAAAGAGATACCCGCCCAAAAACTAACTCTAACCTCATTCCGCAGCACCTTGAAAACAATGATTACCCTCATCCTGGGGGGAGGTATCGTAAGCTGGATTCTGGTCACCGATGGTGTGCGAGATATCGCCTTTCGCCTCTCAAGCGAGCTTGAGCCCCTCTATCTTGAGCAAATTGGAGGGCTCTCCTTTGAACAAATCGGGAGCCTTGGAGCGATATTTTCCCTTTCCATGATGTTCACCCCGATCTTATCTGGCCGGATCGCGGATAGGTATGGTGAACGTGTGCCCATCTCGATCGGGTTCGCATTGGTGTCTCTAGGGTATTTCGTCTTTCTGCAGAGCACCATCTATTTTGGATTTGTGATCGCCTGGGTCATCTTTGGGATTGGTGTAGGTCTCTTAAGCCCTGCTTATGCATCCTTGATCTCAAAGGTCGTACCAGAGGAACAACTCGGCACTTTCACCGGTCTCTTCCGCAGCAGCCTGGGGTTGATCTCACTTCCTGCCCCCTGGATTGGAGGACAACTATGGGAACGGTTCAATCCCCGATTGCCGTTTTCCATAACCACTGTGGCTGCACTTCTCACCATCATTCCAACCTGGTTCAAATTTAAGCTTCCGGGAAAATCCATCCGTAACCAATCCCAAGCAGGCGAGGAGATAACTCAGGACACCCAGAGCAATAAGCCACTCTGAAACAAATCCTCATACTCCAGATAAGCAAATAAATCTTCCAGATACGGAATCAGCAAAGCTGCGAGATCTCAATCCGTGCTTTCTGGAAGCATTGGAGGTTGATTTTGGATATCGATAGTCAGGTTGGCTGGCAAATCGTTCAGCCGCACCCAAGGGACTCCCCCAACAATCGCTGCATGGATCATTGCAATGGCATGATCATCATCAGGCTGGGCATGATCCGTGTCGGATTGTAAGCGCTGAAAAGGAACCTCTATCCTGGTAATGAAGGTCAGCGCTTCGTGCTCTTCCCACAAGGCTTCATCCGAACAGTCTACAACTTCCTGCAGATGCCCAGTATGATTCTCATCACATCGACCCGTATCATTTCGATCGGCTGGTCCTTCCCAACCCATAAGGAAAGCCACGGGAAGATCTGGATGCCTTGCCAAAGAGCCGGAAGCCATTGTCACCCCAAAGTCGAAGGAAACCAATCCAACCCGTCCATCCTTTGCCTCCTGTAAACACGATGCGAAGCGTATCACATCAGCCAGGCCGTCCTGGTGGATGATTCCGTTGTAACCCTCCTGCCCCTCGCTTTTGTACCTCCCTTGCGGATTAATAACGACGACCAGATACCCAGGATTTGCCACATTTGAGGCGGTGTATCTTGGCGGTCCGAGAAAACCGGTACTATCCCCAGAGCCTCCAGGAACAAGGTCCAGGACAGGTAAATCCTCCCGCTCCATCCTTCAGGATGAATGAGTACTACAAATATTCGATTGCCGTTGGATTGATCGGTCACCTTATAGTTGGCTTCGCTTTGATCCAATTCGGGATCTGCCATATGATCTCGATCATCCAGAGATGATATTTGGACAGAGCAATCTTCAGGGCAATTGGCTGAATTCTCAGGACCATTACAGAATCCATCCCCACATCGAATTGGCACCTTTGTCGACGCGGAGCTAGATTGTTCTGGTTCATTAATAAAACGGGTTCTTTCTACACTGCAACTGACAAGAAAATAAAAAAAGGAATACCATACTGATGCGGATAATGGGAACCATCGAAAATTGTCCAAAAATCGATGCTGCTTGATGCTGGATGGCGCACAATTACCAAAACACTATCGGTTGCGGTGCCACCATCTTCATCGGTCACTCTTAAGAAGACGGTATATACCCCTGGTTTGATGTAGTTGTATTGGGCATAGCCGTCCGTAGAGGTGGCATCGGTTTCAAAATTACCCTTCCCGTCAAGATCTCATTCATATCGTAGGATACTTTTTTCAGGGGCGAAAGAACCAAAAGCACTGAAGTAAAAAGTAAGTGGAGCCCAATCCTAATTCGGCATGTGATACGCAAATGCCTATATCGATGAGTTAGGATGTATCTTGAGAGTGTATGAACGGGAGAGGTCCAGCCCAATTGAATCAGCTGTGGAAACCACCAGGAAAATGAAAATACTGATGGATTCAAATCTCCTCAATCGACTGAAATCTTTCCAGGTACGGGGCAATGATCTACCTCACAAGAAATCTGAGATAGTATAGCCACTTAGTAGATCTGGGGGAAATAGATGGGAAGAGGAACCCAGGAATTGCGGATCAGATGTTCAAATCTAAACCCGATTACAGTAACCTTAGGAGAATAAACGATTCGATCTTACCTTTTCAGATATATTCCTCCAATAGCTTATCTTGCATGAGTTGATTAATTTCCAGTGGGGCTGGTTTTAATGGATCGATGACAAGAGACATCGCATTTACCGGACAAACAGAGACGCATACACCGCATCCCATACATGTCTGATCATCAATGACCAGTTTTCCCGCTTCTGTGTATATGGCACCAAACTGGCAACTATCCATACACACATCACACGCTATGCAAAGGTCCTGATCCAATTGGCATACATACCCCGATGAAATGATCATTGGAGAGCCATTTCGCACCGCTTGCATTGCGCCACAACAGCAAGAGCAGCAATTACAAATGGCGTAGAAACGTCCTAACATCGCATCCTTGAAATATGCGTGATGGACATGCCCGCGCGCATGCTCTGCCTCCAGAATCTTCTCAGCTTCCTGACTTGTAATCCAACGCGAACGTTCTGGATGGTTTTCAATGATAAGGCTGGCGAATGGTTCCCCAATGACTATACAAACATCCAGTGGCATACATGGCTCAGATCTTGATACACGGCACGGACAATCAACAACAGCAATATGATCTGGATGCATGAGGATAATATCGCGGGCGGTCTTAAAGGGGATGATCTGCTCTAAATTGGTGAGCTCAATCGATTCTTGTACCATAATGAGTTGTTTTGCAGCTTCAAGTGGAACAACCTTACCATGATATGTCTCAGCCATGGTTGGTTTGTTTGCAGGATCACCATTGGATGAAATAAATAGCTTGCCGATGATGTTTGCCACCGGCCTGATCCATTTTGCTAACTTATATTCACCCGTTCCAACGCCGATATAGAGATAAAGCCAACGCAGGTAGACATATCCATGAATGAAATCAAGAAGAGAAAAACCAGGAGTACGACGGGCTACTTTAAGAAAAGCTAGAGTGGAGTCCTTCCAAAATCGGAGAATAGGTTGTCGCTTTTTTTCAATCCTTGTTGCCTGTTGGCCCATCACTCCCCTCCATCACAAAACCCTCGCAACGTATGAGAAAACTCCTTCTTGTAAACGCACTTCTGAAAACTTCGCGTATTGAAAAATCTGTTGTTCAATTCGAAGGCCACAGATAGTATTTCTCGGTCAAAACATGCTTTAGATCAAGATTATGGGGTTACTGTAATGGAAGTGTCCAGTGTACAGGTCTCACGATACTCAGGTAGGTAGATCTCCAGGATAAGCTGGTATATTCCATCCAATTCCCCATCCAAATTTACATAGATGTCTCCACCATAAAGGCTATGATCGCATTTCCCAGCTGCATAACAATCATAGAAATCAAGATCCGTATTGATCGTAACTTCATTACCATCCAGACCAACAAGGATCCTTTCACTGGCGATACCCCAATGCGTCCATTCAAAATAACTTACATCAAAAACCTGAGGATTCCCTTGACCTTGTTTGATGATCACCTTCTTCAAAATGACATCAGTCTCTTCTCCGCCGACACGAATAGCATGGATTGTCATACCAAAACCGTTTCCTCGAATATAGGCAGGATGTTGATGCATATCCTCATAATAGAGTGGCTTACCTCGATCATCGCATATCTTATTGGGTATGGATGTTGGCACGGGAGTCATTGCTTGCGAGGGGGTTTGGGTACCACTCGGCTTAGGCGTTGAGGTCCTGGTTGGATTTGGGTTTGATGACTTCGTAGCAATTACGGTTGGAGTTCGCGTTGTGGTAGAAGAAGATCCTGATGTGCTTGTAGGACTTGGGGTTGTTGTGAGACTGCTCATTCCAACATCTGCTGACACCGAGGTTTCCAATGCCGCCAGTTCGGAATCACCAGGATCGGACTCTCCCCCTGTAAAAGGTATTCGCGGCATTCCAGCTGCCATCACCTCGATTTCCTTCTCCAAGGCACTTACCGTACCTGCTACCATGGTCTCGATAACCATCGACTGCTGCTGCGTTCCTTCTTTAGGAGCGTATTCAGTATAGATCGCAGCAATGGTTGCTCTCAGTTGCTCTTCAGTGGACCCCAAATCCGTTCTAAATACGGCAAAAAGGATGAATGGGACATTGAGTAGAAGGAAGAACACAGCAAGAAGAGCAATTCTCCTCTTTACGATCGCTGTGGTGAACCAGGCTTTGGCTGTGGTGTGGATTCGATTGAAACCCTGTGTTATTTCATAGTACCTGGCTGTCCAACTACCTTTATTTTCTGTCGTTACCATGGCGACCTTGAGTGCCCTTTGAAAGGCATGATTGAATGCCCTGATTGTTGGATAGCGCTGACCGGGATCTTTCGAAAGTGCTTTCACCAGGACCGCCTCGATCGCCTCAGGAAGCTCAGGGTTGAGCTCGCGAGGTTTGGGTAAAATTTCATTGATCTGCTGGACGGCGATCGCGATCGGGGTTTCTGCATTAAATGGTAGATGACCCGTTGTCAGTTGATAGAGGACAACAGCGAGAGAATATTGATCCGAACGTGCATCGATCGGTCCACCACTGCATTGTTCCGGAGACATATAAGCCGGTGTGCCGATTACCGCAGAGCCGGTTAAATTCTGAGAAGTATCCGAGAGATAAACCAAATCGAAATCCGATAAGTAAGCTTTCCCCTTTTTATTCAACAAGATATTGGACGGTTTGATATCGCGATGAAAGATTCCTTGTTTGTGTTCATAGGATAAAGCAGAGGAGATGTCGTTGATCAACCGACCACATTCCACCGGAGATAAGGGATGGGACCGCAGTCGGTCTGCCAGTGTGCCTTCCGAGAAGAATGGCATTACAAGGAAGGGAGCACCTTGATATTCCCCAGCATCCAGAATCGGGACAATGTTAGGATGGTCAAACTGACCAAGGATTTTTATCTCCCGATTGAAGCGAGCCTTGAAAGTAGGATCCAAGACAAGATGAGGCGCTAGAACTTTGATGGCAACCTGACGTTTCTCTTGAATATCAAACGCTTTGTATACCGTTGTAAGACCACCTCGTCCGATGGTCCTGATGATATAGTACCGCTCATTGATTCGGCCGCTGAGTTTAGTCATCGCATTAACAGGTTATCGGATGCGCCCCGGGTTAGATGAACTTGACAGAAGTCGCATAAAACGAGATTGATTGAATCAGTATTTGGATACCAACAAACCACTTGAGTACGGTTGGCAAAGAACCACCCTCTGTTGCACATTCCGGCATCTCAAAGTATATACCGAAAACAGAGACATAAGCGGCTTCAGCCTTGTGGATATTAACACACCTTCTGATACTCATCATTCCTTCTCCTACTCCAAACCACCCAGCACAGAATATTGATCTATGGCAATTACAGCCTGAAGTCAGATAAATTAGAAAATCCCCAATCTTTCTTCTTAACGCACTCAACCCATTCGCACAAAATGCCTGGAGATCCATCCATTTATTGAGATTTACTACATCCGTTGGATAGTGTGACACTCAGCGAGTAACCACTCAACGCTGCTGCCCTTTTAAATGTGAAGGTAATTTGACTTGAAGCCCCTGCTGCGACACCCATTCCCACACCTGTTATCTGTGTTGGAGGTTCATTATCTCCTGTACTCCACACTGTATCACCACCAACACGCATTTGCTTCAAACTTTGGTTTTCAATAGGCCAATTGAGATTGATGGTGCTGATCGTGATCGCAGAAGAGCTGTTATTGGTCAGGGTATAGCTCACATCTACTGCCTTCACATTGAAGCCTCCAAGCGAGACATTGGCACACACATTTTCCGTCGGGGGTGGAACCGGCGTAGCCGTAAGGGATACAGTCGGTGATATCGTGCTTGAAGGCGTAGGTGTCCTTGTCGAAGTTGGTGTTTGTTTGCTTCCCACATCGGGTGTGGCGGTAATGGATAACGTGACTTCTGGCGTCAGTTCGGGAGAAGAGGTCAAGCTTCCATCTTTTGTACCGGTCGCTTGGCCATGGGAAGTTGAGACTGGCGTGTTTGTGTATGATCCAATTCTGATAGAAATTTCGGTGGATGTACTTTGATTTTCAGGAAAGCTTGTGATATCCGCTGTTGCAATGCCTGCTAAAGTGATGTGATTGGGCATCCCCGTACCATTCAAAATCTCTCCACCTGTAACTGGTATGGGAGTACCAGAATTCGACCGTTGATTTGCATCAAAATTCAATGCTACCAATGTCCCTGCAACCACCGTCTCTAAAAAACTCCCCTCAGGTGGAGAGCCTCCTTGTTGAGCAACTTCTGTATAGACAGCAGCAATAGTGGCTTTCAAATCTGAATCCGAATTTCCTCTTTCGGATACCAGCATCGCATAAATCGTTGTAGGAATGAGGAAGAGTAATAGGAATACCCCAATCAGCGCGTATCTTTTCGTGAGTATCGATTGAGAGAACCAGCCCCTTGCTTTCGATTGTATCCTACTGAGAACCTGGGTGATTTCGTAATACTTAGCGGTCCAACTCCCATTATCTTCAAGTCTAATGATCGAGATGCGCAAAGCCTTTTGGAAGGCTTGGTTAAATGCGACAATGGATGGATAGCGTCTGTCTGGATCCTTTGATAATGCCTTCAGGAGTACATGCTCAATGGGATGAGGAATATTGGGATTAAAATCACGCGGTGAAGGCAAAGGTTCATTTATCTGTTGAAGAGCAATCGCAATAGGTGTATCTGCATAGAATGGTAGGTGCCCCGTTACCAACTGGAATAGTACGATGGCAAGTGAATATTGATCTGAACGTGCATCGATGGGTCCTGAACTGCATTGTTCCGGTGACATGTATGCAGGAGTCCCGATCACAGCAGAACCCGTGAGATTTTGGGAAGCATCCTGGATGTAAACCAGATCGAAATCCGAGAGATACGCTCTCCCCTTCTCATCTAAAAGGATATTCGAAGGTTTGATATCACGATGCACGATTCCTCGGTTATGTTCATATTCGAGTGCATAGGAGATGTCATTGATCACGATGCCGATCTCTTCCGATGATATCGGACCAGATTGGAGTCGATGAGCCAGGGTTCCTTCTGGAAAGAACGGCATGACCAGATAAGGAGCACCTTCATGTTCACCAAAATCTAAAATCGGGACGATATTTGGGTGATCAAATGTTTGTAGGATCTTGATCTCACGTTTAAAACGTTTTTTGAAAACGGGATCCATCACGAGATATGGAGCAAGAACCTTAATAGCAACTTCTTGTTCTCGCTTTACATCAAGGGCCTTATAGACGGTGGTCATCCCACCATGCCCAATGCTTTCAATGATGTAATATCGCTTGTTGATGATGCCGCTAAGGTTAGCCATAATTTTCGAATGATCCTTGAGTATGCCCTCGAAAGATGGAGAGGAACTTCCCATTCCCTCTATCGATATCACCGGACATCCGCCTATCGAAATCTAAAATAATACAGATTAACTGCACGTGAGCGAGCTGGAGAAGCTTGAGAATAGAAATACCTATGATCCTAAGTATATAACAAGAAATCACCACTTAAGTTGCTCCAGATCGAATCTGCCATTCAATACCAGCCAGAACGAATATTCGGGACAGAACATAACCTCCTACATAAATGATCCCAAAGACATCACCCAAAAGACGGTTTTGCTAGATCTTCCAAACTAAATATACGAAGTTGCGTACCCTTTGTTACTCCGATTCAACAATATCATCCCAAACTCAAGGATATCCAATTCATGGATGGGATCGGATCTTATCGTTAAATCAGAAATTACCTGGATTTAAAGCGCATAAATCGCAAAACAGTTATACTATTCTAATATTGCGGGTTACTGGCTCATGAATGACCAATGCACCAGAGGGTGCATATGTCTAGAAGCCCCTTCATATAACCATTTACGTTTGGTCTTTAGTAAAGATGTTTAACCTGTGAGGAGACGGGTGATCATGACGGTAGCAACTGCCTCCATGGCGAAATCCATCACATTTTCTGGTAGTAAACAGACGTATTACACTGCTCGATTCATGGTGGATAAGGATTTGGTTAACGATTTCTTCAGAGCCTATGCTTATTTTCGTTGGGCGGATGACATCATTGACGTATCCTCCGTGAGTCAGGATGAACGTATGGATTTCATCCAAAGACAAAGTAAATTAATCGATGGTCTTTACCAGAAAAAACAGATGAAGTTGAATTCACCAGAAGAAGAGATCCTGGCAGTACTAATCGGTAATGATCGACAGGATAATAGTGGTCTCCAATCATTTATCCGAAACATGTTTGCAATTATCGAATTCGATGCCAAACGTAAAGGCCGCCTGATCAGCCAGGATGAATTGAGATGGTATTCTGATCGCCTCAGCCAATCGGTTACCGATGGTCTTCAATACTTCATTGGAAATGGTCACCGCTATCCTGCATCAGCAAATCGTTATTGGGCAGCCATCGGTGCACACATCGCTCATCTTCTGCGTGACACATTGCCTGATATTGCAGAGGGCTTTATCAATATCCCTCGCGAATACATGGAGGCTCATGGTATCACACCGGAGGACATAACCCATCCCGCATTTCGAGCCTGGGTGAAGGAGCGTGTGGAGCAGGCACGTTACTACTTCATGGAGGGTCAGAAGTATTTCAACAAATTAGATGTCTTACGATGTAAAATTGTTGGGTACTGGTATAGCGCTCGTTTTATGTGTGTCCTGGATGCGATTGAGCGTGATGACTACATTCTGAGGAAAGCTTACAACGAACGTCGCAGACTGCCATCCTGGCTAAAAATTGCTTGGTTGGGTGTTTCACTCACGCTGAAACATACAACTCATGGCCTTGATACAAAAAACGAGAGCTCATAGCACAGCATTCTCCCGGATCTCCGTCAACCCCAATGAAACCATCCCACCTCAATCAGCAGGCTCTGGCTTCGATCCCTTTCTTAAAGATCACCGCCAGAGCCCTTCAATTTTACTCACATGCAGTTTCGCTTTAATAGGAACCTTAAGTACTTTCCACTGATTGATTCCAAACCTTCTTGAGAAGCTTACCCTCATTACCAGCCTTATAAAGATCCTTCAGTTCGTCAACCATCGAGAGTAAGAATTTCCTGGACGATCGATCTTGCTCCTCCCATTTCAGGGCTTCAAGGGCCAGGGATGCGAAAGGTTCGGACGGATGCTTTTCCAACCATTCCATCGCCTTATGCACTGTCTTGCGCCGGATTCCCTTGCGCCTGGTATGGCCCAACAGGACGAGAGCGATCAAGGCGGCAGATGTTCGCTTGACATCTCCACCATAACTGCCATCTGCATTTTGCATCCGTGACAACTTCCCATCCAATGATTCGCTCTCCAAGCGGGATGGTTCAAAACTTCCATCCTCCCTTTTGGCTTTCACCAATGACTTTCCCAATCCTTGTGATGGCTCCGGCGCAGGTTTATATTCCATTTCACTCATCCGCGGAGCAGCGAACATGGTATCTCGAGCAGATGCTATAAGTGACGATCCCCGTACTTGAGGGATTCCTGGCATGCCTAAAAATGATTGATCCCACCCCATGGGAGGCTCAACCGGCTGTACAATCTCAACCCGTTCGCCAGTGATCTTCCTGGATTTCTCTACTGCTACAAAAGCTGTAAAACGGGAAGCAACCTGATGCTTGAGTGCGATTTGAATGATTTCAGGTCGAATCGCTTCCTCTTCGTGAGGTCGCAGAGTGATTCGATCCTCCAACATTGCAACCCGCTCTCTTGCCCATAATGCGCCAAGTGGAAATTCGATTTTAACTGGCACCGTTTCAAACTTGAATTTCTTGCCAGACGATGTCCCGACTGCAAGAATAGCTGCAGGTGCATCTTCCACCATCCAACTTGCGGGTCGACCAGCAAAAAGTGATTTTGGACTTGCGTCGGCCGGTTTCGATCCTTCCAGATGGACATCTTCGGCGATAGGG
>Ga0180438_10012126_pt1 | contig 10292 bp, 9 predicted proteins | sample SS_ome_12_FD_132455 | JGI IMG/M metagenome (GOLD analysis project Ga0180438, IMG submission 132455) | Hypersaline lake sediment archaeal communities from the Salton Sea, California, USA - SS_3_D_2 metaG | ecosystem: Environmental > Aquatic > Non-marine Saline and Alkaline > Hypersaline >... | reverse complement strand
GATATCAACCGCTCTGGCGGTACCCGTCGGGGTTGGATGCGCGGCTTACCTTGCCGAAGTCGCCCCTTCCAAGGTGAGGGAGACGGTCAAGCCAATCGTCGAGTTGCTGGCCGGGATTCCCTCCGTGGTCATGGGCCTCATCGGCCTCCTGCTTTTATCGCCACTGGTCCAGAGCCTTTTCAACCTCAACACTGGTCTGTGCGGCCTTACCGCTGCTATCATGCTGTCCCTGATGAGTCTGCCCATTATTGTCAGCGTTTCCGAGGACGCGTTGCGTGCGGTACCAAAAGAGTTCCGGGAGGCGTCCTACGCACTCGGGGCGACAAAATGGGAAACGATATGGCATGTCTGCATTCCAGGAGCACTTTCTGGCATTTCCGCCGCCATAATGCTCGGCGTGGGCCGCGCCATTGGCGAGACCATGACCGTCCTGATGGTCGCCGGCGGGGCTCTGGCCGTACCCATCTCGCCAGCCGAGCCCATGATGCCGATGACGGCAGCCATTGCCTCCGGAATCGGCAATGCCGTCAGGGGCGGATTGCAGTATCAGGCGCTATTCGCCATCGGGTTGATTCTTTTTGTCATGACGCTGTCCGTGAACCTGATTGCTGACCGGGTACTGGAACGCCAGAAACGGAAATTTGCGAGGTAGCCGTTATATGGCAGTTATAGTTATCAGTAAAAGGGGGCTAAGCCAGCGCACCGCCTTCAGTCTGCTGGTGCTGGCAACGGTCATCGTAGCCCTTCCGGTGCTTTTCATCATCGCCTACATTATCATCAATGGTGCCGGCGCCATAAGCTGGGAATTCCTGACCCAACCGCCTTCACAGGCGGGCAAGGCAGGCGGCATCTTCCCGGCCATCGTGGGCACGTTTTTCCTCATGCTGGGGACACTTATTTTTTCGCTGCCGGTGGGCGTTCTCGCCGGCATTTACCTGACGGAATACGCCCGCGATAACTGGCTGACCCGCCTCATCAATATGGCCATTCTCAACCTGGCGGGGGTGCCCAGTATTGTCTACGGTCTATTCGGCCTTGGTCTGTTCGTCATGGCCATGCATTTTGGCATGTCGCTGCTAGCCGCCAGCCTGACGCTGGCCTGCCAGGCGCTGGCCATGACCATAACCACCTCAAGGGAAGCGATTATCGCCGTACCCAGAGAATACAAAGAGGGAAGTCTGGCCATCGGCGCCACCAAATGGCAGACGATACGGCACGTCGTTCTGCCCCAGGCCCTGCCCGGCATAATTACTGGCGCCATTCTGGCGATGAGCCGCGCCGCTGGGGAGACGGCACCGATACTGGTGGTGGGAGCCGCCTTTATCCTACCCGGCCTGCCCGGCTCCCCTTTCGACCAGTTCATGGCGCTGCCCTACCACCTGTATACCGCCGCCGCCCACGTCCCCGGCATGCCCAAGGTTAACATCTGGGGTATTGCACTGGTGCTGCTGGTTGTGGTATTGTCTTTTAACTCCCTGGCGGTTTTCATCAGAATTCGAGTCCGACAGCGGAGGATTGTCTCATGAATGACCACGATTCACTGCCAAATAACCGAGCGGTTCACGGCAGTGAAACAAAGCTGAAAACCGAGGCCGTAAGTCTGTTTTACGGTGCTTTTCAGGCGCTAAGAAACATCTCGCTGGAAGTCCCGAAGCAGGCAATTACCGCCATCATCGGCCCGTCGGGCTGCGGCAAGTCGTCGTTTCTGCGCCTTTTCAACCGCATGAACGACCTTATTGTCGGGGCACGCGTGGCCGGTGCGGTGGCGATAGATGATATCGATATCTACAGCAAGGACGTTGACGTGGTGGAGCTCAGAAAACGCGTGGGCATGGTCTTTCAGAGACCCAACCCGTTCCCCATGTCTGTTTTTGACAATGTTGCCTTCGGCCCCAGAAGACACGGCCGGACGAACCGCCACGAACTCGCCGGAATCGTGGAGCAAAGCCTCCGCCAGGCAGCGCTGTGGGATGAGGTAAAGGACAAACTCGGGCAATCGGCGCTGGCCCTCTCCGGGGGTCAGCAGCAACGCCTCTGCATCGCCCGAGTTTTGGCCGTTGAGCCCGAGGTCATCCTCATGGATGAGCCGTGCAGCGCCCTCGACCCCATCGCCACCCTCAGAATCGAAGACCTGATGCGGAGCCTGTCTTCCGATTACACCATTGTCATCGTTACCCATAACATGCAGCAGGCGGCACGGGTATCGGATATGGCCGCCTTCCTGATGATGGAGCCAGACCGGGCCGGCATACTGGTGGAATACGGCCCCACATCCCAGCTCTTCACCAACCCCAAAGACAAGCGTACTGAAGATTACATCACCGGTCGGTTCGGCTAGGGGAAATAAGGAGGTACTAAAAATGGAGATAAGGGCTACTTTCCATAAAAGGCTGCGTGATATTCAGCGCGAGCTGCTGGTTATGGGCAGCATGGTGGAGAAAGCTATCGGCCGTTCCATCGAAGCGCTCAAGGACCGCGACCTGAAACTGGCCAATCAGATAATCGCTGACGATAAGAAGATAAACGAAAAGCGATTTGAAATCGAGGAAACCTGTATCCAGCTTATCGCCACTCAGCAGCCCATGGCCGGCGACCTGCGCACACTCATCAGCGTGCTCAGCGTTATCTCGGAACTGGAACGCATCGGTGACCACGCAGAAGGGATTGCCAAAATCGTGGTCATGATCGGTGATGAGCCCCCCTTGAAACCATTGATTGACATCCCCCGCATGGCGGAAAAGAGCATCGATATGCTGCACCGCTGTCTGGAGTCCTTTATGAACTGCGACGAAAATAGCGCCAAAGCCATTGCCGCGGAAGATGATGAAGTTGACCAGCTATATAATCAGGTCTATCGGGAGCTGGTCAGCTACATGGTGGAGGACCCGAAAACGATTACCCGGGCGACGCGTCTGCTCTGGGTAGCCCACAACCTGGAACGGTGTGCTGACCGGGTGACCAATATCTGTGAGCGCGTCATCTTTACCGTAACCGGCAAAATGTATGAGATAGGCGCCTCAAAATATTAAGCAAGCACGGGGTAGGGAGAAGCGCCATGATTTGGAAGTATCCACAGGATTTCAAAAAAGTACAGTATAAATCCGGGGAAATGGCGGAATATGTCTGGGGTGGCGGTATTCTGATGGCCCGGATAGAGGTGAGTTCAGACGTTAAGGGAAGCGTCCACGATTATGAACAGATAAGCCTGCTGCTGGAAGGTGAATTTGAGATAACCATAGGGAGGGAAAAGAGAAAACTGCAGAAAGGTGACGCTTTCTATGTCCCGGCAGGTGTGCGGCACAGCGGCCGGGTTGTTTCCTCACCGTGCACTATCCTGGACTGCTGGCCATGCGGTGGTCCTGACATACCTGATTAAGATGAATATGGATGGTTTTTATGAAACGTAGCCCGCTTTACGATGAGCACCTTAAACTGGGCGCCAGAATGGTGGCCTTCGGTGGCTGGGATATGCCCCTCCAGTACCCCAGAGGTATCCTCGCCGAGCATCTGGCCACCAGAAAATACGGCGGTCTCTTTGACATCTCGCACATGGGCCGCCTCCGCATCGGCGGCCAAGATGCGCTGCCCTTCCTGCAGTATGTACTGACCAGCAATGCCGCCGCTCTGTTGCCCGGGAATGCGCAGTACACCATGCTGCCCGACGAAACGGGTGGAGCTATCGATGACGGATACCTCTACCGTGTCAGTGAGGACGCTTACTTGCTGGTAGTTAACGCGGCCAACACGGAGCAGGACTGGGACCGGCTGCAGCAGTACGCCTCCCGGTTCCCCGATTTAAATCTGGAGGACGTCACCGGCCAGGTCGCCATGTTCGCGCTGCAGGGGCCGAAAGCCAAGGCCGTGCTGGAGGCGGCCATCGGTGATAAAAGCGGAACCCCCGAGCCGGTGCGGAACCACCTGACCACCACCAAAATCATGGGGGCCAGTGTTACCGTCGCCAGGACCGGGTACACCGGGGAGCCGCTCGGTTTTGAGCTGTTCCCGCCTGCCGATATTGCCGTGTCATTCTGGCGCCAGCTGCTTGATGCCGGGAAGGAACATGGCATTGTGCCGGTCGGGCTGGGGGCCCGGGATACCCTCAGGCTTGAGGCTGGCCTCCCCCTCTATGGCCACGAACTCGGAACGGACACTGATGGTAAAGAGATACCCATATTTGCGCTGTCGGCGGCCCGGTTTGCCGTCAGCTTCAGCCCCGTCAAGGGTGAATTCATCGGGCGAGATTCGCTACTCAGGCAGTTCCAGGAAGTGAAGCTCAGGCGTGAAGGCAGACTGAGTGCGCCGAAAGATGAGCGGCTTATTCCCCGGTCAATCTTCCCGGTTTCCGTGCTGGGCGAAGGCGTGGCCAGGGCCGGCAGCCAGGTGCTGGTCGATGGCAGGACTGTGGGGAACGTTACCAGCGGCACCGCCGTGCCCTACTGGATATTCGAGGGCTCCGGCACCATGTCCCGGCCCGGTGAGGAGTCCGCACGGCGGATGTTATGCCTGGCGTATCTCGACGCCGACCTGTCCGAAGGGCAGCAGATGGCAATCATGGTCCGGGACCGGCCGGTGGACGCGGTCATCGTCCGCAGACATATCGGCGGTGAGGCACCCCCCTACGCCCATCCCCTGCTCCCCGGCAACACGGAAAATAAGGCTACGGAAAAAGGTGAGAAAACGATGGAAGAACTGGCGCTGAATCTGGTGCAAAAGGCCAGCGAAAATACGATATGGCGGCAGCAGCAGGCTATCAACCTGATACCCTCCGAGCAGACAGCGTCACCGCTGGTGAGATTGCTGACCATCGCCGACCCATCGGGCAGGTACGCCGAGCACCGTAAAGTGGAAGCGCTGGGCAATATGGACGCCTTTTATTATCAGGGTACCGGTTTCATTGCCGAAATAGAGAAAGGAGTACAGGCGCAGCTGCAAAAGTTCCTCGGCTGTTCCGAGGTAGAAGCAAGGCTTATCAGCGGGCAGATGGCCAATGCTGCCACTTACAGCGGCATAATTAGTTACCTGAACCGAATAGACAGACACGCCGAGCCCAGAAGAATGAGATACGTGATGAACCATCATATCGGGCGGGGCGGTCATTTGAGTGCCCAGCCCATGGGCGCGCTGCGGGACTTCGTGGCCATGGACCCGGTTACCGAACGCTGGGCGCTGGTCAATTTCCCGGTCCTTCCCCATAACCCGTATCAGATAGACACGGACAGAACCGCGGAATTAATCAGCCGGTACCAGCCGGAACTGCTTATCTTCGGCAGGAGCATGGTTCTGCACCGTGAGCCGGTGCAAGAGATAGCCCGGGTAATCGCCGATATGCGACCGAGGCCAATCGTAATGTATGATGCCGCTCATGTCCTTGGCCTGTTCGGCCCCCATTTCCAGGAGCCCCTGAAAGAAGGCGCCGATATCGTGACCGCATCCACGCACAAGACGTTCTTCGGCACCCAGCGCGGTATCATTGCCAGCAATATGAGCGGGAACTCTGATTATACCGAACTCTGGGCGAGCATCACGCGGCGGGCCTTCCCGGGCAGCGTCAGCAACCACCACCTCGGCACCCTGCTCGGGTTGCTCATGGCCGCCTACGAGATGAACGCCTACGGGCGCGACTACCAGCGTCAGGTGCTGGCCAATGCTAAATCTTTTGCCCTGGCGCTGAAGGAGCGGGGACTTCAGGTAGAGGGAGACCCGGCAATCGACTATACGGAGACACACCAGGTTGTCCTGCGCGTGGGCTATGCCCGTGGCGTGGAGGTGGCAGAACGGCTGGAGAAAAACAACATCATCGTCAACTTTCAGGCGCTGCCCGATGACGAGGCCTTTACCGCCAGCAGCGGCCTGAGGACCGGCGTCCAGGAGATGACCCGCTTCGGCATGAAGGAAGCAGATTTCGCCGAACTCGCCGACTTTCTGGCGGCAGTAATTCTTGAAGAAAAAGACGTTTCCAGAGAGGTTGCCCGCTTCCGGCAAAAGTTCACCACCATGCACTATTGCCTGCCCCGGGAAAAGTCCGGGCCATTAATTGAAAAAATGCTTGATAGCCTGCTAAAATCTTAAGGTTGCAGTATAAGAAAATCTGATGAGGTGATTGGCTTATGCCCAGTGTTCCGTACCAGGAGATTAAACCACCACAACGTATCCTTCTCGGCCCCGGCCCGAGTAATGTCCACCCCAGTGTCCAGCAGGCAATGATGTCGCCCGTCCTCGGGCACATGGATCCCTATTTTTACACCGTCATGGAAGACATTATGAGTCTCCTGCGTTACCTTTTCCGGACCAGGAACCCGCTCACCTTTCCCGTCTCGGCCACCGGCTCGGCGGGGATGGAGGCCGGGTTATGCAACTTTCTGGAACCGGGTGACGTGGCCATCATCGCCAATAACGGGTTCTTTGCCGACCGCATGATAAACATCGCCTCGCGTTGCGGCGCTGAAGTCGTCCGTCTGGATGCCGAATGGGGTCGCATCATCGAGCCAGAGGCCATAGAAGCCGCCCTCAAATCGCAGAAAAAGGTGAAGTTGCTGGCACTGGTTCACGCCGAGACCTCCACCGGCGTCCTCCAGCCCTTGGGCGAGGCTTCAAAAATGGCCAAGCAGCATGACGCCCTGTTCCTAGTGGATGCGGTTACGTCTCTGGGGGGGCATGAAGTGGCTGTGGACGACTGGGGCATTGACATCTGCTACAGTGGCTCTCAGAAATGCATCGGCTGCCCGCCCGGATTGGCTCCCATCACCGTCAACCAGAAGGCCATGGACACGCTTGAAAAACGCTCCCACCCTGTGCCCAGCTACTACCTTGACCTCTCCTTGCTTTCGAAATACTGGATAAGGGACGGCGGTCGTGCCTATCACCACACCGCGCCCGCCAGCCTTTTCTACGCCCTGCATGAAGCGCTGGTGTTCATCGCCGAAGAAGGACTGGAAGCCCGCCTCCAGCGTCACGCCGAGCATGGCGCCGCGCTGCAGGCCGGCCTCGAGGCGATGGGGCTTGCCCTGCACGCCCAGGCCGGTCACCGCCTCAGTACATTGACCACGGTGAGCATTCCGGAAGGCATTGACGATGCGCGAATAAGGCAGCGGCTCCTCAGCGACTACAGCATCGAAATCGGTGGTGGACTGGGGGTACTGAAAGGGAAGATATGGCGCATCGGTCTGATGGGGTATTCCTCCAGCGAGCAGAATGTATTGCTCGTTCTCTCCGCGCTGGAAAAATTGCTGGCTGAAGAGGGCTACAAAACAGAGACCGGCGCCGGAATCAAAGCTGCGGTACAGTCGCTGCGGAAATAAAGTCACTTTCCGGCGCGGTATTTATGATACCGTCCCAGTATCTCGGCGACGATTTCGCCCTGCTCTTTTTCCCGGCAGTCGATGGTGATATCGGCATACCTGAAGTAGAGCGGTCTTCTCTCTTCATATATCTGGCGCAGGGTCTTGTATCTCAACCCGACGATCCCCCTGTCTAGATTTCCAACCAGTTTGGCCTCTATATTCTTGAAGGAATCGTCCAGGTAGACAAGAACCGCGTTCTCCTTCAGGTAGTCCATGAGGTCAGGGTGGTAGATAATGCTGCCCCCTGGCGCGGCTACCATCCTCGTCAGGTTTATCTCATACATCCGGCGTTTTTCTATCTGCAGCAGTGCCTCTTCGCCCTGGCTATCAATGATTTCCTGTATCCGTTTACCATCCTTCTGCAGGATGTAATTATCCACATCGATAAAAGCAAACCCGAGGTCTTCCGCCAGCGCCATCCCGATGGTGGACTTGCCGACGCCGGCCATACCGATGAGAACGATGCTTTCGCTTTTCATGGTCAGACACCGCCCCTGATTTTCAGACCAAGAATAGCACCTGCCCCGAAACACGTCAACCGCATGATGCTGAACCCTATGCTTATCCTATCATCTAAAATACGGTCTTTACTTGGCCGTCTTTTTGCTTTATACTACCTAACACATCGTGACGGACTTAACAATCACCATCGTACTGGCGGCAGCGGCTTACCTGCTGGGAGCTTGTCCTTTCTCGCTCCTGGTGGGGCGGTGGCGGTTAAGTAAAGATATCCGGGAATACGGCGATGGCAACCCCGGCGCAGTAAACGTCTTCCGTGCTGGCGATGTCAAGACCGGAATGATTGCCGTTGCCCTTGACATAGTCAAGGGGTTTCCCTTTGTTTTTCTCGCCCATTATTACTTCGGCCTTCCAGAGCTGCTGACCGCTGTCATCGGCCTGAGTGCCATACTCGGCCATGCCTTCTCTCCGTTCCTGCATTTCCGGGGCGGCAAGGCGCTCGCCGTTACCGGTGGGGTTCTCCTGGCGCTTCCCCAGCACCAGCTTCTGCTGCTCTTCATCACCTTCATTGTCATCGCCTTTCTGTGCATTGAGCAGGACGCCTGGACGGCTATGTTTTCCCCGGCGGGCACGCTGGCTTTCCTGGTAATCACCCGGGGGGACTCGTGGGAAGTACTGTTTACCCTTGGCGTCCTGACAATATTCGCCATCAAACAATATACCAGCCTGAAAACCATCCCCAGATTCGGGCTGAAACCCGTTCGGTGGTACCAGTCAAGAAGCCAGTGAATTGAAAGGTGAACTAGGTGTATGCTGTATCAGGTAATAATTGTCGCCGGGCTTTTTATCTTCATGATTAATCTGACCCTTAATCTCAGGAACCTCAAAAGCCTGCGCCGCGATGAGAAAATTCCCGAGCCGGCCCCCTTCATTTCCGTTCTGGTCCCCGCCCGCGATGAGGAGGCAAATATTGCCGCCTGCCTTGAGTCGTTGCAGAAGCAGGACTATCCCAATTACGAGGTCCTGGTGCTGGACGATAATTCTTCAGACAATACCGGCGCCATAGTACAAAACATCGCCGCCAGGGATAGCCGCGTACGACCGCTGCAGGGCGAGCCACTGCCCCAGGCCTGGACGGGCAAGTCTTTTGCCTGTTACCAGCTGGCCAGGCAAGCCCTTGGTTCCTGGCTCCTGTTTGTGGACGCTGATACGACGCACGCCCCCCATATGCTGCGCAGCGCTCTGGCCCAGGCGCTCCGTTTGAATTCCTCACTGCTCTCCGGCTTTCCGCGTCAGCTGGCCAACTCTCTGCCACAGAAAATAGCCATCCCGGTGCTGTACTTTATCATCCTTACCTGGTTTCCGCTCTGGTGGCTGCAGCGCTCCAAGGAACCCAGGCCCTCGCTGGCCATCGGTCAGTTTTTGCTCCTGCCCAGAGAAGAATACTGGCGCATCGGTGGCCATGAGGCGGTGAAATCCCGTATTCTGGAAGATGTCTGGCTTGGGGTTGAGATAAGCCGCCGCGGCGGCCGTCAGGTGGCGGTGGACCTGTCACCGGCAGTATCCTGTAACATGTACCGCAATGTAGGCGCCATGACGGAGGGCTTTATCAAGTGGATTTACTCGGTGGCCTCCCTCTCCCCCATCGCCCTGACGCTAATGATGGCCGCCGCCTATTTTTTCTACCTGGCACCGTTCTATCACCTCTGGAGAGAGCTCTTTGTGGTTATGGGTTCGGCTACGCTGCGCGCTGTCATTATCTCCCAGGTGGGCATAATACTGTTCATGCGCTGGCGCTTGGACAATCGTTTCAAGGAGCCCTTTATCTCCATTTTCCTGCACCCATTCGGCCTCGCCTTCCTTTTTCTGGCCGCTTTCTGTGCTGTTTTCCGGCGTGCCGTGGGCGCCGGTGTACGCTGGAAAGAGCGACTGTACAGCCGGGAGTCCTCCGTCGAGTAAATCAACCAATCCGGAATAACGGTGAGGTAAATTCCCGGGCACACAGGAGAGCCGTTCTTTGCCGCGTAACGCTACCGTTTTGATTTTCATTAAAGAAATTCTGTAATTTTACCTCTAACTATACTTGACAGCCCGTGCTATAATTTTGGTATATGAAAATTGTATTTATTATTTATCTTTTTTACCCAAAAACAGAATGCGGGGTGAATGCCTAAAAAATAAACAAAAGGGGGGTGATAAACTTCAGTAACTAAATAGAGCGATTGCTGGATTAAAAATTTGCTGAGGAGGAGTTAATGAAGAAAGGAAGGATAATTGCTATTGTAATGGTGTTTGTCCTAATCGGCAGCGCTATGGCTGTCGGTTGTGCAGCACCAGCACCGGCTCCCGCACCAGCACCAGCACCAGCACCAGCCCCAGCTCCAGCACCAGCTCCAGCACCAGCACCAGCACCAGCACCAGAACCAGCTCCAGAACCAGCTCCAGAACCAGCTCCAGAACCAGCTCCAGAACCAGCTCCAGAACCAGCTCCAG
>Ga0180438_10012125_pt1 | contig 10293 bp, 10 predicted proteins | sample SS_ome_12_FD_132455 | JGI IMG/M metagenome (GOLD analysis project Ga0180438, IMG submission 132455) | Hypersaline lake sediment archaeal communities from the Salton Sea, California, USA - SS_3_D_2 metaG | ecosystem: Environmental > Aquatic > Non-marine Saline and Alkaline > Hypersaline >... | reverse complement strand
CTCCGCACTCGGGACACTCTACGTCCTCCGGTCTCACCTCTTTGATGGTCACTGCCCCTCGACAGCCTCTGAATAGGGACACCATCTCCTCCCTTCTATCCGTGGATCAAAGCGGGCAGGCATCTTGTGCACACCCACAGGCTCTGTCCGTGTCGGCGGCAAGGGAGCAGTGTCGATTGCTCCTCCGTTCCCCCACACTGAAAGCAAGTCTGAACCATGTACTTCTGCCCCTGCTGATGCTGTCGCTCTTCGACGGCGGTTTCGTTGAAGGGCACCGTCTCTCGTTCTTCGATGCTCAGCGCTCCGGTGGGACACACGCCCAGGCAGAACCCAGCACCGTCGCACAGTTCCTCGTTCAACACGCGGGCTTTGCCATCAACAAGCTCTATCGCACCCTCGGCGCAAGGGATCACACATAGTCCGCAACCGTTACACAACTCATCATCTATGCTGACCATCTGCCGTCTTTCCACGAAAACCTCCCTTCACTATGCTCCTTTCGCAAAGGTGATCTCAAAGCTTCGCGAGATCGCCCCCACGGGACACATCTCCTCGCACTCGCCACAGTACCAGCAATCCTCGGGATTTAGGACGAGAGCGCGTCCGGCCTGTAGAGCGAGCGCCTCCGCCGGGCACACGGACACGCAGTCACCGCACCCTGTACACAGTTCCTCGTCTATCTGTGGTGCATACGGATCCAACTTATTCACCTCACTCCTCACAATGCAAAACGGCCAGCTTTGTACTACTTCCATTGTACGGCAAAGCTGACCGCGCGTATGTGACAAAAGTCTCACTCACTGACGACGCCTAGATCATCGCCTCCTGCTCCAACCCATCCTGGTCCAAGATGACGAGCCGGTGCCGGTCGAAGCGGATCAGGCCCTCATCTTCGAACGTGCGGAGCACTCGCCCCACCATCTCGCGTACAGTTCCCAGCTGGGCCGCCATCTCCTGCTGGGTCATGGGCTGCGGGGCTTCGGCCTCGCTCCGAGCTCGGGTGAGCAGCAGCTTGGCCAGTCGGGCGCTGACCGTGCGCAGCGACAGATCTTCCACCAAGGAGAGGAGATGGCGGGAGCGCGATGCCAGGTTCTCGATGATGGCGGCGGCCAGGGCCTGATGTGTGGCGACGAGATCTACCATGGCGCCACAGTCCACCACCCACACTGTCGAGTCTAACACGGCCGTGGCGCTCACCGGGTTGGATCCCCTGTCGAATACTGCGACCTCGTTGAAGAACTGTCCCGGTCCCAGCAGCCTGACGATCTGTTCTCTGCCCTCCAGGGAGACCTTGTACAGCTTGATGCGACCTTCCTGGATGACGTGGAGTCCGGCGCAAGGATCTCCCTCCAGAAAGATCAATTCGCCCCTGGAATAGCGGCGTCTGGTGGCCTTGCCCGCCACAGCCTCCATGGCGGCCGCGTCAAGGTGGGCGAAATAGGGTACCGAGCGCATTACTTCGAGGGCTGCATCGGGTGCCTGGACGCTCACGGGATTCCCCTCACGGGTGTCTTGGGCCAACTCACGGAGTCTGCGCCAGTCTCTGCTTGAGATAGGCGATGGTCGCCACGGGGGTGGGGTCGGCTCCGTGCAGGGCCGCCACATAGTAGCTCACGAAGTCGCCAAAGTGGATCGCCCAGAGCAGCTGGGAGAGGTGACTACTGCCCTGAACCTGAAGTACTTCGTGGGCGATGCCCTTCTGAGCCAGGATCTCTCCGGTCACCCCCATTCGCACCTGATGGCGGGGAGGGTACAGGTCCGATGCCAGCATCAGCACGTATACGTTTGGTGCCAGGCTCTCGGGGAACTCGTACCCCACCACCGCGTTGTGGTTCAGCTCGGGCAAGACCTCCCAGAAGGCCCAGTTCTTGCTATTCTCGTTCAACTGGCACTTCCACCGCCGTGCAACCTCGGCCAGGTGACCCGCCCCGTAGAAGACAGGCGATTTCCCCTCAACTCGAAGGGCGAGCTGCTTCGCAGGGTTCGTACTTTTCGTAACCGTCGGCGCTATCTGCGTCTGTAACCGCTCCATGCCCTCGATGGCCTCTTCCAACTGTACCGACCTGTCGGTGGCGTATCCCAGTCGCTGGAGGACCGTGAGGAATATCACCAGCGAGTATCCCAAAGCAGCCCGTGGTTGGGATTCGTAGCGGAAAGTGATGAGAGGGAGGTTCTTCTCCTCGCAAATCTCCTCCAGCTGCCCGCCCGTGGTGATGGCTAGAGGCATAGCTCCTCGTTCCAGTGCTGCCTGGAAGGCAGCGAGCGTCTCTTCGGTGTTGCCAGAGTAGCTGGAAGCGACGACCAGGGTACGATTATTGACGAAGGCCGGCAGGTCGTATTCCCGGTTCACGAAGATGGGCACCGTGCACTCATCCAGCACCAGGGCGCGCACCAAGTCGCCGCCAATCGCTGAACCACCCAGGCCCAGAATCAGGATGGCCTCTGCCCGTCCGTAGTCCTCGGGCAAAAGATGCTTCTGGGCCAGCGCCCTGGCTTCCCTGCACTGTGCGGGAAGCTCGGAGATGCGCCTGCCCATCTCACCGGGGTCCATACTCTGCAAGAGAGTGACGTCATCCAGATCGACTGTGCTCATTCGTCCTCCATGGATAGCCAGATTCTGTACACGTCAGCTCTTGGTCGATGGCTAACCTTGGCTACTTCCTTCACCGCCTCGGTTCCCGAGAGCCCATCTGTGTTCAATCGCCTGAGAGCAGTCTCCACCTGACCCCGCTCCCACATTGTCTCCTCGGCTCCCCGGATCACCACTGTTACCTCGCCGCGAGGTGGGCTGCTCTCGAAGTGTTGGATGAGGTCGTTGGTAGTTCCTCGTACCACTTCCTCGTGCAGTTTGGTCAATTCCCGCGTGACCGCCATCGGCCGATCGCCCAGGGTGTCCTTGACGTCCTTGAGAGCGGCAAGCAGGCGGTGAGGGGCCTCGAATGCCACCAGGGTGCGAGTTTCCCCCTTGAGGGAAGACAGCAGACGAGTTCGCTTCCCCCGCTTGCGGGGCAGGAAACCCAGATACAGGAAGCTGTCGGTCGGCAGGCCGGAGACGATGAGCGCCGCGACGGGGGCGGAGGGGCCAGGTACTGGAACCACGTCGAACCCATCGTCGATGGCCGCCTTGATCAGTTCATAGCCTGGGTCCGAGATTCCAGGCATGCCGGCTTTGGAGATCAAACCCACGTCGTGCTGTTGCAGGGCCCGGAGGATGTAGTCCAACTTGGTGAGCTTGTTGCGCTCCCAATAGCTGGTGAGAGGGGTCTTGATATCGTAGTGGGTGAGCACCTTGCGAGCGGCTCTGGTGTCTTCGGCGGCGATGAGGCCTACCTGGCCCAGGATGCGCAAGGCGCGCAGGGTGATGTCTTCCAGGTTTCCTATGGGCGTGCCGACAATGTACAGAGTGCCCACTTAGCCTCGCCTCCGCAGACAAGCATACGCTTGCGCTATGCTTTTGTCAAGGGCTTGCCAGAGTGCCAGTGAGATTCCGGGCCTTCGTTTCCGCATCACGCAAGCGTCGGCCGTAGGCATGATCACCCTACGCCGAGTTTCTTGAAAGTGGGGAATCGTAGTATAATACCTAGAAGGGAGGAGCTTCGCCTCTGGAGGCACTGGTTATGGAGAAGGATGAAGGAATAGCCCGAGAAGAGACGAGCGGGGCGGTCGAGTACCCTCTGCTGGCCGTCCGTGATGCGGTTGTGTTTCCTCACATGATGATACCCCTTTTCGTGGGCCGCGATCGCTCGCTACGGGCGGTGGACGAGGCCGTAGCTGAGGACAGCAATATCATCGTCGTGACCCAGAAGGAGGCCGAGATTCGAGAGCCGGCCCCTGAGGATCTGTACGACGTTGGCACGGTGGCCTCCATAGCTCGCATGCTGCACATGCCGGATGGCACCACGAGCATCCTCGTCGAAGGCCTTTATCGCGTACGGATCGATGAGTATACGGAGACCCGGGACTTCTATCGAGCCAAGGCCACACCCATCTCCGATGATGTCCAGGAGCAGCCGCTTACCGAAGCTCTGATGCGGGCGGCGCTGGCTCTCTTCGAGAAATGCGTTCAGTTGAGCCGGTCTCTCCCAGAGGATGCATTCGTCACTGCCATGAACGCGGAAGATGCGGGCTGGCTGGCGGATGTAATAGCCTCTCACCTGAGTCTGGACGTCGAGGAGCGGCAGGAGATACTGGAAACATTGGATCCTATCTTGAGGCTGCAGAAGCTGGCCGTATTGCTGGCCAAGGAGCTTGATGTCCTGGAGCTGGAGGATCAGATCCAGTCTCAGGTGCAGGAGGAAGTGGACAAGAGCCAGCGAGAGTTCGTCCTGCGGGAGCAGATGAGGATCATCCAGAACGAACTGGGCGAGATGGACCCGCTGATGGCGGAGAAAAACGAGCTGCGAGACAGGATCGCAGCGACGAAGATGCCCGATGATGTACGGGAGAAGGCTGAGAAGGAGTTGGTCCGGCTGGATGCCATGCCTCCCATGTCCCCGGAGACGGGGGTGATCCGGACCTACCTGGATTGGTTGATTGATCTACCGTGGGGGGACGAGACCGAGGACAACGCCGACGTGCCGGAGGTGGCGAGCCTACTGGACCAGGAGCACTATGGCCTTCCCAAAGCCAAGGAGCGCATAGTGGAGTACATAGCGGTGCGCAAGCTGGCTGGCGAAAAGATGCGCAGTCCCATTCTGTGTTTTGTGGGGCCTCCGGGGACCGGGAAGACCTCTTTGGGCAGATCTATCGCCAAGGCCATGGGCAGGCGCTTCGTTCGGGTCAGCCTCGGGGGCATACGCGATGAGGCGGAGATTAGAGGCCATCGTCGTACCTACATTGGAGCGTTGCCCGGTCGTATCATCCAGACCATGAGACGGGCCAAGAGCGTCAACCCCGTGTTCATGCTGGACGAGATAGATAAGGTGGGGGCGGACTTCCGAGGAGATCCGGCGGCCGCGCTGCTGGAGATCTTGGACCCGGAACAGAACCACGCTTTCTCGGACCACTATCTGGATGTGGACTACGATCTGTCCAAGGTCATGTTCATCACCACCGCTAATTTCCTCGATCCAGTTCCCCCAGCCTTGCAGGACCGGATGGAGGTTATCGAATTCCCAGGATACGTCGAAGAAGAGAAGGTGGAAATCGCCAAGCGATTCCTGATCCCTCGTCAGAGGGAGGAACATGGTCTCATGGAGTTGGGGTTCTCTGACCAAGCCCTGCGAAAGATCATTCGCGAGTACTCCTACGAGGCTGGGGTGCGTAACCTGGAACGGTCGATCGCTACCATCTGTCGTAAGGTGGCCAGGGCCAGGGTTGAGGGCAAGAGAGTGACACGCCGCGTCACTCCCCAATCGCTTTCGAAGTATCTAGGCCCTCCACAATACACGTATGGGATGATAGAGGAAAACGACGAGGTCGGGTTGGCGACGGGCATTGCGTGGACCGCTGCGGGCGGGGACACGATGGCTGTCGAAGTGACGCTGATGGAGGGCAAGGGTAACCTCATCCTCACCGGCCAACTGGGTGATGTGATGCAGGAGTCGGCGCAGGCCGCGCTCAGCTATACGCGCTCCCACGCGACGGACCTGGGGATCAAGAAGAAGCAGTTCGACAAACTGGACATACATATCCATGTCCCTGAAGGCGCGATCCCCAAAGACGGACCATCCGCTGGAGTGACCATGGCCACGGCGCTCGTGTCCGCGCTGTCCAGACGCCCCGTCCATAGGGAAGTCGGAATGACGGGTGAGATCACCCTGCGGGGACGCATTCTGGGCATCGGGGGCCTTAAGGAGAAGGTATTGGCTGCCCACCGCGCTGGGTTGAAGACTTTGGTTCTTCCCAAGAAGAATGAGAAGGACCTGGAGGAGATACCGCGAAGGGTGAGGAAGGATCTCGAATTCATCTTTGTGGAGCGCATGGACGAGCTATTGCCTGTGGCCCTGATGCCGCCTCCACCGAGCAGCCGGAGAAAGCGCCCAAGTGGCGGAGCGACCTCGTAGCTTCTTCTCAGACAGGGTCTCAACAACGGGCAGTGTCGGCGCGGGCCTCGATGGCGCCCAGGAAGATAGCTAGACGGACCCTGGTGCGAGGCTCATCTGTGGTCTCGTAGCTCCCATTGCTGCCTCGCTCCAGCGAACGAGCGCAGGCGGAGTGGGCCTCTCAGCCGGGCGCTGGCCCCTCCCTGAACTCTACAGTCCATTGGCGCAGGTGTCGACCCACACGGCGACGGACCATCGTGCCGGACCACCGGCGCTCACTCTTCCAGAGATACTCGGTGTGGGTCGTTGGCTGGGGACGGTCCTCCTCGATACCGCCTCAAGGCGCTCTCCACGGTTGTGCTTGTGTGCGGGCAGGGCCTATAAGGTGATGATGCTGTGTATGCGCTAGGACGCATTGACAAGGGGGTAATGATGAAGGAACTGAAGGATAGAATCCTGGCGGACGGAAAGAACATGGGCGGCGGTATCCTGAACGTCAATAGCTTCCTGAACCATCAGGTTGATTGCCGGCTGATGGTCCATATCGGGCAGGAGTTGGCAGCCAGGTTTGCCTCGGATGGGGCGGACAAGATACTGACCGCGGAGATCTCAGGTATTGCGCCCGCCCTGGAGGTGGGTGTGGCTCTGGGGATCCCTGTGGTGTTCGCGCGCAAGATTTGGTCGATTACCATGCCGCCGGATTCGTATGAGCGGATGGTGCCGTCGCACACCAAGGGCACCATGGTTCAGTTGATCGTAGCCCGCGAATTCCTCACCCCAGACGACAAGGTGCTCATCATCGACGATTTCCTGGCCTCTGGCAGGACGATAGATGCCCTGGTGAGTCTCGTCACGGAGAGCGGGGCCCAGTTGGTGGGCATCGGCGCCGTGATCGAGAAAGCGTTTGAGGGAGGGCGCGAGAGGCTGGCGCCCCTCGGCGTGCCAGTGGAGTCCGTCGTCATTATCGAGAGCATGGAGAATGACCAGATAGTCTTCAGATAGGTGGGGGAAGTGACTGAAGGAAGAAACGATGCCATTGCGGTCATAGATTTCGGGTCCCAGTACAGCCAGCTCATCGTGCGCCGCGTTCGGGAAGGCCACGTCTACTGTCAGTTGATCCCCCACGATGCACCTGAGGAGGAAGTCCGCAGTCTCCGTCCCAAGGGGTTCATTCTCTCTGGAGGCCCCGCCAGTGTGTACGGCGAGACGGCGCCTTCCCTGCCCTCTTACGTTCTGAGAAGCGGACTGCCTGTGCTGGGCATCTGCTACGGGATGCAACTCCTGTCGGCGGAGCTGGGCGGTCGCGTGTCCAGAGCGAAGAAACAAGAGTACGGCCTGGCTGAACTACAAGTCAGCGATCTCGCATCGCCCCTCTTCGGGGGAACCCCATTCTCACAGCCAGTGTGGATGAGCCATGGAGACTTCATCGAGCGGCTGCCGCCTGGTTTCGGGCCTCTGGCATACACCGCCAACTCGCCCGTCGCTGCCATGGGCGACGAAACCCGCAGGCTCTACGGCCTTCAGTTCCACCCCGAGGTGTCCCATACCCGGCACGGCTCGCACATCATCTCCAACTTCGTCCATCACATCTGTGGCTGCGACGAGACGTGGACAGCTCAGTCATTCATCGAGCAGAGTGTGAGACACATCAGGGAACGCCTGGGATCGGAAAGGGTCATCTGCGCGCTATCTGGTGGCGTCGACTCCAACGTCACGGCCACTCTGGTGCACAAGGCAATTGGCGATCAGTTGACCTGTGTGTTCGTGGATCACGGACTGTTACGAAAGAACGAGGTGGAGCGCAACCGAGATCTGTTCGATCGTCATCTAGATCTCGACGTCATTTTCGTCGACGCTCGGCAGAGGTTCCTGGAACGGCTGAAGGGAGTACTCGACCCCGAGAGGAAGCGACTTATAATCGGCGAGGAGTTCATCCGGGTCTTCGAGGAACAGGCGGCAAAGCTGAGTCCGGTCAGGTATCTGGCTCAGGGTACTCTATACCCTGATGTGATCGAGAGTGCAGGGGTGGGTCGTGGAGGCGCCGCGCGCATCAAAGCGCACCACAACGTGGGGGGACTACCTTCGCGCATGGGCTTCTCTCTCCTCGAGCCGCTGCGCTACCTGTTCAAGGATGAGGTGCGCCAGGTGGGCCTTGAGTTGGGGTTGCCCGAGGACGTGGTGTATCGGCATCCGTATCCCGGTCCGGGGCTGGCGGTGAGGATAGTGGGGGAGGTGACGGAGGAACGGCTGGAGATGCTCAGGGCGGCGGACAGCATTGTCATGGAGGAGGTCAGGAAGGCATTGCTGTACCGCGATATCTGGCAGTGTTTCGCCGTCCTCACGCCGATCAGGAGCGTGGGAGTGATGGGCGATCAGCGTACCTACGAGTACGTCATCGCCGTGAGGGCCGTCACCAGCGAGGACGGCATGACCGCGGACTGGTTCCCTCTGGCGCCCGCGGTTCTCAGTCGCATGTCCACGCGCATCGTCAATGAGGTGGCCGGTGTCAACAGAGTGGTCTACGATGTGACAAGCAAGCCTCCCTCCACCATAGAATGGGAGTAATCGTCCACCATGGGACTACTGGCGCGGATGGCCCACCGGGATGAGGTACAAAGGTTGGTGATCCGGAGGCAGGCTGAGGGCGGCCTGGACTCGATCGTCGTAGAAGGCGCCGATGGGCACCGCCCCCAGTTCCAGCGCCACAGCCTGCAAGAGCAGATTCTGTGCTGCGTGGCCGGCCTCCAGTTTGACGTACCGCTCGGCACGCTCCCCGTACTTGGCCTCGGTCCGTTCGTACACGGCAGCAATCACGAAGATGGAGGGCGCTTCTCGCAGGGCGTCTTGTCTCAGACCAGCTTGCCAGAGCTCTTCCCGCAGATCCCCCTCAGACAGCGGCTCCGCGGTGTGGCGTGCTGGCACGTAACGGTACGTTCCCTCGGGGAGTGCGACGTACACCTCCAGGGGATAGAGTGCTCCCGCGGAGGGGGCTGCCCTCAAGCCGCGGGCATCGGTGATCCCCTGGGCTGCCCAGAGCAGTTGCGATAGGTCCTGCCAGGACAGGACATCATTCGAGAATTCACGAACGGATCGCCGGCTGGCTATGGCCTCCTCCAGAGTAGTGTCGCCAATCAGGCGCGGTGCCGGGAGAGCCACCTCGCCGGACACAGGAGCGCGCGTCGGCTGGCCGGTCGTTGGTGGACCTGTTGTGCAACCGCTCAACTGAAGCAGACCTACCACCAGAAGCAGCAATAGAATCGAGGATGGTCTGTCGTCTCGCATCCCGTTCCCTCCCCTAGGCTTCGGCGGGAGCTACGCTGCATTCGCCGACAGACTCTTCTAGGTTTTCCTGATTTGGTCGAGGTACGTCCTGCGGACCAGATTGAAGTATTGGATGTAGTGCTCGGAGCGGTAGTCGGGGTAGGTCCACTCCCACGGGCGGAAGCTCTTGCGAGTGAACCGCAGAGTGACCTCTCCGTAGATACCCTGGCCTAGATAGAGCCTGTGCTGGTGGTTCTTGGTTGTGGCCAGAACCAGCTTCGAGAGGTCGATGTATCCTGGATCGAGGTTGATCTGGCGGCAGCCGTTCACGCTGGACTGGCGCTCGAGGTCGTTGGTGAAGAGCTTCGTCTCCGGCAGCCCGGTGGGGTCCATCAATTCCTCAAAACTGAGGAACTGCCGGAGGAGATTCTCACCGAACTCCTCGGCGTAGTACGTCGTGAAGTTGAAGGGCCAGACGGGGCTGGCGTGGTCAACAGGCCCGTAGACCTCCGCCAGTTGGCTGCGTGCACTATCCAGCAGCCCCTCTGAGGCTGTGAACATACCAACGATAAGCTTGACGGGGCGATGTTCCCTGGCCAGGCCCATTTCGTACCGCACCGAAGGAAGGGTGTGTCGCTGCTAGAATACTAGCACAGGGTAGTACTGGTGCCAAGCCGAGGAGAAGGTCATCAGTTTTGACAAGCAACACGGGTCGGCATATAATCGGGCGGATAATGGCTGGTCAATAGGGTTCTGGTTATGCGGCCGCCCGGCTACAGAGAGAAGTCGAAAAGGCACGGGTCGTCTCGTGGATCCAGTGGGGTCCGGGCGGCCCTTTTGTCTTTTCGGCCACACTGTAGCCGGCATCGACGGGGAGGAGGACCATGGGCGACGTAATACTGCGCAGTCATCAGGAATGCGAGGACCTTGTGCGTGGACTGTGCTTCAGGGGAACAGGAGGTGGCGGATCACCGGTCCGGGGTCTCCAGCTCTTGGACCACCAGTTGGAGCTGGGCCGCGAGATACGATGGGTGAATCTGGAGAGTCT
>Ga0180438_10012124_pt1 | contig 10294 bp, 10 predicted proteins | sample SS_ome_12_FD_132455 | JGI IMG/M metagenome (GOLD analysis project Ga0180438, IMG submission 132455) | Hypersaline lake sediment archaeal communities from the Salton Sea, California, USA - SS_3_D_2 metaG | ecosystem: Environmental > Aquatic > Non-marine Saline and Alkaline > Hypersaline >... | reverse complement strand
GTACGATTTCAAACCGAGGCGCCAACGGCGGCTGGTGATAAACTCCGGAATAAGACTTTTCTCTTCACCGGCACTTTGCAATCAATGACCCGCAGTGCGGCCCAGGAACGAGTCGAGGCGTTAGGGGGCACGTGTGTTTCTGCCATTAGTAAAAAAGTGGACTACCTCGTCGTGGGCGAAGCTGCCGGTTCCAAGGTTGAGAAAGCGCGTACCCTCGGATTAACGATTTTGACAGAAGCTGATTTTTTGAAAATGATTGAAGTTGATTAATTAACACTAGCGGTGATTTGCTAAAATGGTGAGTTATTTGGCTATTGGTTTCCGGTAAATTTTTAACGGATTTAATTGGCGTCTCTTAAAACTTTTAATTGATTTGTAACCGGAAAGGAATATTAGATTTTTATATTTTTCGAACCTTACCGGATTTGGAAAAGAAGTTTCGGATGAATTAAAAAGCAAGATGATGATGTTGACGTTAAAAGGAGCAATTGAATGATTAATCGTATTGGGGTCTTGACGAGTGGCGGAGACGCACCAGGAATGAACTCTTGTATTCGGGCCGTGGTTCGAACCGCGATTTGCCGTGGCTGTAAAGTGATTGGAATCAAACGAGGTTATGCCGGTTTACTTGACCAGGAGCTGGAAGAAATGAACCTGCGCTCGGTTTCGAATATTATACAACGTGGCGGAACTATTCTAAAGACTTCTCGTTGTAAGGAAATGCACGCCCGTGAGGGCCGCGCAAAGGCGGGCCGAATACTAAGGGCGCATGATATTGATGGTCTGATTGTTATTGGCGGAGATGGCAGCTTTCGCGGCGCTTCTGCCCTAAGCGAAGAAGAACAGATTGCAGTTATTGGCATCCCGGGAACGATTGATAACGATCTCTACGGGACTGATTTTACAATTGGTTATGACACCGCCGTGGGAACGGCCCTCGATTTGATTGACAAGATTCGCGATACGGCGGCTTCCCACGATCGACTCTTTTTTATTGAGGTCATGGGACATCATTCCGGTTTCATTGCACTGAATGTGGGCGTTGCCGGGGGCGCTGAAGAAATCATTCTTCCCACAGTGGATTTTCAGATTAAAGATTTATGCGATCATATTTTACAATTCCTCCAGAAGGGAAAAACCAGTAATATTATCGTGGTTGCCGAAGGTGATAAACCGGGGCATTCTTTTGAAATCGCGCAACAGGTTAAAGAACGCATCGGCATTGATTATCGGGTGTGTGTGCTGGGACATATTCAACGGGGAGGCGCTCCGTCAGCCAATGACCGGGTATTGGCCACCAAATTGGGCTGGGCGGCGGTGAATGCGCTGTTAGCCAATAAACGGGGGGTGATGGTTGGCGAAAAAAATAATGAAATTCATTTTACGGATTTAAAAGATACCTGGCAAAAAAAGAAACCGATTAATGTCGATCTGCTTGAAATCGTTAAGATAATGGCGTTATAATCAAGAACCCATTCGAGTTAAGGAGGTGAGATTAAATAACATTCCCATTAACTAGAATGGTGTCAAATAAAAATAACACGTTAGCGGCTTAGGAGGGGTAAGTTATGTTATCTCACCTCCTAAACAATCCGCTAATTCATTGGTAAACACACTCGTAATGAGAAATAAATAAAAATAACCAACTTTATGAATTCACTATTTTTAGTTTTCAGGATCATTTAAGTAAAAATAAAATTAGGAGGGTATTATGGCAAACGAACAAAATTCTGGCACTTCAACCAATTTTACCTTTTTTAAAGGTTTTATTTTTGGAAGCATCATTGGGGCCGCGATTGCCCTGGCATTTGCCCCAAAATCGGGGAAGGAACTACGGGAAGATGTTCGCAAGCGTTCCACTGGTCTGTTAGACGACGCTGACGAGGCGCTGGATGGTGTTCGTGAGCGGGCGGAAAAAATAATAGCCGATGGACGAAAAAAAGCCGACGCCTTGATTGCCGAAGCCGAGGCAAAAATTGAACAGGCCAAAGCTAAAGTTACGGAGCTGATTAATAAAGGGTCAGAAGTCGTGGAGAAAGTTGAAAAAACTGTTGCTAAAGCTTCTGAAACTGTCGCCGATAGCAAAGCCAAACTGACGCAAAGAAGTAAAAAAGCCAAGGAAGCGATTAAAGCCGGTACGGAAGCTTTCGAAGAAACCCGAGAGGAACTGAAAAAACAAACCAAAGAAGCGGCTGAAGAAGCGTGATCCGGGATTATTCATAAAATTTTTAATGTTCAGGAGAGCTGAGGAATAACGACAACCTGTAAAATAATTACATTCCGTTTACTACCTGAATTATTTACACAATGGGGGAATTAAAAAATAATGGTTTGCAAAGGGGGTGAGAATAAATAAAATTTATTCTGGTGTTGTATTGGTCGAATAAAATTATCTGCGGCTCATGCTCAGCGCTAGCGGTTATTTTTTCTCACCCCCTAACTATTAACGACAATTAATCCATAAGTTTTTGTGGCTGTGGAGGGATCATGTCTACTCTGGTTGAAGTTTGTATTATTGTCATCACTGCTTTTATCGTTCTTTTTATTAGTTTTCTAATCCCAATGTTAGTTAAAATTGGCAGAGCTGCCAATGAAGTCGGTAAACTTGCTGAAATGATTCGTTATCATATTGCCCCGGTGTCGCATGACCTGGCTGTCATTTTCTCAAAAACCAAAGACATCTCTGAGTCCGTTGGTCGACAGGTTTACCAGATCGAGGGAACGGTCAAAAAATTTAAAACTTACGAAAGAATATTTGACGAAAAAGTGGGCCAGCCAATCATTGATTTGATTGCCCTGCTCTCTGGCATCATGAAGGGCATTTCGACATTTTTACAACATGTAAGAAAGTAAAACGTCGTGATTTTACCGACTTTCAAGTCAATCAATTACAAACCGTAAATAAGCACCATTCGGGCGTCCTAACCGCGATTCTATTCGATTTAGCCTGCCGCCAGAGCGAGAAAAATTTTGTTAAAATTTTTGTTGGAACTATTCTTGCTTGATTACCGGAGATTGTAAGGAATTGTTACTAAGTTGAACAATTTTCATTCACTTCGGTATTGGTAAGATGCAAAATATAGTCAAAATAAAAGGAACGGTTATTATCCTCTGGCTGCTCGGTTTATCTCTGCGGACTGCTGCACAAACGCCTCAGAAGGCGCATTTGGATTCTTTGCTTCATTTGAGTATTAACCTCACCATTTCACAGCACTATGATTCAGCATTCAGTGTCGGGCGGCAAATAACCACGCGGTTTCCGGCCCATCCAATTGGCTACTTATTTATGGCCGCCACGTTGCAGACGCAAATGATGGACTATGAAACCACTCACCGGGAACAACTTTTTGAATCGTATCTGGATACGACCATTGAAAGCGCCCAAAAATACCTCGGGCACCACCCGAATGATGCCTGGTCTTATTTTTATATCGGGAGTGCATACGCTTATCGGGCTTTCTTCGAGAGCAAACAAAATCGTTATTGGAGTGCTCTTCGCAATGTCAGGCGCGGAATGCCGGCCTTACGTCAAGCCATCGCTCTGGATAGTACGCTTTATGATGCTTACCTCGGTCTGGGCAGCTATCTTTTCTGGCGCTCCGAAAAGACCAAATCCTTGAACTGGTTACCATTTTTTAAAGATGAACGGGAGCGTGGCATCCGGATGATTAAAATGAGTGTTCGAAAAAGTCACTATTCGCGCTACCCCGCAATGAATGCGCTGGTGTGGATTTATTTAGAATTGAATGATTATGAACAAGCGCTGCAGTGGGCGCGGCAGGGCGGTGACTTTTTCCCCGATAGCCGATATTTTAAATGGTGTCTGGCGGAAACCCATTTTCGCCTTCGAAATTATATCCCGGCAATTGACTATTTTCAACAGATTATTTCTTCACTTCAAAATGAAAAATTCAACAATCATTATAATGAAATTGTGTGTCATTTGAAAATCGCCCGCTGTCACTTTGAATTGAAGCAATATCAAGCCGCTCTGGAACACTGCCTGGCGGTTGAACAGCTTAATTTATCACCTGATATTCGTGAGCGAGCCACCTCAAAAATTGAACATCTTAATCAACTAAAAAAAGATTGCCAACACTACCTCCGGCATACCAGCCTGATTAAAGCCTTCCGTTAAGCATTTTTTTTACAAGGAAAAGCTAAGAGGACGGAGTTTCACGGAGAAAAAAATAATAATGGACCTGCTCGCCAAAACTACTTTTTAATATTTCGAAATCGAAGGAACTTCACCCCAAAAATTGAATTTAAAGGGTATTTAGAAGGTGAGAATAAAAATCCCCGGTTCAGAAGTAATTGGCTGCCTTGAAAGTAGTGAGTAAAAATGGGGGGGGAAGTTACATACTCGTTTCAAAATTTTATTCATAAATCTATCATTCGAAATGGTGAAAAGATGGAAATCGTGAATCCGCAATTAAGTGAATATATGTTGAAGTTAACGCCTGAAAGAAATGCCGTTTTACAGGAAATGGAAAAATACGGAGCATCCCAGGATTTTCCGCTGATTGGTCCGTTGTGTGGTCGTTTTTTACAGCAATTGGCGCTGATCTCAAATGCCCAGTACATTTTTGAAATGGGCTCTGGTTTTGGTTATTCGGCCATCTGGTTTGCACAGGGGATTCCGGAACACGGAAAAATCGTCTGTTCCGACGGTGATCCCGAGAATCAGGCGCGTGCCCTGAATTATTTCCGACAAGCCGGAGTTGAGCATAAAATTGAATTTCATGTGGGGATTGCGCAGGATATTTTAACTCAGTTTGATGGCCCCTTTGATATTATTTTTAATGATATTGATAAACATGAATACCCGGATATCCTCGATCTGGTGGTGCCACGATTGCGTCAGGGAGGCATTTTTATTACGGATAATGTTCTCTGGGATGGCAAGGTCGTTGATGAGCCAGATGATAAATATACCGAAGGAATAAAACGCTTTAATCAGCTAATTTACCGACGGCAGGATTTAATCACCACGATTATTCCGCTGAGAGATGGATTGTCGTTGAGTGTTAAGATCTAATAAGGAGCTTGAGTCGGCCTTTCCAGGCGATTGGCTTATTGGTTAACATTTCTAAAGCGTCGGTTAAAAAATATTTTGCTCTGTTCTTGTGACAAAGAAATCGTTAAGCTTAAATAAATGAATGTCTGATCAAATTTAGAGGAGGTAACTTTTATGCAATCAAAATTCTGGGCACTCGTTTTAATCAGTATTTTTTTAGCGACCAATTTAACGTTGCTGAATGCCACCGAAGAGAAAGCCAAAATTGAAAGCATTACCTGCCCGGTGTCGGGTAAGGTGGTAAACAAAGCCGAGGCCGTGGGACCTTATAAGTACCAGGAGCAAGATTATTATTTTTGCTGTGCCGGTTGTCTGGAAAAATTCAAGGCCGAACCTGAAAAATTTTTAAAAGCCGCTACGAAACCGGTCCGTACTGATTCCACCAAAACCGAGTGTTGTCAACAGCACCAATCAACCGAAAAAAGCGCCTGTTGTAAATCAGCCGAGAAAAAGGCCGGTTGCTGTGCAAACAAAGCCCAATCTGAAAGTAAGAAAGAAGATAAGAAATAAAAATGGGTGTTGAATTTTGAGTATTCAATAGATTTTTTCTTATTCAAGGCCAGGTAAATTTGATTTTAAAAAATTTACCTGGCCAATAATTATGACATTTAAGCAGGTAACGAATATATTTAACTTAACTAATATTTCATTCTTGACCTTGAGGACGAACCATGAGCCGGCTTAATGAATTTCAGCAATTCCGTTCGGAGATGAATGAAAAAATACGTGATCAGGGAACGCTCGAAATGAAACGCTTCTTTGCATTAGATGCACGGACTTACCAGGCGGGCGCCCTGGATGAGAAGACGAAAGAGCTCATGGGATTGGTTGCCTCGTTAGTGCTTCGCTGTGATGATTGCGTGAGCTATCATTTAATCCAGGCCAGGGCGGCTGGCGCGACCCACGACGAGTTGTTCGAGACCTTTTCAATTGCCCTGGTGGTTGGGGGCTCAATCGTGATTCCCCATTTACGGCGTGCCGTTGCCTTTCTGGAAGAATTAACCGAAGCTTCAAAAAAATCAATTTGAAAAACAATCCAAGCTGCTTCTGAAAATGGAAACTGTTTTTATGAATAATCCGATTATTAAAAATTTTGAAATAACGAGTGTCATTTCATGAGGAGAAATTTGGAATGGACCTTTCAACAACCTATTTAGGGTTAAGGCTCAAAAATCCGATTGTAGTTGCCAGTTGTGGTTTAACCCAAACGGTTGAAAAAATACAAGCCTGTGAACAGGCGGGTGCCGGTGCGGTGGTCATGAAATCCCTTTTTGAAGAACAAATACGAGAAATGGACAGTGGCATTCGTGACAGCGCGCTGATGCATCCCGAAGCAATGGATTATTTACAGGCCGACCTGGATCTGCTTTACGGTCCACGGGATTACATTCAAATCATTCAACAGGCCAAAGCAGCGGTGACGATTCCCGTTATTGCCAGTATCAATTGTTACACCGCTAAATGGTGGATTCGTTACGCCCAGCAACTCGAAGCCGCCGGTGCGGATGCGCTCGAATTGAATATCTACGCGCTTCCCTTTGATTTTGAAAAAAACGGTGAAGCAATCGAAAGCATTTATCTGGATATCATAAAGCAGGTCCGCGAACAAGTTACTATCCCGGTAGCGTTGAAATTGTCACCTTATTTCACGGCTTTAGGAAATCTGGCCGTCCATCTGGCGAAGCAGGGGGCGGATGGTCTGGTGCTTTTCAATCGATTTGTGCAGCCGGAAATTAATATTAATGAACTAAGTACCAGTGTCAAAGCTTCGTTTACTGATCCCGTTGGCTTCTCAACCAGTCTCCGGTGGATTGGATTATTAAGCGACCAGGTGAAGCTTGACCTGGCAGCGAGTGGGGGGGTTCGAGAAACCGCTGACATTATTAAACTGCTCCTGGCGGGGGCAACCGTGGTACAGCTTGCTTCGATTTTATATACGGCGGGCCTGGAAAAAATTAAACAATTTCTGGATGAACTCGAACAGTGGATGCGGGCGAAAAATTTCGAAACGATTGCTGATTTGAGAGGCACGCTCAATCAAAGAAATCATCCGCAATCTTTGGCTTATGTTCGGGCGCAATATATCAAAAAATTTGCTGGTATTGAGTAACGTATTCAATACACCCGGTCAGCGGGTGCTGGCGATGCTCAATTTAAGAGGTGAGATAATATAACTTACTCATCATAAACCGGTAATGTGTATTTTTATTTGACACCATTATTGCAATTGAAAAAGTTATTTAATCTCACCTCCTTAAGAAAAAAACAGTCCTCTTTTAAAATATCTTAATAGCAACTCTCCGATTCTATTTTTTTAATTCTTTTGATTCAATCAAAATTTCGGGTTCAGCACTTGAAGAGGTACGGTTCCCATAAATGGAACCAGCGGGTTGTGAATCATTTTAAAACAGTCAGAATCAAAAAATTACAACCAAAAACCATCAAATCAATTCAGGCGCGATTAAATGTAAGCCGCGTCGAAATTTAACCCTTCCAAATAAAATGACGATTGCTCTCTGCTTCACTCTTCAAATTGTAACCGGCATAAAAATTGCTGGGCGAATTAAAATTTTTTAACTTGTGAAATTTCCAGCCGGGTGATCAATGTTTTGGTTGATTGAATACCTTTATAAAAACTTATCAAAAGTCGGCTTAATCGAGAAGATTGACAATCAAATGAAAGGAATTCGGAATGCACGTACTGATTACTGGAGCGAGTGGACAAATTGGAACCAATCTGGCCTTAATGCTCATGCAGCGGGGGGATACGGTGGAGGGTATCGATATTCGTCAAAATACCTGGACTGACCAGATAAATGAAAAGATAATGGATTTATTAGAAGTAACGCGCGGCACCAAAAAATTAACACCGGAAATTCGACCGGATATTGTTGTTCATTTAGCCGCTCACGCGAAGGTTTATGAGTTGGTAAAGAATCCTCGCCGGGCACTGGAAAATGTAGAAATGCTGTTTGGGGTGCTGGATTATTGTCGCCTCAACCAGATTCCAATCATTTTTGCCAGCTCGCGTGAAGTGTACGGCGATATTCATCGCTGGATTACCGATGAGTCGGTGGCGGATTTTGTCGTGGCGGAAAGTCCTTACTCCGCAACCAAAATCGGAGGCGAAGCGCTGGTTTATTCTTATTTTCAGTGTTATAAATTACCCCACCTGGTATTTCGTTTTAGCAATGTTTATGGACGCTATGATTGTGATTTAGAGCGGATGGAACGCGTGATTCCATTATTTATTAAACGAATTGCCCAAGATCAGCCCATTAAAGTCTTTGGGCGGCATAAAGTTTTAGACTTTACATTTATTGATGACTGTGTCCGTGGCATCATGGCCGGAATTGATAAAGTGGTTAGCGGTGAGATTAAAAATGGTACGGTTAACCTGGCCTACGGTCGGGGAAATTCGTTAGAAGATTTAGTCTACATCATTAGTCTGGCTTTGCAAAAAGAACCCCAGGTGGAATATCTCCCGTCCCGACCTGGTGAAGTGACGCGCTACGTAGCTGACATTTCCAAAGCACGCACTCTGCTCGGTTATAATCCGGAGACATCGTTGGCCGCCGGCCTGGGTAAATCGATTAAGTGGCAACGCTCGGTCGGTGTTATTTAAAATTAATTATTAAGTCGGAATTTAATCTAAATGAATGATTGTTTCTAACTCTCCAAAATATTGAAGCACCCTCTCCATGAAACCGTGATGATTTGAAATCCAAAAATAAATTCTCCTCAACCTTTCTATGATCACTTCCAAAATGGCAGAATAATTAAAAGATAAAACCGTTTAAGAAAGCTACTGGCGGCGTGATTTAAAATCAATAAAATTCCTTGATTTTTATAATATTTCCTCTATTTTATGAACCTGGGCTGGTAACCTTTCAACAACGTGTGGTGAGACTTTTAAGATTTTTCTACGGCAATTCTGGTGTTTAAGTCAAGCCACACTTAATTCATATCCCTGACCAATCAGATAAATTGAATGGAATTAAAATGAAACGATGGGTTCGTTTTCAGGCTTTAGGTATTCTCAGCGCATTGGTAATGATGAATGTTGCGCTTGCCATTGCTACTCCGCATTTTTTAACGACCGATAATATTCTCAGCGTGATTCGGAACTTTTCCTTCGTAGCGATTATGGGGATTGGGGAAATGATTGTCATTATCACGGCGGGAATCGATTTAGCCGTGGGCTCGATTTTAGGATTAACCAGTTGTTTGACGGCTTTTTTATTTAAATCGGGTTTGTCGGTCGAATTGGCGATTGGCGGGGGGTTATTCGCCGGGATTTTACTGGGTCTTGCCAACGGTTTGTTAATTACGCGTCTCAAGCTACCGCCATTTATTGTAACGCTAGGAATGTTGAGTATTGCCCGCGGGCTGGCTTACGTCATTACCGACGGGTGGCCCATTGCCGGTTTTACCCCGAAATTCATGTTTTTAGGACAGGGCCACCTTTTTTGGATTCCGTTTCCGATTATTATCATGCTTATTTTGGCCTTAATCGGTTCAATTTTTTTGAATTTAACCCGTTGGGGGCGCTGGATTTATGCCATTGGGGGGAATGAAGTGGCGACCCATCTGTCCGGTGTACCGGTAAATCAGGTAAAAGTTTTAGCCTATATTATTTCCGGTCTGACGGCTGCGATTGCCGGTGTGCTGCTGATTGCTCGACTGGGTGTGGCACAACCCACGGGTGGAATGGGCTATGAATTAGATGTCATTGCCGCCGCGGTTATTGGAGGCACCAGTTTGATGGGTGGCGCCGGGACAATTACCGGTTTATTAATCGGAGCGGCAATAATGGGCGTTCTGCGAAATGGCCTGGTTTTGTTGGGAGTTTCGGCCTTCTGGCAGCAGGTAGCGATTGGGGTGGTGATTGTCCTGGCGGTGACAATTGATAAGATTCGAAAGTGAGGCGGAGATATTCAATATTCAGAAATCGTCAAAGCGAGGTAAAATATTTTTGGTCAAACATATTTTTATGATTTGGCTGATAATATTTACAAAATGGGTTAAAGCTCAAATTGTTACCATTATTGCCTATTTTAATGCCTGCTCACTGTCCCCGGCAACCAGTGAACGCAACCGGTTCTGAATTTCACTGACGGATTCAGTTGAGATATTCACCAGATAAAAGTCGGCCACTTGTGTTAATTTTTGAAAATACCGCTTCTGAAGGGCCAGCCGATCAGCGGACGTAACCAG
>Ga0180438_10012123_pt1 | contig 10295 bp, 8 predicted proteins | sample SS_ome_12_FD_132455 | JGI IMG/M metagenome (GOLD analysis project Ga0180438, IMG submission 132455) | Hypersaline lake sediment archaeal communities from the Salton Sea, California, USA - SS_3_D_2 metaG | ecosystem: Environmental > Aquatic > Non-marine Saline and Alkaline > Hypersaline >... | reverse complement strand
GGAGAGAATATGTCAAAAAAAGAAGAGCTGATCAAAGGATTAAATGAAGATTTAGCAGCCGAACTGGGAACGATCATTCGTTATACCTACCAGGCTGGGCACTCTTTCGGGGTTATAGGTATAGAAATGCGCGAGATGTTTGAAGAGGAGCGCGAGGACGAGCTAGGTCATGCATCATATTTAACAGATATCATTGTCGACCTGGGCGGTGAACCAACAACAACCCCGATGACGTTCGATAAACCGGATACATTGAAGGAAATGCTGGAAGTTGATATCAAAATGGAAGAAGCGGATGTGGTCAACTACATGGCTCACGCCGCACTGGCAGATGAGCTTGATATGGTGGATGTGAAGATGCGCCTGGAAGAAATGGCGGCTGATGAAGCTGGTCACGCCCGCGAACTGCGCAGAATTCTTAAAGGCTTGTAAAAATATAATTCCCCATCCCCGGAATTTTCTAACTTCCGGGGATTTTCATTTTAATCACGCACATATAATCCAGCCTCAGTGCAGGACAGGCTTGCCGAACTTCCCCAATCGTTTCTTACGGTTGGCCCTAAAAATAGTGTAACGCTGTCAGCACATCCCGATCAGTGAAACGAAGTAAAGAGTCGCTCTCCATGTAAACCAGTTGTTTCGCTTTGCCAGAGGCATGCTACGCGAGCCGGAGGAACGCTGCGCGGCGCGCAGCATCCGGCTGGTGGCGGCAGGCGACATCACATTCCAGAAAGCCTGGATTTCAAAAGGAGGCGGACCGCTCTGCTCGCCCATCCAGTCGATCACATCATCCAGGCTCTTGCCCTGCGACATCTGGACAATGCCGAAATTATGCGGGAACTGGCCCTGGTTGAAGAACTTCCACAACTGCGGGCCGCTTTCAATGATATCTGGCATTGAGAAAGCGTATTCAGCCATCTTTACATCCACATTGATGGACGGCTCGGAAGTGTCCACCATCGTGCCATTTGCCTCAAATTTCTTGGTGCGCGGTGGAACGACCGATATATCCACTACCAGGTACGAGCCGGGCTCCAGGTAATAGAACCCATAAGAACTGCCGTTACCATTGACGGTTGGTCCACCGATGGCAAAAATCATCGGCAGGGTCGCAAACACTTCAACAAGATGCTTTTTCATTCGCCCGCAATCCGAATGCGTAAATGATAAAATAAGAAATCCCATTTGGTCAGGATTTTTTACCGGTTACAGGGATCGATTTATGCGTAATATTACAGTTGGGATTCCCATTTTCCATCGTGGTACACGAGCAATAAAGAAAGCCTGCCCAAAAATTGCATCCCTTAAGGATTATCTTGTCTAACACGCAGCAAGACGACAAACCGTCTGGAATCTTATCTACCCAACCTCCGAACTTTTCCCCTGGTGCGGTACTGGAATTCGCCCGGACCTATTACGGTCTTACCGGCAGTTTATCCCCACTCGACAGCGAGCGAGACCAGAATTTCTTAATATCCAGTACGGCTGGCGATCAGTACGTTATCAAAATTTCGAACAGCGCCATGGATCCTGCCTTACTTGAAATGCAGGTGGAAGCCTTGGAACATATCGCCAGGGTTGATCCTGAGCTGCCCGTGCCGAGGATCATTTACTCGCGTAACGATTCAGCGCTCGAACAGATTCAAACCGCTGGCGGGTTGGCGCACTACGTACACGTCCTGACATACCTGCCGGGCCGTTATCCGAAGGATGACCCGGCAGCGCGCTCCCTGCTGCGCCCGATGGGAGCCTGCCTGGCGCGCCTCGCCCTGTCTTTGCGGGGATTTTCCCATCCGGCTGCGGATTATAAACTTTTGTGGGACTTGAAGCAATCCGCCAAGCTTAAAGCCTATTTGCACTATATACCTGAACCCGAACACCGCCAGCTGGCCAGCTATTTCCTGGAGCGCTTCGAACAGCACGTGCTGCCTGAAATTCCAAAGCTCAGGGCACAGGTTGTGCACAATGATTTTGTACCTAACAATGTGGTCGTTGCGGAAGATTATCCAGGAAAAATCGTGGGCATTATTGATTTTGGGGACCTGATCCACTCGCTCCTGGTCACCGACCTTGCCGCCATGCTCGCGCAAGTTATCCTCGGGTATGATGACCCGGTAGATGCTGCGGGAGAGATCATCGCGGCTTACCATGAAAGCATACCCCTCGAACCTGCTGAAATTCGCCTGCTGTATGACTTGATCGCAGCGCGTTTGACCATGTTGAACGTAATCGCAGCCTGGAGAGTCACGCTCTACCCGGGTAACCGGGAATACATTACGGGAGGTGTCGAGCAGGTGTGGGACATGCTGGGGGTCTGGCGCGGCCTTGACCCAGCTGAAGTCACAAAGCGCTTCTTCAGAGCCTGCGGGTTGTGGGAGCAGCAGGCTGCGCACCCGATCCCCGGGCATCCGAGCGGGACACGAGAAGACCACCTCAAACGGCGCGCCCGCGCCCTGGGGCCCTATGTCTACCTGTTCTACGAACGGCCCCTGCATATTGTGCGCGGTGAGGGGGTCTGGCTGTATGATGATGAGGGAAAGCGCTACCTGGATGTTTATAACAACGTCCCTCACGTGGGGCACTGTCACCCGCATGTGGTGAAAGCGATTGCTGACCAGGCTGCGAAGCTAAACACCAGCACGCGTTATATGCATGACCTGATCATCGAATTCGCAGAGAGAATTACCAACCGTACCCCGGAACCGTTAAGCGTGTGTACCTTTGTTTGCAGCGGGTCAGAAGCCAACGAGCTTGCATGGCGCATGGCAAAACTGGTCTCGGGTAACCGCGGCGCGCTGATAACCAGGTTTTCTTATCACGGCAATGCAGATGCCACCGTCCAGTTCAGCACCGAAGTGGTCCCGCAAGAGGAATTGCCCACACACGTGCAGACCATATACCCGCCGCTCTCAAACAGCGCTTTCCGCAAGCCGGATTCCGGGATAAATAAAGCGATCCACAACCTTTCTGAGTCCGGTCACCGTCCGGCTATGCTGATGCTGGACTCGGGTTTCACCAGCGATGGCATTTTCACCCCGCCGCCAGGTTATCTGAGCATGCTGTATACAGAGACGCGCCTCGCGGGCGGCATATGCGTCGCGGATGAAGTGCAAACCGGTTTCGGCCGTCTGGGCGAATATTTCTGGGGTTATGAGTTTGATGGTGTTGCGCCGGATATCCTCACCATGGGAAAGCCGATGGGCAACGGGCATCCGGTCGCGGCAGTGGTCACCCGCCCGGAAATTGCCGAAGCGCTGGCTGCCAAAACCGGATACTTCAACACCTACGGCGGCAACCCGGTCTCATGCGCGGCGGGGTTAGCTGTTTTGAACGTGATCGAAGCAGAAGGGCTGCAGCGCAATGCGCTCGCAGTCGGCGCGTACCTGAGCGGTCGGCTGCAGGCAATAGGGGCGGCGCACCCCAACCTGGGAGAACCGCACGGGTCCGGCTTGCTGCTGGGTGTGGATATCCTTAAACCCGATGGTTCACCGGACCCAAACCTGGCTAAACGCATCAAGAACCACATGCGTGAGAACGGGGTGCTGATTGGTACCACCGGACCGCACGACAATGTCCTGAAAATCCGCCCGCCTATCATTTTCAACCAGGAGCACGCCGAAACCCTGCTGGCTGCGTTATCGCAAGCGCTCGAGGAATGCTAGCGGTTTTATAAGTTGATAATTGCGGCTGCAGCCAACTCGATTTTGAACCTGTTGCATTTTGAGAGCGGCGGTCCGTGTGTCGTCCCATTTCCAAGAAATGCTCATCCTCCTCCATGAAACCAAGTCATATGGACTTTAGTCCCTATGGATGATATCCCTATGGACACCGATCCACATTCCCGATCGCCCTCCTGATCTCCTGGATGCGGTTTTCCGGATTGGGATGCGTGCTGAAGAACTCCGGAGGTCTGATACCCTGGGATGTTTCATCCAGGATGCGCATCACCTCCAGCATCTGCGCCTCATCGTAACCAGCCTGGTGCATCAGGCACACCCCCAGGAAGTCTGACTCGAGTTCATCTCCCCGCCCGTATTTCATCGTGACCAGGTTGCCGATCAGTATAGCTACTTGTGCGGTCGCCATTGAACGCGGGTTATTCGGGTCGTAGGTAGCCAGAACCACCGAGCCGGTCAGACCGCTGGTAAGCTCCTGCTGGGCAATATGCTGCGCGCCGTGGCGTGCGATGACGTGCCCGATCTCGTGCGCCAGTACGCCAGCCACCTGGTCTTCGTTTTCCAGCCGCCGGAACAGGGCGTCGGTGATGAATACCTGCCCGCCCGGCAGCGCAAAAGCGTTTACTTTCTGGTCGTCCGCCAGCAGGTGAAACTCGTACGGGTAATCGCCGCGCTGGGCGGCAGAGTCCTCGACCAGCCTTTGACCGATGCGGTCGACCAGCGCCTGCGACTCAGGGTCAGCCTCCAGACCGCCGTACATACGCGCCAACTCAGGCGCAGACTGCAATCCCAGCGCAATCTCCTGCTCCCTGGTAACGGTGATGTACTGCTCCTCTCCCGTGATGGGGTTGATGGTCTTTGAGCCAAGGTAAGTGATGATGGCCAGGGCAGCCATGCCCAGCGCTAATACCAGGCGGATACATCCAGCCCCGCCGCGCGCCCGCCCGCGCCTGGGGCGCACCCTGGTGCGCATATTCGAGCGGAGAATATCTGGTTGGAAGCGTGTCGTTGTTCTGGCCATGCTGGCTACTCCTGTTCACATCCCTGTTTGGGGATCACATCCCCGCTTATGATCATATCCCTGCTTGGGGGATCATAATCCCGTTTGGGGATCATTTCCCCTGCAGGGGGAATTAATCCTCAACCGGTACAAATTCTTCTTCCTCCAGCAGCTCGTATATGCCCCCGGCCAGCGCGCCGAACAGGGCATGGCTGAGCAGCAGGATCCAGCTGCGCATTGGGAAAAACCAAGGGAAGAAGTAGGAAATGGCGAAGAAGTTGATGGCGTAAATCGCTAACCCGAGCGCTGCGCCGCCCAGAAAACCGACCAGCAGCCCCCAGCGGAAGATGACGAACACAACCAGGCAGCCGTAAAAAAGCGAAAGCGCCATTTGTACCAGGAGGGCGGCTAAAAATATCGCCAGGTCAAAACCGGCCGGCGGTGGTAAGACGTCTGCTCCCAGGAGGATCGAAGCGGTCAGCCTGACCAATACCCACGGGCTGCCCAGGAAGATCCAGCTCAAGATTATATTGAGCATAAAGACCAGCGCGCCGCTGATAATGCCTGCCCACAGGGCGGCTCCCCAATCCAGCACCTGCCGCATTCTCTCTCGAACCTGAACTTTCATACAAAACTCCTATCGACCACTCAGTGAATAACCAGGACCCTCTTCCCCGGTGTCCGGGTTATATTCGATATGATGCGCTTCCAGCCAATCGACTGCAATCTCATCCAAGGCTCTTTGACGATAGCGGTACCAATCATCAGCAATGTCGCAGCGGTGGATACCATCTTTTTAAACATACGGATCGCTCCCCGGCTTTTTATCCTGAACAGCATCTCGTCCCGCAGTTCACCGTCTTCGATCGCGTAACAAAAGCGTTCGATAATCGAAAACTCGTGGATATTGATCTTGCCGGACAATCCGATACCAGGAATTACCGCGTCTCCTTGAGTGTAGACAGGTGCCATTCCGGGAAATCGCTGGTATCCATACCCATATTATAATTTGGGTTCAATCAGATGGTCTAGTTTGAATTTAGGACAGCCCCAGTTCAATTCAAATCTTCGATCAGATCCCGTAATGACTTTGCGATATCCACCAATTTCCTGGGGTCCACCAATTCCGGTCTATCCCTGGTTGTATGGGTGATATAGGTTGATAGATGCATAAATTCCTGTGAAGTGATCGCCACTGCCGGGCGCCCATTCTGGATAAAAATGGAGTGGTCGCTCTGGTACCACTGCGGCCCTTCGTCGATCGTTTCATATGAAGCGAATGCCCTGCGAATCGCATCAGCCTGTTCCGGTGTGGTCCCGTAAGTCGAATAATGCGTGCCCCCCTCGATATAGCCGGCGGCATCGATATTGACCGCTAGCAGGATTTCCTCAAATTTACCCTGGTTAACTTCCAACAGCTGGACCTCGCCGTTGGCGCCAAAATAGTCCTCCCCGTTTATGGCGACCAATTCTATCGCAAATTCACCCGTGTAATCCTCCAGCAGTTCCGCCAGCACCAGCAGCGTTACGATGCCAGTGGCGTTATCCAGCGCGCCTGGTGTGCCGTCCTTGGCGTCGATATGCGCGCACACCACGATCCTGCGAATTGGATCGCCTCCTTTGCGGGCATACACATTGCTGCCAATGGAGGGGATCCTTTCGGATTCAAACGCTAATGAAACCTCATGCTGGGCGGCCTGTGCCAGCCGCTCACCCTCTTCCTCGGTCATGTAGACCGATGGGATATCAAAATCCCCGTCTTCAATCAGCGGGAAGGGGTACAGCCCACCTGCCAATTCCGGGTTTCGGGAGGTGGCTGCGATGATGGCCGATGGGTTTGCTTTTTCCACCAGCCGGTAAATCTCCCTGTGGTGGTCCGGGTTGAAGAAGGTGAAATTCTTGGGCATCAATTGTTCTTTGGCGATATCGCCCCGCAGGAGGAGAATTTTTCCTGATGCATCCAGCGCCTCCAGCGCTTCAAGTGTGCTTGCTACAACCAGCGGGGCTTTTCCACTCCAGCCCAGCGAGTAGGGACTGACATATGCCTGATAGCTTTGATCGCTGGCAGTTAGCCGGACGTCCCCGTATTTCAAATCGATACAGTCAAATGGAATGCTTTCAGGGGCAAAGCCAAAATCTGCAATTGTATCAGCGAAGAATGCGGTCGCCTGCTGGTTACCCTGGCTGCCAACCCGGCGGGTTTTATTCACCACACAGAGTGTGTTCAGGTAATGCTGCGCTTTTTTGATTAATTCTGAATTAGTCATCTTTTCGTTTTATTGGACTGTAGAAATAAGCAGGTGTCTTTTTAAATGCTGGACAAGATAGTATCTTATCGCGGACAAATTATCCCACAGAGACGCTCCTCGGGCTATTTATCCAACTCCAGTAATACCAATACTGTGAGTGGCTGGCTAATGGAGAGTGGATATCTTAAGTATTTCAGAAGGATATTTGAATTCAATTCCGCATAGTTATGGGGAGATAGGACGAATAACGCGATAGCAGACTGGCGTGAATGTCCCACCATTCAGTGGATGACCTGGAATGCTCCCAGGCTGCCAGGAAATTCGTCTTCCCGCCGGCAGCTGTACTGGGCACACGCCGTAAGAGGCTGCCGGTATCCTGCCGGGTCACTGAAATCTGAAAATCCGGGCCGAGCGACTGGTCAAGATCAATATACCTTCCCCATATGCTGGTCACACGCGGATCGTGATACGATTGCTCTGTCCATACCACAAGAATCTGGTCCTGATTGTGGTTAGATACCGCAGTAGGTTGGATTATCCTGTCATTAGTAGAGCTCTTGATGTGCAGCAATCCTGCGTAGGGTGTCAGTTCATAGGCATAAAATGCGCCTTCTAACTTATATTTGGCGTTCGAATCCTGGGCTTTCCAGATAACCAGATAACCATTGTATCCATTTTTACTCAGCCAGACTGCGGCATCCGGTTCCTGTTCGGACTCATTGGATACTGCCAAGGGGGTTTCTTTTGCGGACAAGAGACCGCCGTCGTATTTGAAGCGGGTCATATATACATCGTGCTTGGTAGCTGCCGACAGTTTGCTCCATACCAGCAGGTATTCGTTTCGGAACAGGTTGTAAACCAGGTCATACTTGTATTGCAGGTCTTTAATTTCGCCGGTGAATTTAATATTCTGATTGATAAAACCGCTCCCGTCCGCCTTCAATCTGGAGCCCATAATTTCTCCCTTTACAGTTGTAGGGTAATGCTGCCAAGTCACCAGGAATTCTTTTTTATTGGCATTGTAGGCGACCTTTGGAGACAACTGCAAACCAGTCAAACTGCTAATTTTAAATTCTGCCAGTGTTGGGTTTGATCCCCAGGGTACAAAGCGACCTGAAATATCCCATTCAAGTGCAGATCCGTCGTGGTCGTGTTCCCAAACGACCAGGTAGCGATCCTGTACCGGGTCGTAATCCACAGCAGGTGATTTCCTTCTTTTCGATCCTACCGCGATTTGAATCGGCACAGCACCGATCCTTTCGCCGCGGGCGTTCAGGCGCTGACCGTAAATACCTGGCTCAGGATCAGATACTCGCTCCCATACAACAAGATATTCATTATGCTTTGAGTTGTAAGCAATTTGAGGATCGGATTTAACATCATCTGTGCCGGAGATAAAAATTACATTCGACAGGTGCTGCGGCACCTTTTGGGCACCATTGTTTGAATCATCTTCAAGAGTTAAAGGCGGGGTTGGGAAATTTCCCCAGGCGGATAAGCACAAAATACCAAATGCAGAAAGTACGATTATGAGGATGGATTTCGACAATTTTGCCTCCTCTGGTTGTGAGCTTTCTGATCAATAATAATCTCAAGCTTTTGTATCCAATATACCTTTGCATCCACCGCCGAGCTGTAAGCGAGGGAAATCTATTTGAAGAAGGAGGTCATCAACTATTTACCCTAACAGCAAACCGCACAACCACTGATCTTTTTACTTGCCTTAGGTGGAATACCAGCAACAGTTTTGGTTTACCTAACCTCTGTACGCTATCTCTTTATAACCAATGGCAAATGGACAGCGGGCATCTTAACCAACCGGGCATGAATATCATCGTACTGCATCGAATATCTCAAGAGATCCCAGGTTGCCAGGAAATTGGATTTACCTCCTGCAGCGGCACTAACCCAGATACCTTTGGTCTTGCCGCTGATCGGTGAAGGCGGGGCGATCTCAAATAACGGACCAGTTGACTGGCCAGGGTTTACAAATCGCCCCATTACTCCATGGGTTTTTGTCGGGTCATTCTCTCGGTATCTCCAGACAACCAGCATCTGTTCTCGCCAAAAATTGGAAGTCAGATGAGGTGGACCTACATCATATTGCGTATCTTGGATGGTTACAGTACCGGCGTAGGGTATCAATCCTCCAGAAAAAAATTTTCCGATGAACTTGCTGTTGCCGGACATATTTTGTTTCCACCAGACGATAAGATACCCATTATAGCCGTTCGCTGTTTCCCAGGCTGCAGCGGATGGAGAACTTTCCGAATCATTCGTTGATACAACCAGGTTTTCCTTCAAACCCAGTATTTGACAATCCCATTTTAAGCGGGTCATGTATACATCCGAGTCTGAAATAGTCGAGTGTTTTGTCCATGTAACCAGGTACTCGTTGCGAGCAGGGTTAAACACGACATCGTAATCGGGCAAAAGATTTGTTACCGGATCGAGGATTTTCTTGTCCTTCTGGGTAAAGAGGCTGCCGTCTGAGCGTAAGCGAGCCGCCATAATGTCCTTCAACGAATCATTAACATAATGCAGCCATAGAATCAGGAATTCCTCTTTAGTGGAGTTGTAAACTACTCGGGGTAGGGTTTGATAATCAGGCAGGTTGCTTATTTTAAATTCTTGCAGCGTTGGGTCTGATTTCTGCCAAGGGATGATGCGTCCGGAAATGTCATTGTTTACGCCGGTCCCATCGTGGTCGTGAGACCACACCACCAGGTAGTGGTCATTACCAGGGTCATAGGCTACAGCCGGCGTTTTTCTTTTTTTTGACCCAACAGCGATGACTATCGGGCTGGGTCCTATTTTTTTCCCATCGCTTGAGATGCGCTGGCCGTATATACCAGGATCCGGCTGACTGCTGCGCTCCCAAACCACAAGATATTCGTTGTGCTTTGAATTGAACGCAACCTGCGGAGATGTTTTACTTGCATCCTGTTCGGATACAATGATAAGATCGGATTGGCTGTTAGATATGGATGGAGGGGATGGAATTAATTCTTTTACAGCGCCAACAGAATTGGAATGACCATCTTCCCAATCTGTAAAAAATAATATGCATGCAGTAAAGATTATTAAAAATGCTGTTTTCTTTGCCATGCTTCCCTCCTAAGTAAAGATTCTATTGATAACAGACTGATTTTAATACATGCGGCTTATTTTCATGGAAATAAATTTGCGTTATTTCCGATTTGGACAACTTCTTTTACGAGTATATCATAATCTTCCTTTTTACTACGGTGGTTGGTGATGGCGGCGTGCAGCACGTATTTCCCTTTCAAAACAGTCCCCGATACCACCGCAATACCCTGTTCCTGCAGTTCGATTTCGATGGTTTTATTCAAATGGTCAAGTTCATCG
>Ga0180438_10012122_pt1 | contig 10297 bp, 21 predicted proteins | sample SS_ome_12_FD_132455 | JGI IMG/M metagenome (GOLD analysis project Ga0180438, IMG submission 132455) | Hypersaline lake sediment archaeal communities from the Salton Sea, California, USA - SS_3_D_2 metaG | ecosystem: Environmental > Aquatic > Non-marine Saline and Alkaline > Hypersaline >... | reverse complement strand
ATTACTGTGGTTATATGAGTGATAAAATTAAAGAACATTATAATCTTGAAAAAGAAGGTGTCGTTGAAGGAGTTGCAGTTATTTGGTATGTTGATAAATGTTTCATTTCAAGTTGTTATGGAGATTTAATGACTCATACTAAATGTGCAATTGAGTTGTATGGTATCCTGAATATGATGACTAATATTTAATATGTTAAATTATAATACTCCAAGGCCCCCTTCTCCAAGAATAAAAATGGAGAAAATTATTATGGAATCCACACAGAAATTTGTAAATAAGGATTGGGGATATGAAGTTTGGTTTGCCAATACAGAAGAATACTGTGGGAAATTGTTATATGTGAAAAAAGATTATTGGTCATCAAATGGTAAGTTTCATTATCATGATATTAAAGATGAAACGTTTTATATTATTTCAGGAGTTCTTGAATTAGAATGGTATGACGAAGAGCAACATCGCCATAATGTTCTTATGAAAAAGGGAGAATCATTCAGAATTCTTCCTGGAATAAAACATAGATTCAGAGCAATAACTGAAGAAGGATGTGAATTCATTGAAGCATCAACTACTCATAGCGATGATGATTCCTTCCGTTGTGAATTGATAAATGGAGATTGGGTTGAATGATTCCGTCTCTTTCAATAAGTCAAGCACAAATGCTTTATTTTACAATGAAAACTTTAGAAAAAGGAGAATCGATGATGCCTGGCGGACCTCCAATTTATGATTGGAATGATCACTATCGAATTTTAGAATCAACCGATGGTTATTTTTATCCTCAATATAAAGGAATTTTTCGTTGGAAATTTTATGACCACGGAAATAAGTATGATCATATTGTTGCTAAATTTGCTAGTTATGAGCATGCACTTAAATTTCTAAATGAAAAAATAGATGAAGAAAAAGTAAAATCTGTTAAATTCAAAGGAAAAAAATTTGTAGTTCATAAACCATTTAGAAAATGATAAAAGAAAAAATTTATAAAAGAAGAATATATTGGTTGTCAACAAAAACATTTTGTGGGGCAGTTGCTGTTGATCAAGATGGATTGATATATGGGCATGATACTGCACCATATTTTAAAAAATTAAATGGAACAAAATTTAGAGAATTACTAGATTCTTTAAAATGGAGAAAAGAATTGTTATCATGTAAAAAAATAGCAGAGGAAGAAGATCCCTTTTAAGGAGGAAGTGAAATGGCTGATTTTAATAAAGCATTTGATAAAACAATGGGTCACGAAGGCGGTTATGTAAACGATCCAACTGACGTTGGCGGCGAAACATATAGAGGAATTGCAAGACGTTATAATCCTCAATGGGAAGGTTGGGATTTAATTGATGATACGAAACCAAATATTAATAAGGCAGAATTAGATCCGTATGTAAGAAAATTCTATGAAATGAAATATTGGGATGTTAATCTACTGGATAATTTTCCTCAAGATGTTGCAGAAGAAATGTTCGATACAGGTGTGAATATGGGTATTGGGCGTGCCGCAAGATTTTTGCAGGAGTGTTTAAATTATTTAAATCGTAATGAAAAGTTATATAATGATCTTGTAGTTGATGGTGATGTTGGCCCGGCTACAATGAATGCGCTTAATATTATTATAAATGCTAACGATGAACCAACACTATTGAAAATGATGAATGTTTGCCAAGGACGACATTATATGGAATACATGAAGAAATCTCCTACACAAGAACGATTCGCAAGGGGTTGGTTTAATCGTGTGGAGATCACAAAAAAATGAGTGATGAAAATCCAAAAAATAAATTAGTTAGATCGCCTGAATGGCAGGTTGTCAGGAAATCATTATTAGGACAATGGAAAGAAAGACCTGAATGGTGTTGCTCTCAATTGAGAAGATACCTTGGTCCTATTTCTTCCACATCAAAAGATAAAATTAAAGTTGTGATGAATTACTTGGTAGGAAGTGGGTTTAGAACTGGAAAAATTAAGCATCCATGCATTTCTTCATTGAGAACTCAAATGTCAATGGAAAGGAAAAAGAGGCAAGCTAAAGGTGAGTGGTGAATGTATATATTGCGGAAGACCGGCTAAATATTATCTTAAATGGAAAAAAGCTTGGTGTTGTGAAGATAGATGGGAACGATGCCCACAAAAAAGAAAAGAGCGAAGTGATAGATTAAAAGGACGCCCAAGTCCGATGAAGGGCAAAAAACATTCTGAAAAAACAAAAAAGAAAATGTCTAAAAAAAGAATGGGATATGAACAACCTGAATATGTTAAAAAAGCATTGAGCGAATTTAGAAAAGGGAAGACTTGGGAAGAATTAATGGATGTAGAAGTTTCGAAAAGGAATAGAAAGAAACTTAGCAAATGGATGAAAAATGGTCATGCTGCACACATGAATAGGTTCATTACTAATCCTTCTAAACCACAAGTTGAATTATATAATATGGTTCTTGAGTTGTGCCCGTATGCAATTTTAAATTATCCATGTTTAAATTATTCGATTGATATTGCTATTCCTTTTTTAAATATCGCAATAGAATATGATGAACCTTATTGGCATCAGAATGGAGAATACGATGAAAAGCGACAGAAGGATCTTGAAGAAGAAGGATGGAGTTTTATCAGATTTGAAAGTCTACCATCTAAAAGAAACATTAGAAAGCGGTTACTATATAGAAGCTTATGAATGTGATGTTGATGATACAAGAATTATCATTGAAAAATCTACATTCAATAAGGATGTGGTGTCTACAGGTGCAGCATGGGTATTAAAAATTTTTATGGGTTATATAGCTTCTAAATCAATAGATTTCCTTATAGAGAAAATTTTATTAGCTGTAGATATTTATAATGAGACCGTTGATGATAAAATGTATCCACCTATGTTAATAAAGGATGTTTATGATAAAAATGAAAATTTTAATTTATTACCCTTTCAATATAGAAATAAAAAACTTCTAAAAGAAGTTATACAAAGGCATAAAAATAAAGAAATGCTTTTTCAAGATATTGATTATCAAATATTGAAGGATGAGAGGTTTGAAAATGACTGATGAAAAGGTTGATTATAAATTAGATGAATTTTATAAATACAGAGGATATGTAGAACGAGTTGTTGATGGTGATACTGTTGATGCTATATTAGATCTTGGTTTTGGTATGACTACAAAACAAAGACTACGTATTGATGGTTTTGATGCACCTGAAACATGGAGACCAAAAAGTGAAGCTGAAAAGAGACACGGAGAAAAAGCAAAGGGTAGGGCTGTTGAACTTTTAATGGATAAAGAACTTGTATTTGTTACATCAAAAGATAAAGGAATATATGGTCGATACGGTGCGTCGATTACTTTACCAAACGGAACAAATTTTACACAAATCATGATACAGGAGGGATTTCAAAAGAAAGAAAACTATGAATAAATTACTTGCTGTAGAAATAAAAGGTAAAGAAAAAAATTGGTCTTTTAATTTTTATGGTGACCCTAAATATTTAGATGAGTGGCGAGAAGATGGTCTTGAAATTGTAGAAATATGTAATACAATACCACTATGGGTTCACAGTATGGGGTTAACAGCAATTTGGATTTTTGTTCAAGATTTGTTTAATTTTAATTTATTCAAGGGGTGAATTTATGCGAATGTGGCTTTGTGATCCGCGAATTTTGTGTCAGAAACATTTATGTGGCGAACATGTAGAAATGCATATGTTCCTTGGTTCATTAAAACAAGGTAAAAAAATTGATGGGTTTTTGAAGAATAATTTATTTCAGCCAAGGATGCTTTTTAAGCGTCATGAAGATTTAAAAGAAGAAATGATTCGACGTGGATATAATCATAAAAGTGATATGTGTTTTACTGAATGTATGTGTGTTTTAGATTTACCACAAGAAAAACAATATTGGGAAGTCGATAAAGATGCGGCGCTCAAGGATCTTTTGAGTAGATGCCCTGAGTGCCGCAAAAACTATCATAACTTAACCCCAGATATACCAGTCTAAAAACCTATCCCAAACTTCCAGAAAAAATTCCTCACAGGTCATGATAGTCTCCTATAAAATGAAATTGTATTTTATTGGTTATTTTTCATTTTAATAATAGTATTTTCTAGAATACATTTTTCCTTATTCAATAATTCACATCTGTCATTAAGTTTTTCTATAATTCCAGCCACAGTTTCTAGAAATTCATTTTCATCGTTTGCTTTTAATTTAATCACTTGCAATTCAGTTTTGTAAAAAGATCTCATTATAAATTCCTATAAATTGAAATGGTGGGCCCGGTAGGATTTGAACCTACGTTGGAGTCGAAGCTCGCCAGATTAAAAGTCTGGTGCCCTCAGCCGGACTGGGCGACGGACCCATAATTTTTTATAGCCACCACCACCTTCCAGTGTAAACCCACCTTCCGTTGATAGCTTGATATTCCATTACAATATCTGGAATCATATCACATGTTTTATCTATAAATGCATGAAGAATGCCTGGACCTACTAAACGTTGATCGATTATATTATGACATTCTGCCATACCAAATCCACCACTTAAAACGCTTGATGGTATGGATAAAATTAAAAATGTGATAATAAGGAGTATCATTTTTTTCATGATTTTCTCCCCCTATAATTTTTTTCTCCCATCATCTGATTGTTTTTCAACAACTTCTTTTTCTTCTACGTTTGATATTTCTTTTTGTTTTTCTTCTATATTTTTTACATACCAACCTACTTCTTTTTCTAATCTCTTGTATAAAAGAACTTTTATAATTTTATCTAATCTATTGAAAACTTCAAGTTGATTTCCGTGATCATAGTTAGAAAGAAGACCAAGGTCTGGTTTTTCAAAACTATAATATGAATTTTCAGATCCTCTCAATATTCTAAAATCTATTACAATTTCAGTATATGCTGAATGTTCTGGATAAGTTTTTTCAGAAACACCTTTCATATATTTTTTATCAGGGCAATAGAATAAACTATCATTTGATATATACCAATTATCTGGTTGTTCATTAATCAACTTTTCTATTTTGTCTATCATATATTCTTGTTGTTTTAAATCATCTGCATAAACATTTGGAACTAATAATGAAAATGCTATTAAAAAACAACTAAACCACTTCATTTTCATCCTTTCACAGCAATTTTAAATGACCTGTTATTTTATCAATTTTGTTTGCTTCACCTGGACCAACTGCAACTGCTGTATATGTTGGTTGCCCGTGAAACTCTGTGTTCCCTTTATCTTGGATTAAAGATGCTGTTAATCCTGATGCAATTGCAATTGTATAAATCTTAATCAGCTCCATTTCAGAGTCAACAGAGACACATATTTTTGTGAATGATGTATCAAATAACCATTCTTCCATTTCTTTTGGCGGAAAGAATCTATAACTTCCCCTTGAACTCTTTTTAAAATATTGAGTTATACATGCTAAGGATGCATGACTACCTTGAGCAACCATTTTTCCTTTTCTCATATTTAAATCTTTTCTTAATACAATAACCTGTTTAATCATTTTACCATTCCCAGTGAATTATTATATAGTCGGTTGAACCATCTGTTTTATTCTTAAACCATTCACTAACTTCATTGAAAGGCACTTCTATATCATATATATGTTGATACATTGTATATGAATCATTTAGAATGGCTCGATGATCATCCTCATTATATATTTCTAATAGTTTTTCAATAATATGTTTTGGTATTTCACTCTGTTCAAAAACAGGGACTAGTTCCATTAGAACACAATAATTAAGCAAACCAATGTAATTATAATTTCGCTTATCATTATATAACCACCCATACAATTTCTTGCATCGTTTGATTTAAATGGATATCGTGTTTGACGTTCTGGATCTCGCCTTTCAATTATCTTACCATCCTTTTCGATTATTCTATTATATATAGTAACCGGTTTGAAGAAATATAAAATCAATATAAAATTTATAAATGTAATTGTAAACCATAATGGTATGGCAAATATAACATCGAATGCGTTTTCCATTATATCTTTTCCTGCCACTTTATAAACAATCAAAGCAGCTATACCAAGTCCAACAGGCGTCTTTACAAATTCATTTACTGTAATACTCAAATCATTACAGACGTCTTTAATTGTTCCCGTGATTAACATTCGCCATTCATTTAAATCTGATGGGTTTACTCCCCTTACCATTTCAGCAACAGTTGATTTCGGGTCAGGTATTGATTTTTTTGCGATTTTAATAGCATCCAGAATTTCCTGGTTGTTTAAATTTGTTACATCCAACTCTTGACCATTTGGTAGAGTCATCATCTGTTGAGCATGTGATACACTCAATGAACAAAACAATGCTATTCCAATGAACAGAATAATAAGAAATATTTTATTGACCATGATTTAACCTTTCTTTTTAAATGGAGGCGAGGGAGGGATTTGAACCCCCGAAAAAATATGTGGGTTGCAACCACACGCCTTGGACCAGACTTGGCGACCTCGCCTAAAAAGTGGAGCACTGGCCAACACTTTTCGGGTGACACTTGTATCCATTCAAAGGAAGCACCCCCGGATTTCAGAATCGACCAGTGCATAAATTACTCAGATTTTGTCTTTGATTTTTCTTCTTTCGCTTTACTATAATCAACACGTTTTTGATATGTGCCTTGAAGCTCTTTTGCTAATGACTCTTTAATTTTTTGTAAATTTCCAAGTCTCATAACAACATCATCAAGTTGACCATCAATCATTAATTCATTGATTGTGTCTTCGATAATGATCACTGGGTCAAAAGATGATTGTCTTTTTTGGGCTTCTGATCGTGAACGAGCTTCTAAACAATCACATATCATTAATATTGCTGATTCGACACATGTTGGTCTTGTTCCTTTGTATCTGTAATGATCATCAACATCACTACCTGATTTTTCAAAGAAATATTTCATAATCGATGTTCCATGATGTTGACTTGCAATTCTTATAAGATCTTCAGGAAAACTTCCATCATGTAATAGTATAAATGCTGTATCTGAAACGTGACGACTTATTAATTGATAACTAATTCTTGGATCTAATTTTTCATGAACATTTTCTTCATCTAATTGATTTTCTGTAAAACATAAAGGATTTAACATTTTTCCAATATCATGATATGTTGCTGCAACTTTCATGAATGTGACATCTAGATCTAAATCAATGGCTATACTCTCAACCATTGAGGCGATTGCTTGTGAATGTTTATATGTTCCAGGGCAAACTTCCCTGAATCTTTGAAGTAATGGATATGATGTTTCAAGTAATTCTTTTAACCCATCCTTTTCTTCCTTGCCGTTTGGAACAACTTCATCAGCCATAAAGACCTCGTTTATCAAAAAGTTTTAGTGGACCCCCTGACAGGATTCGAACCTGCGACACCCGAGTTCGTAGCCCGGAGCTCTATATCCGCTGAGCTACAGGGGGTTTATTGATCCATGCATTGTGATGTATAATTTTGAACTGCAACCCAGTTAGCTGAATCGTATTCTGGATCCCAATATTTATCCATCGCGCCAGCTAAACAACTAAGAGGTTTTTCAACATTAAATCCATCCTGCACGCCTTTAAATAAAAATGCCATACTGCTTACCACATCAACATATGCATTAGCTTGATTGATTGAGCACTGTTTAGCTAACTCTTTATTTGAATATCTATCTACACAACGTATAATTGCTAATTTTACTTGATATTCTTCATCCATTAGATATGTTAAACCTTCTTCGGTATTCCATTCAGCAGCGTTCACTTGAGAATATATCAATAAACATATCATTACTAATAATGAAACAACAATTAACAATGTATTCTTCTTCATTTAATCACCTCATATGACCTGAATAGCCATTATTTGAGTTGAAACCGTGAACTGTAAATACTGTGCCGCTTGATATAATTTTTTTGGCAATTCCTTCTTGATTCTTTTCAGCACAGTTTGGGCACGCAGTTGAAATTTTTGGGGGTTCCATCTTTGTAGTAATTTCCTCAAAGATGTAACCACACGTTTTACATTGATATTCGTAGATCGGCATAAATTATTTTCCTTTACTAATATCTATTTGCAAGCAATATTGCTGCTTCGTCAAGAGAATTATTTTTTATTATATCTTTAATATCTTGAATTTTTTTCTGAAATTTTTCATCCGCTGTTAAACGTTTTTCTGTTGTGAAACAATGAGGCGGAAAATCATCAGGAAATTCACCTGTTGGATATGGTATTCCACTACATCCAAGTTCGCCATATTTATCATAAAAATCCCAATCGTTTCCATTATAATCTGAACACTTAGGACAATATTTATTTGATGTAGCCAAAATAATATCCTTTCAAATGGGGTGACTGATGGGAATCGAACCCATGCATAACGGGGCCACAACCCGTCGCGTTACCACTTCGCCACAGCCACCGTAAATTATTTATTAATTGAACGTCTTATCTTATCAATATATGCTTGCATTTCATCAAGGACAGCATTAACAGTTATATCAGTTTTGATTGCATCTGAAAGTGACCCATAATGATGTTCAAGACATTGTAGCATTAAACCTTTAATCTTTTCTTCATTAGGAGAATGTTGTAAAGTACTTGATGTATATAACCCTTCAAGTTCTTTTTCCCTTGTTTCAAAGTAATTTATTATTTGTTCTTGAGTCCATTCCCCACGTCTGATAGATTTTAATTGTTCACGATTTCTTTCAAGATCAAGATCATGTTCAATAAGTATTTGTTCTATTTCATTCAATAGGCGAACAACATGATATGCGAATTTTAAATCATATCCATATTTTTGAACCATTTCATATCTAGTAGAATCTTCTTCAGGAGATTTGGTTTTCATTTTGTGAACTTGACTATAAGCATAACCTTTGAATTTGTGCCATGCTCCTTTGTGTAGGAACAATTTTCGGTTTTCTCTTACAAGCTCACCTACAGCAGTGGAATGTAAAATGCACCTTCTAGGAACGAAAAGAGAGTCGATCATATTAGGATTATTTTGCATACACAATTGAAAATATTTGACGATTGAATAAATTGAGAAATCGTATTCCTTTTTGGCTGATATATCTTTTATATGATGTTGTTGCCATTGTTCAAATCTTTCATGTTGTTTGCCGAATCCCATAATTTCGCCATTCAAATGTGGGAAGACGATATTTTTAGGGGGGATGCAGAAACCATATACATCCATATCTGATGTGTCTGTTGAAACTCCATAAGCAACAGACCCCATCAGGACTTCATATTGAACATTTGCTCGTAGAAATCCTGGTGGGGTTACTAATTGCTTTGAAGCGAGTGTGTCGATGATTGATCCCATTGTTTTCTGCTCTCTTTCATAAATTCTATTAAAAGCTCTCTTGTGTTCATTTCTGGAATTTCAACTACAAGATCCAAAAGAACGTTAAGAGATTTTCCGATGTATTCACCTTGTGGTAGTTTCATATGTTCCATTACATCATTGCCATTTACAGCCAAATCTTTAACGGTAAAACCGCCAGATGGATTTATTTTCTTGGCTTCGTGAATCATCATAACCATTCTTTTTATTTCTTCTTTTGTATATTCACTATTCCCTAAATTGCCTTTTCGATCAGCAATTTTAAGTTTAATCCAATCTTTCCAATTGACATTATATTTGGAGAATTTTTGTAGCATTCTCCTTATACCTTTTCTTTTTATATCCCCAGATAGACTTCTCATGTGACACAAGGTTAATTTTTCAGCGCGTTCTATTTCATCATGACTAAAACGATACCATGAGAAAATTTTACCAATCATATCAGCACCAATTTTTTCATGATTAACAAAATTTTCACAATCGCTTTCTATCCACGCTTGAGGTTTTCCGATGTCATGTAAATAACCAACCAATCGAAGTATCGAATCGTTTTTAGAAAGATTGTCGCCAACTAATTTGAAATGTGTACATAATGTTTCATTGTGATATTTCCCACCTGGATGACCATACAAACTATCCAGTTCAGGAATCAATTCTTTTAATAATCCTGTTTCGTGCATTATATCAAAGAAAATGCTTGGTTTTCGATATTTCATAACCTTCATTAATTCAAGACGAATTCTCTCAGGAGCAACTCGATGAATCAAGTCAACATTTTCTTTTATTGCCGCGAAAGTATTTTGTTCTAGTTTGCCTTCGATCAAACATGCAAATCTTGCAGCACGAATCATTCTTAAATAATCTTCATATATTCTTTCATTTGGGTTTCCGACAAATCGAATAATTTTATTATCAAGATCTTGTCGCCCATTAAATTTGTCAACTACATCGCCTGT
>Ga0180438_10012121_pt1 | contig 10297 bp, 11 predicted proteins | sample SS_ome_12_FD_132455 | JGI IMG/M metagenome (GOLD analysis project Ga0180438, IMG submission 132455) | Hypersaline lake sediment archaeal communities from the Salton Sea, California, USA - SS_3_D_2 metaG | ecosystem: Environmental > Aquatic > Non-marine Saline and Alkaline > Hypersaline >... | reverse complement strand
CTTCGAGAGTGATGCCGATTTTGTCGAGTGAGGACATGACGTTGGGGCCATAGCGCTCGTGGATCAGCTCTCGGATTTCTCCATCGGGGATCTTGATTTCGAGTTTCTCTGCATCGGCCAAGATGAGGAGGTGGTCGACCATTTGTGAGAGGGTTTGCTTCCAGTTGGTGCTGAAAAACTGGTGGCGATTCGTATTGCTGGTCGCATATTCGGGGTAGGCTCTGGCGAGATAAACATCCATTTTCTTCATCACGTCAACGACGGTGATGTTTTTCCCATTGACGGTTGCGAGGATCCGGTTATTGACCATGATTTCAGGCTCTCCCGGATTGGCAAACGCTGAGAGGGGAAGAAGGGTTAGAAAAAGGGTATAAAGTAATTTTCGCATAATCAAAGGTTATCAGTTTGGGGGTTAACTTTCTAGTCTATGTTTTAAAGTGACTCCAAAGAATCCGTCCATCCCATTCTCTGTTAGTTGAGAGCGGAAGGGTTTATCCACGAGATCAAGGGAATATTGGCTCTGGAACTTTTCTACCTGGTCCTCATTTTCCTTTGGAAGAACGCTGCAAGTGGCATAGACGATCCGCCCGCCTGGTTTTAGGAAAGTAAGGGCCTCTTCAAAAATCTTTTGTTGGTCTTGGACGAGGTTTTCTAACGTTTCAAGAGAAAATTTCCACTTGAGATCGGGGTTCCGCCTCAGAGTTCCCGATCCACTGCAAGGGACATCGACGAGGACCCAGTCGAATTTTTTCTTCAGGGCATTTTTTTGACGGGAGTCATAGGCGAGGAGTTGGGCATTTTCGATTCCCGATCTTTTAATCCGCCGCTTGGCCCTTTCGAGTGCTCTCGGCCGAATGTCGTGGAGATAAATCTGGCCACTCCCTTGGAGTTTATGAGCAAAGGCAAGAGATTTTCCCCCTGCACCAGCACAAAAATCGAGCACGAGATCTCCAGGCTTGGCGTCGACTAGGTTCGCAACGAGTTGGCTTCCTTCGTCCTGGACCTCGAAAAGGCCATTTCTGAAGTCTTCAAGGGTATGAAAATTGAGCTTGTTCTCGAAGTGGATCCCCCAAACTGAGTGTTTAGAGAGGGAGACTGCAAAATCATTTTTCCACTTGTCGAAGAGGGCTGTTCGGGTGGTTTTGAGAACATTGACCCTCACCGTTGTCGGGGCAGGTCCATTGCTCGCATGGCAGAGTGCTAGGGCCTTTTCCTCGCCATAATGACGGGCTAAGAGCTCGAAGAAAGCTTTGGGAAAGCTGGCCCGAATGTGAGCCGGGATCGAGGGGTCGGTAATCTTTTTCCCAATGTTGAGATGCTTGAAAGCTTCGTATCGATCTTCCCACTCGTGAGAACCTTCACAAAAATAGTCAACGAGGGAAAGCCAGCGGACCATTGTGTAGATTTTTTCAGCGATCGCCTTCCGGTCTTTCGAGCCAATCGCTTTGTTTTCCCGGAAATAGTGACTTAGATGAAGGTCGAGCGGCGTTGTGAAGTCAAACGCATTCACAGCTTTAAAGAGGTGATGGTCGCGAAAAGTTTTTCTCATTGGCGTGAAAACAAATTTTTTTAATCTTGGTATAGTCTCATAAAGATCAAATCACTATACTCCGGATTTAGAAGAAAGTAAAGAGGGAGATCGTATTATTATGAATCCGTTGCAAAAGTTAATCTCTTTTTTGGGAAGGGCGTGTTTTAGTTTGATTTTTATTATCGCCGGAATAAAAAAGCTTATGAATTGGCAGGCGACTGAGCAGCAGTTTGTCAACGAGCTGATCGATGCCTTTACCAAATCGTACCAACAAGGGTGGGCGCAAGCTCTATTTGATAAAATCCTTCCTATGGCGCCGATTCTCCTTGTGATCGCGACGATCATCGAGCTCGGAGGGGGACTCATGATCTTTCTCGGGATCAAGGTGAGATTTGCTGCATTCTTGTTTGTCCTTTTCCTCATCCCAGTCACTTTTCTCTTCCATGACTTCTGGGCGTTTTCTGGGGCAGAGCAACAAATGCAAATCGTGATGTTTTTAAAGAACATCAGTATACTGGGAGGAAGTCTTATCCTGCTCGCTTTTGGGTCAGGACCTAAAAGGACTGCATCCTAGTAAAACCATATGCGCGGAAAAGTTTTTCTTCTTGGGCTCATCAGCTTTCTGATCGTTGCGTTTGGTCAGCCCACTGTGGGGCCCTGGCTGGGTCCTATTGCCGCGTTTGTTGGGTATGCCCTCTTCTGGCGGGCGATCCGGATCTATCCCTTTTCTAAGCAGAGGTTTTGGCGAGCTACCCTTTGGTATGGGGCGATTTCTCTGATCCAGCTCTCTTGGATGAGTTCGATCTCCTTTCAGGGGATCTATATTTTATTCGTCTGGCTCGCTCTTGCAGTTTGGCTCGGTTTGCAGTTTGGCCTTCTCTCGATTCTCATCCCCTATCATAGACCTTTAACGTTTCCTCGAATCCTGGCGATCGCCTCTGTCTGGACACTTCTTGAATGGATCCGTTTCCAGGTTCTTTGTGGGTATAGCTGGAATCCAGCCGGTCTTGCTCTTTCCAATCCAGTGGCCATCCAGCTTGCCGCGGTCTTTGGCGTTCTTGGCCTCTCCTTTTGGGTGATCTTCGCGAACCTGGTCGGCTTGAGGGCTCTACTGCTTAAAAGGATCCCCCACTATGTGGTCTGGGTTTTTGTCGGCGTGGCTCCCTACCTTTTCGGGGTCGCTCACCTAAGCTACCATAAGGGTCAGAGGGAAAAATCTGAAAATCAGCAGGAGCTTTCGTGCGTCCTCGTCCAAACAGGCCTTCTCCCTTCCGAGAAGGTCCCCCTGTCGGGAAAGGTACAAGCCTTTATTTCTCCCTATAATCAGTGGGAGCGGATCCTCACCTATCTCGAAGAGCACAAGGAGGCTAGGCCCGATCTGATCGTCCTCCCAGAGGTCACGGTGCCTTTCTCGAGCAACCAGTGCATCTATACAGAATCTGGAGTGCAGAATGTGTTTGCTTCCGTTTTTGGGGGGCAAGGAAGGGAGGTGTTTCCAGATAGCGTGGCTCCCTTTGGACGGACTGGCACCACTAAAGTCTCGAATGCTTACTGGGCGCAGGCGATTGCCAACCTCTTTGGCAGCGAGGTGATTGTTGGGCTTGCCCATACCGATGATGAAGGAAAGTCCTACAACTCGGCCTTTCATATGCGCCCCAATGAGCAAAGCGTTGGTCGGTACGATAAGCGGGTGTTGATGCCCCTCGTCGAATACCTCCCTTTTGCCTTCTTGACCCCCCTTGTGGAGCGGTATGGAATCACAGGGTTTTGTACCCACGGAAAAAGGGCAGATGTTTTTGAAGGCCCCGTACCCCTTTCAGTTTCGATCTGCTATGAAGAGACCTTCCCGAGCAAAGTGCGCGAAGGGCGCGTCAATGGGGCCAAACTTCTTGTTAATGTGACCAATGACGGGTGGTATCCCTTTTCGAGACTGGCAAGCCAACACTACGAACTCGCACGACTTCGAGCTGTCGAAAATGGAGCGCCTCTGATCCGAGCCTGCAATACAGGGATCACAGCGGCGATCAACAGTTTCGGAGAGACAAAAGGAGCGCTCAAAGAGTACGACCAGAAAGAAAAAATCCATGCCGGCAGTCTGTTTGCGAAATTTAATCTATACGATTATCCCACCCTTTATGTACTGTGGGGGAATAAAGGGATTGTCTGGACATGTTGCCTATTGCTTGGCACATTTCTGGTATTTAAGCGGGAGCTCCGCTGGTAAAAATAGGCGTTTTTACCTTTGCGCTTGCCAAAATCCCCTGACTTGAGCTAAGTTCATACATTGTGAACCGGCTCACGCCAAAGAAATGAGGTGCCTGTTTGGCTGTTTCTTGCGCAGTCTCTCCCAAGTCCCAAAACCGGGTTCCGCTGGATCCCCGGAAGCAGAAGACCCTTCAAAATCCTATTTCCATTTCTGGAATCGGCCTTTTTACGGCTGAAGAAGCGATTTTGACCCTTCGTCCTGCCCCTGAAGGGACAGGGATTGTTTTCCGTAGAATTGATCTCGAGGGCGCTCCAGAAGTAGAGGCGCTCCTTGAAAATGTGGTCAGCACTCCTCGTTGCACCATCATTGGGAAAAATGGGGTTACGATCCACACCGTCGAACATGTTCTGGCTGCCCTAAAAGGGGAGGGGATTGACAACGCCTATCTCGAATTGACCGGTCCAGAAGTCCCCATTATGGATGGGAGCTCTCTTCCTTTCGTTGAGAGTATCGAAACGGCGGGCATTGAAGAGCAGGCCAGCGAAAAAACCTTTTATAAGTTGGAGCAGGCTGTCTATTGGTCGAAAGGAGATATCCAGCTCATTGCTCTCCCAGCTTCTGAATATCGGATCAGCTATACCCTTCATTTCCCAAGCTCGGCAGTCCTTCACGCCCAGTTCTATTCCTCTCCGATCAACGAGCAAGAATTTTCCAAAGAAATTGCCGCTTCCCGCACATTCTGCTTCTATGAAGAGATCCTTCCATTCATCGAGAATGGCTTGATCAAGGGTGGGGGGCTCGACAACGCGGTGATCATCAAAAACGACCGAGTGATCAACCCTGAAGGGGTACGGTTTTCCGACGAAATGGTTCGGCATAAAATTCTCGATTTGACAGGGGATCTCTCCCTCATTCCCGGCTATCTGCAGGCTCATATCATCGCCATCCGCTCGGGGCATGCATCCAATATCGCCTTTGCTAAGCACCTTACCAATCACATGAAGATGGAGACCGCCTAATGGGCTCGAACGCCGCTACACAGCCCCCCATACTAGATCACCAACAGATTGCAGAGATCTTGCCTCACCGCTACCCTTTTCTCCTAGTGGACAGGATCGTTGCGCTGGATCTCGAAGCAAACACAATCGTGGGAATCAAAAACGTCACCAATAACGAGCCTTTTTTCCAGGGACATTTTCCTGGAGCTCCAATCATGCCTGGCGTCCTCATTCTTGAAGCTCTTGCTCAAGCAGGGGGGATCCTCGTCCATCAAAAAAGTCAAACTTCAAAAATTGCCCTCCTTTTGAGTGTCAATAATGCCAAGTTTCGCAGGCCTGTTGTCCCCGGAGACGTATTAAGATTAGAAGTCCTAGGGACCCACTTTAGTAGCAAAGGGGGAAAAATCCAGGCTAAGGCCCTGGTCGATACCCAGCTCGCCGCCGAAGCAGAAATTGGATTCGCCTTAGTACCAAGAGAGCAACTTTAAACGGAATTGAAAATGTCTAAAAAATCACAAATCCACTCCCTTGCAGTTGTTGAGCCAGGTGCAAAAATTGGAAATAACGTCACGATCGAGCCTTTTGCTGTGGTCAAAGGAACCGTCACACTTGAAGACAACGTAGTCATCAAGTCGCACGCCTACATCGATGGGCATACTACCATTGGAGAGGGGACCATTATTTGGCCCTCAGCAAGCATCGGGACAAAAACCCAAGATCTAAAATTCCGTGGGGAAAAAACCTTTGTCATCATCGGGAAAAATTGTGAAATCCGCGAATTCACCACGATCAACTCCTCTTGCCAAGAGAACTCGATTGTCCGCATTGGGGATAACTGCCTGATCATGGCCTACTGTCACGTTGCTCATAATTGTGAAATTGGAAATAGAGTGATCATGGCCAACAACGCCAACCTGGCAGGACATGTCACTGTTGAAGATTTTGCAGTGATTGGAGGAATGACTCCCGTGCATCAGTTCTCACGAATTGGCGCTTATTCCATGGTCGGAGGATTTAGCCGGATTACCCACGACATTCCACCCTATACGATCGGAGCAGGAGCCCCATACAAGCTTGGAGGACTCAACCTCGTGGGTCTTAAGCGGCATGGCTTCCCCTTCGAAGTGCGCAAAAGCCTCACCCAAGCCTTTCGCTATACTTACCGTTCAGGTCTTCACCTAGACGAAGCCCTTGAAAAAATCGAGTCGGAAGTCTCCGATAACCCTCACGTTAAGCACTGGGTAGAGTTTTGTAGAGCCTCCCGCCGCGGACTCATCGGCTCTTTTGGCGAGGTGCTAGAGCCTCAAGATGACTTTGCTGAATACGAAGAGCTCTTAGAAGAAGTTTGAAGATCATATTCTTTGGCACACCCCTCTTTGCCGCCCATATACTCGATTTCCTCAAAACCACTGATCACGAAATTCTTGCCGTTGTCACTCGTCCGGATCGCCCTCGAGGGCGATCGCAGAAACTGCTCCCTTCAGCAGTGAAAGCCCTGACCTGCGAAAAGTGGCCTGATCTCCCGCTTCTTCAGCCTGAAAAAGTCTCAACCGAAACCGCAGCCGAGGCCCTTCGTGAACTCGGAGCCGACCTCTACGTCGTTGTTGCCTACGGAGAAATCATCAAAACAAACATACTCGACATCCCTCCCAAAGGATGCATCAACATCCATGCGAGCCTTCTTCCTAAATACCGAGGAGCAGCTCCCATGCAGAGATGTTTGATGGATGGAGAAACCGAGACCGGAATCACCATCATGGAGATGGTCCTCAAGATGGATGCTGGAGCGATGCTCGACGTGGAGAAAGTAGCCATCCCCCATGCCATGACCTTTGGAGAGCTCGAGGAAAAGCTTTGTGACGCAGCCAAGGTTGGTCTTGCTCGTGCTCTTGAGAAAATCGAAACAAATACCCTAGTGGCTACTCCGCAAGACGAGTCAAAAGTCACCTTTGCTTCCAAAATCTCTTTTGAGGATCGGATTCTTGACTGGAGCCGTAGTGCAAGCGATCTCCATAACCAAGTAAGGGCTCTTTCCCCTTTTCCCGGAACCTTCTGCTTTGCCCTGGTGAAGGGAGAGAAAAAAAGACTGATCATTAAAAAAGCTGTCGACCTGCCCGATTGTAGTGAAGATAGGGGTGAGCCCGGAAAGACTCTTAAGTACGCCCAAGATCAATGGGTGATCCAATGTGGGGTTGGCGCACTCTCGCTGCTGGAAGTCCAGCTTGAAGGAAAAAAGGCGATGGCTATTGGCGATTTTATCCGGGGAAATCCCACCCCACCTACAATAGCAATTGCTTAAAAGCTAATTAATCGAGGCAATGTGGATATCTCTGCAATCGGAATTTCAGACTTTGAATCTAAAAAGTATGAGCCTTCGGCATTTTTCGAAGTTACTGGTGAGTTCTTAAGAGAAAAGCCAAACACTGTCGCAAAAATGATCTACAATGCGATCGATTGGCTTCGAATAGGAGAATGGGTATCTCAGGAGAATAAAATAGCAAATGATGTCCATTTTCATGCCAAGTGTTTCAAAAATATTCACACAGGCCCTCTTGGCATTGTGAAACAGTGGGAAAAAATTCATAGCGCCGGGCGGCAGGTATTTTCGAGCAGCCAGCTCTCTGACCTAGGGGAGTTTAGCTTATGCTGTAACAACATCATGGGCGCCATATATGACTCTGTTGCGTTATGGTCTACAGCCGTCCGCGAAATTCCAAAGGGGATGATGATGAACCTGAATAAGTGTTGTGGGGTCGCTGTGATCATTTCAAAAATTTGTGAAATCTGGAGAATCAAAAATACAGGGCCCTTGGACGGGAGGCAAAAGTTTTTGGATTTGGGAAATCACATTTCCTATTTAGTCATCGGAGTTCTGCTTGTTTCCTCTGCATTTTTTGGAGCGATTGTCCCCGGTTGGCTTTTAACGTTGTGCACAACATCTACGATTGTTTTTTCCACGCTCGGCTACTACTACAAAAATTTCGACAAGTTGAACGATTCAGCCTCTTGCTGCTGAGGAAGTTCATTGCCTAAAACCAGCAGGTAGTCTATTCTTTTTTTCGATGTCTGCGCTCTCAACTAGATTTTATCAATCAGAGCCTCTTTCGTCTGAGAAAGGGCTTATTGAGGCGACAGCAGAATGCATCTCTAAGAGACCGGCCACGACCGCAGTCATGATCTATAATACAATCGACTGGCTCCGACTGGGGGGACTTGTCTCTGCCCAGAATGAAAGAGCCAATCAGCTCCACTTTCATGCTACTTGTTTTAGAAACTTCCACTCAGGCCCTTTTCGGGTTTTAGCAAGGGCAAACGACTCCTCCAAAGCCATGAAGGAAGTGCTTAGAGCTCCCTCAACGAAATCCCTAACAAAGTGCATCCGGTCCTACAACAGTTTAATTGGCCCGGTTTATGAAATCGCTGAGCTGTGTACAAAAATTATTTTTCACATCCCCTACGAATCAATCCGAACTCTTAGTGGAATCGGAGGAGTCTCGCTGACTATATGGGCTGGCTGGAATGCCGTAGATAATTTTTTTGATTTGATGAAGGATCAGGAAGATACCCTTTTGCATATTTTATATTTGGCTAAACATATTTCATATTTAGCATTTGGGGCTATTTGGGCTAGTGCTGACTGTTTCAACCTAGTTGCTCCTGGAATATGTTTCACGGCGCTCGTTACCTCATGTCTCGTTTTGTCAACTCTTGTTTACTATCATGAAAATTTATGGAAGGGGAAAGAGGTGAATAAATTTTTAGCAGGGGATTTGCCTCTATACTCATGATGATCGTTGCCTAAAAATTGACCATCTCTTATACTTTCCTTAACAAAAAAACTTACATAGGGATGGTCCCATGGCTGTAGCGGCAAACACACTTCATGAGCTAGATGAAACAAAACTTTATCCTCTAAGAAAAGATCTATTCGATGTGACCGCCGATTTTGCTCAAGAAAAATCGGGGACCGTCGCAAAAATCGTTTATAACTTGATCGACCAGGGGAATTTTTGGGGTTGGTTTTCACCTGAAAACAAGATGGCTAGTGAAGCTCATTTTCATGCCAAGTGTTTCAAGTATACCCAGTCAGGGCCTCTCATGTTGATCTCAAACTTCAATAGAGTTTGCAAAGCCGCTGGAAATATGCTTGAAGATGTTTCTTCCAACACGGTAGCAAAAACATTTCGAGAGATGAACGGAATGGTCGGGCCCACCTACGACACAGCTCAGCTATTTAGTCGAATCATTTTCCATATCCCAAAAGAGTCAATTAAAACTTTGGGTGGAGTTAGTGGAGGCTCGCTCACTCTATGGGCAGGATGGAACGCTCTAGACAATGTTATAGACCTGGGTACAGCTTCTAAGAACAAGACGTCTAGCGATACTATTCAACACATGTTGAAGCTGGCTAAACACATTTCTTACGTGGTTCTTGGGACTTTAATTGTAAGCTCGGTCTTCTTCAACATGGTGGCCGCCGGCATCTACTTCACCTCTTGCACCACCTCATGCGCCTTCTTTGCTGTTGTCCAGTACTACCATAAGCATCTAGGCGAAACCATAAAAACGAACTAAAGGGGAGTTTCATGACAAGTTCTACGTTAACAGCGTCTCAGGCAGGTTTTTCAGACCATCTGAAGGCAATTCCTCAACATTTCGCTGACCTCGTCGATGAAGAGCCAAAAGATACGCTTGAGTGTGTCATCACGGCCTTAGAGGGGATAGAGTATACCGGGGCTTCCGATGAGACAAAAGCTTGGTGTGGAGGAGCTGCAAGTCAGCTAGACCCCTATAAAAAAGCGTTTTCATTTTTCTCTCTTCCTTCAAAGCTCAATGGAATGCGACGAGGCATTAATAAACTCCAGAATAGTGATGACTGGAGCAAAGTGACCCCTCAGCTTTTCACCGACACCGTCTTTACTGCGCATGCGGCTAGCGAGTCAGCTCTCTGCTTGGATGCCTTTGGCTGGGTCGAGTTGACCAAAGAAGCGATGAGCTTTACCAAAGGAGTTTTTTGGAGCGCTCTAGGGATCTTTGATCTTCACAACCTTTTCATTACCCATCCCGATAAACTGAATGACCTTGAGGTAGAGATTGGAAAGTCTAAGGATGCCGACAAGCTGAATATTCTTAATCACAAAATCAATCGGACTTATATCGAAGTGGTTAAGAGTGTGCTCATTGTGGGGATGGCGGCCATCTCGCTGGTGTCTCTCACATTTGCCAGCGTGGCACAAGGGGTTCTCTTTTCTCCAGGACTCTTCTTTACTATGGGAGCTTCCTGGTCCGCCCTCTTCCTTGTTTCCTTCTTCTACGGGAAAATGATTGATGTGGAAGAAAGACACCTGCAGTACTGGCAAGTGTAACGGATGGATATCCAGAGGTCTGCTCCATTTTTTGATCGCCTCTGGGACGTTGCGACAAGTCCAGGTCATCTCCTTGAAGGGGGTGTCTGGGGTTTCTTCTGTGGGGTCGATGTGACCAACCTCTCTCAAGCGATCGGTTGGAAGCGGTCCCTTCTCCATTCACCAGATTCAGATCCTGAAAAAGGAGATAGAATCT
>Ga0180438_10012119_pt1 | contig 10298 bp, 8 predicted proteins | sample SS_ome_12_FD_132455 | JGI IMG/M metagenome (GOLD analysis project Ga0180438, IMG submission 132455) | Hypersaline lake sediment archaeal communities from the Salton Sea, California, USA - SS_3_D_2 metaG | ecosystem: Environmental > Aquatic > Non-marine Saline and Alkaline > Hypersaline >... | reverse complement strand
GCCACAAAGTGTTACAGGGTTATTGATGGACAAGTGCTAGGTACTTGTCCAAAAACAACTTTGGAGTTTAGTGGCTGATCTGCGCCACAAAGTGTTACAGGGTTATTGATGGACAAGTGCTAAGCTCTGCTGTGAGAGAACCAGAGACAAGTCAGTCCTGAGGTAACCCGGTTGGCAACTCGAGCAACGGTATAGCGCACCGCGGGATCGCGGTGCGCTATACACTAAGTACTTGTCCATTATTAACTTCGCACTTTGGGTCCGAAATCAGGCGTAAGACGCACTCAAAAATGCGGTGCACTGTCCTGGACGGTCAGTACAGGGTTATTTCTGGACAAGTGCTAACCTTCTTTGCCGGCTGATCTCGCAGGGCTTGGGGCAAAAGATCCGCGCCAAAGCCAAGGGGATGGATCGTGCCACTGGGGAGAATTGATCTACATGGTGACCAGAGTGCTGGTGGGTGGGACCTTGATTGATGGCACTGGCAGGCATCCTGTGCCCAATGCCACGGTGGTCATTTCTGGTCACAGGATTCAAAGAGTTGGCTCCGGTGCCCAAGTGAAGTACGATCGCTCGCCGGCTGAGGTCATCGATCTTTCGGGCAAGGCGCTCGTACCTGGCCTGATCGACATGCATGTACATCTGGGACTTCCGCCTCGGAGGCGGTTGTGGGACCGGCCTGGTCTGAGTGGCGGGTTACCTTCCGAGACGTTAGTGGCGCTAGCCGGGGCTCAAAAGGCCAGGGACGCTCTCCTGGCCGGAGTGACCACGGTTCGTGACCTGGGCTCATTCTTTCTGACCAACATCAAGCTGAGGGATCTGGTTCAGGCAGGCTTCATCCCTGGGCCCAGGATCGTCGCTTGTGGCCCGATGATTAGCATGACGGGAGGCCATGGCGGCGACTTTGCACTGCAGGTGGATAGTCCAGGTGAGGCACGCAAGGCGGCCAGACAGATGATCAAAGATGGGGCAGACTGCCTGAAACTGGCGGCCAATGGTTTGACCCTGGACTCACCGGAACTGACGGCGGCCGAGATGCGGGCCGCAGTGGAAGCGGCACACGATGCCGGGATCAGAGTGGCGGCTCACGCCTCGGTCTGGCGGGGTGTAGAGAACGCTTTGGCGGCTGGCGTGGACACCATCGAGCACGGCTATACGCTCAACAAGGCGTGCGTCGAGACCATGCTGGCGCAGGATACGATGTTGGTTGCGACCCCAGCCGGGATAATGCACATCGCCAAGATCGGCCATGAGTTTGGTTTGGGGAAGGACAAGCTGGACGTGATACGCCATCGTCTCGACACCGCCACAAACAGTTACCAACTCGCTTATCGGGCAGGTGTCAAGATCGCTATGGGCACAGATGGTAACGACCGGCCGGGGCTTCGGGTGGGTGAGGTAGTGCCGGTGTTCGAGGCTCTGCTTCAGATCGGCCTGTCGCATATGGAGGCCATTCAGGCCGCGACGTCCGTAGCGGCCCAAGGCTTGGGCTGGCAGGACCACCTGGGCACGATAGAGGCCGGAAAGCTGGCCGACATTGCTGTGCTGAATCGGAACCCGTTGGAGGATATTAAAGCATTTGAAGACCTGTTTTTGGTCATCAAAGACGGCGCGGTCGTCGTAGCTGACGGAATGATAGTCAATGAGTAGAATGAGTAGGAGGGGGCAGAGTCATGGTTGCGCACATTGATATAGAGCGGGCACGCCATCTGATGCGTGCGTCTGACCTGGACGCGCTGCTGTTTTGCTCGCCAGGAAACTTTTTTTACAGTACGGGTTTCTCGAGCGGGTTGGCAAAGCGCCGCCAGGCACCTCTCGCCACGGCACTTCTCCCTGCCAGGGCCAGCATTGAACCGGCCATCCTCGTGCCGGCTTTGGAGGTGGCAGCAGTGCAGCGCACCTCCGGAATTCAGAGTGTATACAGCTTCCCCATATGGTGGGATGTGTATGACCTGGGCAGGGTGGCAGGGCGAGAGGGCGGCAACCTGGAAGCATTGTTGGCCCAGGACCCTCCCCAGCTTCCTGAGCAATATGATCGGGAAGGGATCGGTAGACTGCTATCGGACATCTTGCGCGAGCGGCATCTGTCCGAGGGCAACATAGGTCTAGAACTGGACTTTGTGGATGCCAACAGCTACGCCGTCTTGAAGCGGGCCAACCCCAAGGTTGAGTTTTTCGATAGCACATCGCTGATGTACGAATTGCGCAGCGTCAAGAGTTCGGCCGAGATCGACACTCTGAGGAAGGCCTGCCTGGTGACCGAAGCGGGCATCGTCGCTGCCACGGAGAGCATCTCGGACAGGAGCACAGTCGGCTCGATAACGGACACCTTCCACAGGGGGGTCTGGCAGGCAGCTCGGGCACGGGGTTTGACGGCGGCAGTGGGCAGCATCGCCGGGCAACCTGCGCTAGAGGCTCAGGGCGGCCTGGAGGGCGGCAGCCCCCACTTGCCTCACAGCACGACTGTCAAGTTTGACATGCAGGTGTGCCTGTCCCATTATCACTCGGACGTTGGCAGGACATACGTCTTTGGTGCTCCCAGTCCGGATCAACGTCGAATTCACGATGTGCTTCTGAAAGCACATCGGCGCATGCGTGACGCCCTGCGCCCCGGCGTGCGCTTCTGCGACGTTTACGAGGTGGCCCGGGACTCGTTTCGGAGATCAGGGTTCAAGTGCCACAGTCGAGGGCATTTCGGCCACTGCGTAGGTCTGGATGCCATGATTGAGGAGCCGCCGTTCATTTCTGCTGCTGAAGGGCGGCTGCTCTCTCCAGGGATGGTGCTGGCGGTGGAGACACCGTTTTACTGTTCAGGGGTAGGGATGTTTCAGATCGAGGATATGTGTTTGATCACCCAGGATGGCCATGAGGTTTTGAACGAATTGCCGCATGAGCTGCAACAGCTGGACAGCAACTCTTGAGCACACTCATAGAGACCGTTACGCCTGCCTCTGTCCCTACAGAGCCACTGTACTGCTGGCCTCTTCTCGACACATACCTGGTGTAAGGAAAGAGCACCGCCGCGGTCTCGACCTACATGCACAAAAATGGCACTAGGAGGTTTTGAATATGGGCTTGGAGGAGGTTGCTAAAAGAATCGAACTGGCCGAGTATGACACCCGCCGGGTCGAACCGGGTTCAAGGGAGAAACTGCTCGACAGGGTTGCTTGGGCCGCGTATTACAATGATAGAGTATATGAAGGTTGCAGTCGATCTGTCCTGCAGGCGCTCCAGAGCCATCTCCATTTGACAGACGGGGGAGCGCTCAAAGCAAGTACCGCTCTGGCAGGCGGGGTTGCTCGCATGGGTGAGATCTGTGGAGCACTTGTGGGGGGAATAATGGCCATTGGCCTGGTGCTAGGATGCGAAGACCTTGAGAATGTACAGGCATATAGGGATACGATGGAAGCTTCATACGGGATGTATAATAGGTTCAAGGAGGAAACTGGAAGCACTACTTGCTTTGAGATTCAGAAAAGGCTGATGGGGAGGAGTTTTGATTTCAAGAAAGACGAGGAAGCGGAAGAGTGGTACACAGCCGGTGGGTTAGAAAAATGCCCGATGGTATGTGCAATCGCGGCTAGAATCGCTGCCGATATAATACTCTCCCTGGAAGGCATCTAGTTGGAAGGATCGACGGCGAGGATTCTACTCCCGGCAGCGCCCCCAAAGCCAAAAAGCGCGGTGAACTTGGGCACATGGTAGGTCATAGGAGGTATGGGAACATGACAATGAACATTGGACTGATTGGCTATGGCACAATAGGCAGAATGCTTGCTCAGGCGATCCGGGACGGACTGGCCGGTGATGTTTCGTTGGTTGCGATAAAGGACATATTTGATGAACCGCCTCTTGAGGCGATTCCCGGTGGGCCCACCTACACGTCCAGTATAGACTTTTTCTTGTCACTGGGTATGGATGTGGTGGTTGAAGCTGCCTGTCAAGCCATGTTGAAAGAGTATGCCCCACTGGTCCTAAAGAGCGGGAAAAGCTTGATTGCCATGAGCGTGGGCGCTTTGGTGGACATGGCCTTTCTTGAGGAAGTCAAGAGGTTGACATCAAAGCACAACTGTCGGGTTTTCGTTCCTTCAGGTGCCATCGGAGGGCTGGATGCGATTTCAGCAGCGGGAATTGACGACATCGATGAGGTGACTCTCACCAGCATCAAGCCCGTCAGAGCACTTGAGGGGGTAAAATCGGCCATTGATCCCCATTTGGACCTCGATGCCATCACCGCACCGACGTGCCTCTACGAGGGACCCGCTGAGGAAGCAGTGACAAGGTTTCCGCTGAATATCAATGTGGCGGCAGCCCTTAGCCTGGCCGGCGTCGGTTTCAAAAAGACAACAGTCAGGCTTGTGGCAGATCCCCAGGGAACCCACAACGTACACCGGATTGAGGCCAGGGGGATCTTTGGAGAACTCACACTGGAGTTCAAGAATAACCCGTCACCGACTAACCCCAAGACCAGCTATTTGGCTGCTCTGAGCGCGATACGGCTGGTCAAGAACTTGACCGAGTCGGTTAAGGTAGGGACTTAGAGCCGCCGCATCACCTTGTTGAAGCAGGCCCCCAGTGTGCTTCACTAATTCACGACCAACTAGACAGCATCGTCTACTGGGTGATGCCCAGTGGTGATGCCCGACTCGCGTCCCTGCACACGGGTATAGATCAGAGTATTAGGGAGGATCGGTCGGAATGGCAACTAGAGTTCTGCTGGGTGGGACGTTAATTGATGGTACCGGCAAAGATCCTCTGCCCGATGCCGCGGTTGTGATTTGTGACCACAAGATTGAGCAAGTTGGCCACAGTGCCCAAGTCAAGTACGATCGCTCGCCGGCCGAGATCGTCGATCTTGCGGGCAAGACGCTTGTGCCCGGTCTGATTGACATGCATGTCCATCTGTCATCTGTGCCTCGAGGGCTGCAGCCAGGTAAGCCCACTCTCATTGGCGATGCACCTTCCGAGACGCTGGTGGCACTGGCCGGGGCTCAAAACGCCAGGGCCGCTCTCCTGGGCGGCGTGACGACGGTTCGGGACCTGGGCTCACCATTCTTGACCAACATCAAGCTGAGGGACCTGGTTCAGGCCGGGTTCATACCCGGGCCGAGGATCGTCGCCTGTGGATCGATGATCAGCATGACCGGAGGCCATGGCGGCGACTTTGCACTGGAGGTGGACAGCCCGGATGAGGCGCGTAAGGCAGCCAGACAGATGATCAAAGCAGGGGCAGATGTCGTGAAACTGGCGGCCAGCGGTTTGACTCTGAACTCGCCAGAACTGACGGCGGCGGAGATGCGGGCTGCGGTCGAAGCGGCACACGACGCAGGGATCAAAGTGGCGGCCCACGCCTCGGTGTGGCGGGGAGTAGAGAACGCTTTGGCGGCTGGCGTTGACACTATCGAGCACGGCTATACGCTCAACGAGGCGTTCGTCGAAACGATGCTCAAGCAGGGGACGATGGTCGTTCCAACGCTTGCCACGGTGCGGCGCATTGCGAGAATCGGCGCTGACTTTGAGGGGTGGAAGGACCGCCTGGATGTGATACATCATCGCCTCGACACCGCCATGAACAGCTTCCAACTGGCTTATGGGGCGGGCGTCAAGTTCGCCTTGGGCACAGATGCTTCGAGTCCGCCGCTTCTCAGTGTAGGAGAGGTAGGTCCAGAGTTCGAAACCCTGGTCGAAATCGGCCTGTCGAAGATGGAGGCCCTTCAGGCTGCGACCTCCGTGGCGGCCGAGGGCCTGGGCTGGCAGGACCGCCTGGGCACGATCGAGGCCGGCAAGTTGGCCGACATTACAGTCTTGAACGGCAACCCCCTGGAGGACCTCGACGCCCTGGGGGACATCTACATGGTCATCAAGGACGGTGCTACTGTCGTAGCTGACGGGATGATAACCAGAAAAGGAGTATAACCAAGTTGAACGCACACATTGACCCGCAGCGCGCACGCCACCTGATGCGCGCGGCTGACCTGGACGCGCTGCTGTTTTGCACGCCGGAAAACTTTTTTTACAGTACTGGTTTCTCGAGCATGATATTGCACTTGTATCGCCAAGCACCTCTCGCTTTGGCACTTCTCCCTGCCAGGGCCAGCATTGAACCGGCCATCCTCGTGCCGGCTTTGGAGGTGGCAGCAGTGCAGCGCACCTCCGGAATTCAGAGTGTATACAGCTTCCCCATATGGTGGGAGGTGTATGACCTGGACCGGGTGGCGGGGCGAGAGGGCGGCGACCTGGAAGCATTGTTGGCCCAGGACCCTCCCCAGCTTCCTGAGCAATACGATCGGGAAGAGATTGGCCAGCTTCTGTCGGACGTGCTCCGGGATCGGGGCCTATCCGGGGGCAGGATAGGCCTGGAGCTTGACTTTGTGGATGCCAACACCTACTCTGTCTTGGAGCAGACCAATCCTGAAGTAGCGTTCGTTGACAGCACATCGTTGATGTACGAATTGCGCAGCGTCAAGAGTTCGGCCGAGATCGACGCTCTGAGGAAGGCTTGCCTGGTGACCGAAGCGGGCATCGTCACTGCCACGGAGGGCATCTCGGAAGGGAGCACAGTCGGCTCGATAACGGACACCTTCCACAGGGGAGTCTGGGGGGCGGCTCGGGCACAGGGCTTGACGGAGGCAGTGGGCAACATCACCGGGCAACCGGCGCTCGAGGCTCAGGGCGGCCTGGAGGGCGGCAGCCCCCACTTGCCTCACAGCACGACTGTCAAGTTTGACATGCAGGTGTGCCTGTCCCATTATCACTCGGACGTTGGCAGGACATACGTCTTTGGCGCTCCCAGCCTGGATCAACGTCGAATTCACGATGCGCTTCTGAAAGCACATCGGCGCATGCGTGACGCCCTGCGCCCCGGCGTGCGCTTCTGTGACGTTTACGAGGTGGCTCGGGACTCGTTTCGGAGATCAGGGTTCAAGTACCACAGTCGAGGGCATTTTGGCCACAGCGTAGGTCTGGATGCCAAGATCGAGGAGCCGCCGTTCATTTCTGCTGCTGAAGGCCGTCTGCTCTCTCCAGGGATGGTGCTGGCGGTGGAGACACCGTTTTACTGTTCAGGGGTAGGGATGTTTCAGATCGAGGACATGTGTTTGATCACCCAGGATGGCCATGAGGTTTTGAACGAGTTGCCGCATGAGCTGCAACAGCTGAGCGGCGACTTCTAAGAGTCTGAGAGAAGAGGGGATATAATACAATGAGCTATGTAACGAACCTGCGATGTTTGACCTGTGATCGCACCATAGACGTTAGTCCGTTTCGTTATTTCTGCCCAGATTGTGGAGGCTTCTTGGATGTAGAGTATGACTACGATCGGATGCAGGAGGAACTTTCCACAGCCGATTTCGATTTCAGGCGAGGTTCGATCCTGGAGCAATGGTTGGAGTTTCTCCCGGTTGAACGCCCCGAGTTGATCGCACGCGTTACCTTGGGAGAGCTACCCACGCCGATGTTCCAAGCCAGACAGTTGCCGCCACCTGCTGACCAGGCGCAGATTTGGCTAAAGAACGACGCCCAATTGCCCACCTGCTCGCTCAAAGACCGCTCCATGCCATTGGTCATATTGAAAGCCATAGAGCTGGGTCGCACAGCCGTGGGGATCGTGTCCAGCGGCAACGCCTCAGCCTCACTTGCGGCCTATGCGGCCCGCGCCGGTCTGCATGCTGTCGTGTTTTTGGGTGAGCACGTTTCCGCCAGCAAACTCTACAAGACGATGATCTATAAACCGCTGGGCATCCAGGTCATGGCTGGCTACACGGTGGCTGAAACTTTTTTTCAGCAGGCGCGGGAGGAATTCGGCTTCTTCGATTGCAATGGGTTGATCAATCCTTATCGCATCGAGGGAAAGAAGACCTTTGCTTACGAGACCGCCCGAGATTTGGGCTGGCGGAGCCCGGATGCGGTCTTTGTGCCAACCGGGTACGGGAACGGGATCGTCGCGGCCTGGAAAGGATTCCAGGAGCTGTATCGACTCGGCTTCATCCACTCTCTGCCAGCCATGGTTGCCGTGCAGCCGGCCGTGTGTGCCCCCATTGCCAGGGCATATGAACGGGGCCTCTCTCATGTTGAGCCCGTGCCGATGGCTCAGTCCATTGCCGAGGCGGTATGTATAGATGATCCGCAAATAGGAGGACAACGTGTGCTGGAGGTCGTCCGCGACTCGGGTGGCATGGTTGTGGCCGTCGAAGAAGAGGAAATTACACAGGCCGTTCGCATTTTAGCAGAACGGGAAGGCCTGGCCATGGAGCCGGGGGGTGCCATCGGGTTGGCTGGCGTGCTCAAGTTGATGCGACAGGGCAATCCCTGGGCCGACGGAATCCAGGTGGCGTCCCTGACAGGCATCGGCCTGAACGACTTGCAGAGAGGAAGCGCCATGGTGGGCTTGCCCGTGCAAGTTGAGCCCACCTATGACAGCGCCCGGCAGGCGTTGGAGCAGACGTTGGCGGATTAGATCGCTGGGCCCCTGCATCGGTGCTTGGCTTGGAACGGTGTGAGCGTGAGTGACAAAACAGGAGAACCCCATGCACAAAAAGATTGGCATTCTCGGCGGGATGAGTCCGGAATCTACGGTAGAGTACTATGAATATATCACCCGTACCTATACTGAACGCTTTGGCGACTATGGCTATCCTCAGATCATCATCAACAGCGTATCGTTTCAGCCTTACGTGGATTGGCCCAAGGCGGACAGATGGGACTTGGTCGCGCAGGGCTTGAGCCAGGCGGCTCGAGAGCTGGAGTCGGCCGGCGCGGATTTCATCATCATTGCCACCAACACGATGCACCTTGTCTTCGATCAGGTACAGTCCAGCGTCCACATTCCCATGTTGAGCCTGCTGGATGTTGTGGCCGAGGCGATTCTGGGGCGAAACATGCACACGGTGGGATTGCTCGGCACCAGGTTTACGATGGAGGAGGGCTTCTACCAAAAAGCACTGGGTGGGAAGGGCATCGCTGTGCTCACACCCGATGCCGGCGATCGCGAGGTTGTGAACGAGGTCATCTACACCGAGCTGGTTGCCGGTCAGATCCGCGATGAATCGCGCGCTGGGTACATCGCCATCATCGAAAAACTGGCGGCACGTGGAGCGCAGGGTGTCATCCTGGGCTGCACCGAGATCCCTCTGTTGGTTAGCGATCAAGATGTCGACATACCGCTGTTCGACACAACGACCCTCCATGCCGAGGCCGCGCTGGACTTTGCCCTGCAAGAGGGGACGTAGCCACAAGCTTCTCCAGGGGCGTGTCGTGGTGGGCTATGCGGACGCGCCCAACGTGCTCTATGTGCAAGCCGAGGTCGCCGCCGGGGCTGACACGGCCCGCGCCCACACCATGGAACCCTTTCGGGATCGGTTCCCCTTTCAACCGCACAGTCTCGCCGCGTGAGAGGCGAGACTGTGCTATTTGAGGATCAGCCACAGGCAGGCCGCCGAGGCGATGACAACTGCGGCGCAGGCAAGGCCCTGCGATGCATAAATGCACACAATCGTCTTGCGAGAAGTGGCGGGCAGTGGTATAATAGTCAAGACTGAGAAAACCAAAGAGAGAGCCTCATGGCTTTACCGAGGCCGAGCCAGGGACGGTGGGGTCGCCCTGGTAGCTAGCCTGTTAGCACATGGCTCGCTCACCGTGAAGGTGTAGCGGGCCTTCTTACTTCCTGAGCAACACAACCCGCACCAGAACTGGAAAAAGCACCCTTGGTCGAGAACTTTAACGAAAAAGCCAACTTTATCTGGTCCGTCGCCGACCTGATCCGCGATACCTTCAAGCGCGGTCGCTACCAGGACGTGATCCTGCCCTTCACCGTGCTCCGGCGCATTGATCAAGTGCTGGAGCCAACGAAAGACCAGGTCCTGGCGACCTACGATCAGTACAGGGACAAGTTTGACACGTTGCCCGACCAGTTGCTCCGCCGCGCGTCGGGCTACGCCTTTTACAACACCTCGCCCTACACCTTCGAGCGGCTGCTGGCCGACCCGGCCAACCTGAGCGACAACCTCCGGGCTTACATCGCCGGGTTCAGTCCCAACATGCGTGAGGTGGTAGAAAAGTTCGACTTTTACGGCACCCTCGGCCGGCTGGACGAGGCGGGGCTGCTCTACCTGGTCATGGAGCGCTTCAAGGCAATAGACCTCCACCCAGAGCGCGTGCCCAACGAGGAGATGGGCTACATCTTTGAGGAGCTGATCCGCAAGTTCAACGAGGCCCTCAACGAGAACCCCGGCGAGCACTTTACCCCGCGCGAGGTGATCCGCCTGATGGTCAGCCTGCTGATCGCGCCGGATCGGGAGGCG
>Ga0180438_10012118_pt1 | contig 10299 bp, 5 predicted proteins | sample SS_ome_12_FD_132455 | JGI IMG/M metagenome (GOLD analysis project Ga0180438, IMG submission 132455) | Hypersaline lake sediment archaeal communities from the Salton Sea, California, USA - SS_3_D_2 metaG | ecosystem: Environmental > Aquatic > Non-marine Saline and Alkaline > Hypersaline >... | reverse complement strand
GTGCTTGCTGCCCCGTTCTTGACAATCTCATCGACGACCTTCCTGGATATGGACGGACTGAGGAAGGCTTCACCGCGACTTACCGCTCCGATGGCCGAGATCAACTCCTTGGGTGCTGCTTGTTTGACGACGTAGCCCGACGCACCGGCGCGGAGGATTTGAAACACATACTCATCGCTGGTGTGGACGGTTAGAATCAGTACTTGGACATCGGGATAGTGTTTCTTGATTTGGCGGGTCGACTCCAGGCCGTTGAGGCCAGGCATGCCGATGTCCATCACCACTACGTCGGGGAGTAGCCGCCTGACCTGGTTGATGGCTTCTCTTCCATTTGCGGCCTCGCCGATCACGCGGATGCCGTCCTCAGAGTCCAGCAAAGAGCGGAGCCCTTTGCGCACAATAGTGTGATCTTCGGCGAGGAGTACTCTTATCTCGTCCATGATTAGCGTCTCCAGAGCTGGTCGTACTCATCGGCATGAAGTCAGAACCCGTCACCGGCACGGGGGACGAGCCGCATGCAGGTCGAGTAGCTATAGTGCCCACTTGTGAATGCTGAGCGAGGGACGCTATTCTAGCGCTCGTGAGCCAGAGGCATCTCGATGATCAGTCTGGTGCCCTCCTTTGGCTGAGAATCAATGCGCAGGGTCCCCTCCTGCGAAGCCACTCGTTCTCGAATCCCAAGCAACCCTGCTCCTCGATGGACGTCGAGCACGGGCGCCCGCTCTGTGTCGAATCCCACTCCGTCGTCCTCGATCTCCAGCAACACCGCACTACTTGCGCGTTCGAGCCGTATGTGGACCGTATCGGCGTGGGCGTGACGGGCGGCGTTGGTCAGGGCCTCTTGGACGATGCGGTAGAGCGCGGTTTCCATATCGGGTGCCAACCGCTCTTCGAGGTTGATGATCTCTACCATTGCTCTGATGCCTGCGCGCTTCTGGTAGCTCTCCACATACCAGCGCAGGGTCGGGAGGAGACCCAAGTCATCGAGCATGGAGGGTCGTAGTTCCAAGGAGAGGTCTCGCATCTGGTCCAGTGTTTCGTCTATGAGTGAGCTAGTCTCGGCCAGTCTCTCCAGAATTGCCGGATCTGGGGTCGGTGGGAGCGAACGCTCGATCGCGGCGAGATTGATGCTCATCGCGGTGAGGGCCTGGCCTAGTTGATCGTGCAGTTCCTGAGAGATCCTCTTGCGTTCCTCTTCTTGGGCGCTGATGAGCTGGGCTGACAATCTCTGGAGGCCATCTTGGTGCTCGGTCAAGGCGCCGAGTAGACGGGCGTTCTCGATGGCGATGGCGGCGTGGTTTGCGAACAGTGAGGCGAGGCGGACATCCTCTTGGTCGAACTCTCTCTCCGAGCCCAGGGTGTCTATGTACAGAACCCCCAGGAGGTTGTCGCCTCGTCTGATGGGTACGTTTAGCGAATTGAATGTTACCCCATGGTCAAAACGAGGGAGTCTGCCGTCCCAGGCGAGATAGTCGGTCACCATCAACGGTTCGGGGGACTGGGCGGCCCTCCCGCAGGCCCCCTGGCCCAGCATCAGTCTAATACCCACCAGCTCCTTGTCCGGACCCGTCGCCGTGATCAACTGTAGGTCGTCAGAGTCTTCGTCGTACAGGAACAATCCACCCTTGTCCCCTCGAAGAAGCCCCATTGCTCGCCTCACGATGGCCTCGAGAAGGTCTGCAAGCTCGAGCCTGCCTGCCAAATCTAGCGAGACCCTGAAGAGAGCTTCGAGTTCCTTCGCCCTGCGGGTAGTTTCCTTATGCAGTCGTGCATTCTTGATGGCCGCCGCGGCCTGGTTGCCAAGGAGAGTGAGAAGGCGAATCTCGTGCTCATTCCATGCTCTCGCTCTATTCTTTTCGTAGACGCTGATCACTCCAATCATCTCATCCCCCCACTTCAAGGGGGCAGAAACGAGGGCTCTGACGGCGTCGCCGCGGAACCTTGTGATTCTCCCTTCCCAATCGGCATAGTCGTCGATGGCGCTGGCTTGTTCTGTACGCACGACCTTGCCCACAAGACCCTCGCCCAGGGCCAGTCTGGTGCCGACACGACTCTCTTCCACGCCGTAGTCTGCGACGAGCTCGAGTTCGTCATCGTCGGGGCGGCAGATCCACAGGCCTCCTGCGTCCGTGCGCAGCAGGCTGACGGCGCGCTGTAGGATAGACTGCATCAGCCGGGGCAGTTCCAGTTGTCCCACGATCTCGAGTGAAGTCTCGTGCAGAGCTGTCATCTCTATGAGCCTGCGCTCGCGCTCCAAGGTACGCTGCCGGATCTCCTCCTCCACTAGCTTTCGCTCGGCGATGTCCCGCACGATCACCAAGTCGGCCCGTCGACCCAGATAGGTGATCGTGCCCGCGTTCAACTCGACAGGCACTCTGTGGCCCTCGCTGTGAATCAGCCCCGCTTCATAGGTGACAGATTGCTCCTCGCCGGCGAGGCGGCGGCGGTAGTGCTCTTCCACAGTGGGATGGTCGTCCGGCCAGATCAGGCTATGGAAAGTGGTGTTGAGTAGCTGCTCCTGGCCGTAGCCGGAGATGGCGGTGAGGGCGGGATTGACATACCTCAGCAGGGAGTCTTGGATGATGGCAATCCCGTCGCTGGCCCTCTCGACCAGATTCCGGTACTTCTCCTCGCTCTGCTGCAGATCCTTCAGTGCCTGCTTGTGCTCGGTCACGTCACGCCCCAGGGCGATCGAGCCGACTGGCTTCTCCTCCTCGTCCAACAGATTCCTTGCGTGCCAGGAAACGACGCGACTCTGGCCGTCCTTTCGACGGATGACTGTCTCAAGATCCTCCGCTACGTCCCCCCGCTTGGTGACGGCCGCGACCTTCTCCATGATCGTGAAACGATAATCCTCATCGGGATAGAGCCATTCCCAGATCCGGTCGTGCCCGACAACCTCTTCTCTGGAGTAGCCACTCATGCTCTCCGCCGCTTTGTTCCAGATCACGATGTTCGCGTTCTCGTCGATGACATCCAGCCACACGTTGGCGTTGTCGATGATACTCTCCTGGAATCGGCTGAGCTTGGCTACTTCTTCTTGTGCCTTCTTCAACTCTGTGATGTCGGTGAATACCGCAAAGGTGCCGGCCAACTCGTCATTCTCGAACCGCGGGCTGCCGCTGACGAGGGTCGCGAACCGCGTCCCGTTCTTGTGCACGTGCTCTACTTCATAGTACCCGCTGTCTCCTCTTAGTCGTCTCTTGTAGGCTTCCCTCACGATGTGATGTTGGTCGGGGGGCACTATCTCCGTCCAGTGCCTGCCCATCAACTCCTTTTCCTCATACCCCCATATGGCAACCATCGCGGGGTTGACGAAGGTTACCCGCCCACTCGCGTCCAACACGGCTATACCCTCGGCCATGTTCTGGACGATGCTCTCGTTGAAGTCTTTCAGCCGGTGGAGTTCCTCCTCGGCGAGCTTCCGCTCGGTAATGTCCTCCAGCAGCGCGCAGATGCCGGTGACCCTGTGATTCTGTCTGACCACCGAACTACGGGCCAGAAGGGTGAACTCACGTCCGCCTGGGTTGGTGAGAGTCAACTCCACGGCGCTATGCAATGGACCATGCAGGAGTTCCTCGAACTGACTCATAAAGGATGGGTCCTTCAGCCCGAGACGAGTCAGTACGTCTCCAGCGTTTCTTCCCACAACCTGCTCTCGCGAAAGCCCTACGATCTCGAGCGCTCGGGCGTTGGCCTCCAGAATGTTGGCTCGGGCATCCAACAGGGCTATGCCCTCGCTGGCGTTCTCGACGACCAGACTGTGTTTCTCCTCCGATTCCCTCAGTGCTCGCGCGGCTTCGACTTTCTCAAGTGCCCTGCGAATGGTAAGCAACAACTGTTCGATGTCCAGCGGCTTCAGAAGGTAGCTGTAGGCGCCCAGATTCACCGCCTCCATGGCAGATCGATGTGAAGCTTGGCTGGTGAGCACAATACATTCGGTGTCAGGCGATCGCTCCTTGATTCCCCTCAGGACTTGGAGCCCAGAGATATCGCGCAGAGCAAGATCAAGAACGGCCACGCCAGGGGCGTCCACCTCGACCGTTGCCAGCGCGTCCGTTTCCTTAACAGCCACGGTGGCTGCCAGACCCTCCGCTGACAGGATATCAGAGAGCGTTCGAGTGAATTCGGGGTCGTCGTCCACTATGAGAACGGGTACGCTATCGATCATGATCCGCTCCGTTCCAGGGGTAGGCACAGCGCGGACTTGGCTCGGGGTGAGCTGGGTGTGCCGATTGGCTGCGAAGTCGAGGGTCGAATCATTTTGACCTGGCTCGGGAAACTTCAGTCCTCTTCATTGGCGATCGGCAGAATCAGAGTGAATGTGCTGCCTTTCCCTTCCTCGCTCTCTACCTCGATTCTTCCCCCGTTGGCCTCCACTAACGTCTTGGTAACTGAAAGACCTAGGCCGATGCCCCGGGGCTTTGTACTGAAGAGAGGCTCGAACAGCTCTCCCATATCTTGCTTGGCGATGCCCATCCCGGTATCGACGATGGAGAGTCGGACATGATTACGCTCGGTCTTGGCCTCTATGGTCAGTGTTCCTCCTTGGGGCATCGCCTGGTACGCATTGGTAACCAGGTTCTCAAGTACCTGTCTCATCTGTTGAGGATCCACGTATACCGGCGGAAGATCGGGGGGGAGTAGGGTGGCAACTTGGAGATTGTCGGGAGGGGCACATTCGTCCCACAATCGGTCGATCAAGGGCGGGAGAGGCGTGCTGTATCGGTCCGCGGTTGTATCACGAGAGAGGTCCAGCAGGTCTGAGACGATCTTGCTTGCGCTCCGAATCTGGCTGCTAATGAGCTGCAAATACTCCTTGGTGGTTTCATCGGCGTCCCTGAGGGTCATCTCGAGGAAGTATACAGCGTTGGTGATGGTAGCCAAGGGGTTGCGAAGCTCGTGACTCACTCCGGCGGCGAGCTCACCCAGTACAGCTAGCCTCTCCTTGCGGCCCAGTTCCTTCTGCGCGTCCCGAAGCTGTCTGGTGTGATCTTCCACCAACTCTTCAAGGCGACCCGAGTACTGCTTCAGAGCCTGCTCCGCGCGTTTGCGGTCAGCGATGTCACTGAAGACCCATAATGTGCCCGCAAGGTACGCATTCTCGAAACGAGGGTTGATGCTGGACAGGACAGGGATCGCCGTGCCATCCCGGCGTCTGACCTCCACCTCGAATCGCTGATCCTCCGCCGGCTCCTGAGTCTCCGCTGCCTTCTCGACGGCCAGTTGCTGGTCTGGAGGCACTATGTGCGTCCAATGATGACCCACCAATTCCTCCGCCTGATATCCCAGGAGGGCATCAGCACTGGGATTCGTGAAGGTGATATCTCCCTCCTCATCCAGCACAATCACCGCCTCGCTCATGCACTGGATGATACTCTCGTTGAACTGCATGAGTTGTTGCAGTGCCTTCTCGGCCCGCTTACGGTCGGTGATGTCGAATTCGGAGACGACCACGCGAGAGAGTGTCTCTTCGCAACCCCTGACCACTGACCATCTGAGTGCGAGGGTCCGTCTCTCGCCGCGCAGAGTCACTGCGGTGGTTTCCGCATCGAATTGAGCTTGCCCATCAGCGATTGCTGCCAACTGGTGCCTGAACGCCTCATATGACTTGTCGTCAAAGATCGGAGGCAACCCGCCAGCGAGATCTTCCTTGCTCCGAGCACCATAGAAGTCCAGGGTGGCCTGGTTGACGTCGATGACCTTGACCATAGCGGCACATTCGCGCACGGTGTTTGGGTGCGCGTCAAGATACTCCCTGAAATCCTCTACTCCGGAGTGTCGTAGCTCCTCGAGGTAGGTCTTGACGACGGTGAAGTCCTCTTCCCAGAGAGGGATGGGGCAGTCCTCGAAAGATCCTCGATACCGCTCCTCGCTGGCGCGCAACGCTTCCTCGATGCCTTCTAGCTCAGCAAGGCGTCGACGCAGTTGGGCAAGCTCCTCGATCAGGCGAGGTTCAGTGTTGTCCTGGTCTCTCATGGTAGGGGCCTCCGCGCATTGGAGGCTGTAATGCCGTCCGCTCGGCGTCGATTCATAGTTCGCACGACCCATTGTAGCACAGTTGGCCGCATCGAGCACACACGGCGAACTCATGGCAGGCGACGGCCGAGGAGGATTCAGGCGTGACGAGGAGTCGGTGGCTGAGGAGTATGAGTACCTGAAATGCGGGGACAGGCAATCTGAGATCGCCCGCGTTGTATCAGTGGGAGCGGTCGCGCATCGCCTGGCGATGATCGGGCGCCGCAGGCCGATGGTTCACGGCCTAGGTGTGGCTGGTGTCTTACACACAAAGGCAGAGAGAGTCTATCCCGGGTTCGTTGGCGCCAGGAGGACACCCCGGGGCTGGGGAGAGGCCTACTGGTTTGTAAGTCGCGCCACATGCAGTGCGGTGGTGGCGTGTGGGCTGCCGCCGCAGTTGATGGGACTCGCGGCTACACCAGTCCCGCCTGCGCGAGAATGCCGTGCACTGTCTGTCGATGGTCCTCAGCGAGATTCATCAAGGGTGATCGCACCGGTCCGCCATAGTAGCCCAGCATGTCCAATGCTGCCTTGAGGCCCGGTATGCCGAAGCGGGCGGTGACGGCAGCGTTGACGGGCAGCATCCGGCGCTGTAGATCGGCGGCCTCTTCCCATTGACCGGTCTCGTACAGATGAAGGATGTCAATCGATTCCTGCGGGGCGACGTTGGCGAGGGCCAGTATGCCCCCCACGGCGCCCAGCGTGAGTCCGGCAAAGAAGAACCCGGCGGTGCCCGCCAGCACCTGAAAGTCGGGGCTGGAGAGTCTCACGATATCGCTCAGCTTGGCGATGTTGCCGCTGCTGTCCTTGACACCGACGATGTTGGGATGATGGGAGGCTTGAGCGATGGTGTTAGCGTCCATGTCAACGTTGGTGAACTTGGGAACGTTGTAGAGCATGATCGGTACGGGAGAGGCTTCAGCGACGGACGCGTAGTGTCGGTTCAGGCTCTCTCTGGTCATTCCGCCGTTGTAGTAATGAGGAGTGAGCACCAGGGCGGCGTCGGCGCCAGCCTCGGCGGCCAGGCGCGTGGTGGCGATGGTCTGCCTGGTGGATTCGCAGCCGGTGCCAGCGATCATCAGCTTATCAGCAGGGATAGCATCCCGCGCCGTTTCCCAGACCCGCGCCTTCTCTTGCTCCGTCAGATAGACCGCTTCGCCGTTGGATCCCAGTACCACATATCCCGCCAGGCCATAATCGTTCCAGCGTTCGAGATTCTCCTTCAGGGCTTGGGGGGCGATGTCACCTTCTTCGTCGAAGGGTGTAGGTATGGGGGGAAATACGCCTTTCAAAGAGACCTGCTGTGGTGTCATCTCGTTCTTCGCCTCCACTGATTCAGGGGAAGATCTTCCCCGGATTGAGGATATGGTGAGGGTCGAATACGTCTTTGATGTGTCTCATCAAGTCGATCTGCGCCTCGTCGAGCGCGAGATGAAGATACTGGCGACGCGTGGCACCGATCCCATGCTCGGCGGTGATGGTCCCTCCGAGAGAGAGGGTCAGGCGGTAGATCTCTTCACGGACCACCGGTACGAGGTCGCTCCACCGGACGTCGGGGATTCTGTCCTTGAGGACGTTGACGTGCACGTTTCCGTCACCGGCGTGCCCGAAGCACACGATACGAACGGAGTGTCGTGAGGCGATGTCCTTGACTCCCTTGAGCAGAGAGGGGAGCTCGGCCCTGGGCGCCACGACGTCCTCCATGTGGTTGACGGGGCTTTCGTCGTTAAGCGCGTCGATGATCATACGCCGTGTTTCCCAGAGGCGATCACGGGTACGCTGATCCTTGGCCACCAACACGTCCCGGGCACCGTGCTTCAAAGCGAGTTCACCTACCAGCTCCATGTCAACGTCCACCGCGTCTTGGCGATTGCCGTCCAGTTGGATGAGCAAGTGGGCCTCGGCGTCGTCGTGAGGCACATCTTTGTCGAGCAGGCGCTCGACGGCGAGCACGCTGTCCCTCTCCATGAACTCGATTGCGGTGGGGACGATGCGATGCGCTATGATGTCGGAGACTGTGTCAGCCGCCGCCTGGAAGTCATCGTAGGGTATCAGGAGGTCAACCTGGACCTTGGGCAGAGGGATCAGCCGCAGGATGATCTCGGTGACAACGGCGAGGGTGCCTTCGGAGCCCACCAGGAGCTGAATCAAGTCGTAGCCGGTGACGTTCTTGACCAGTTTGCCTCCGCAGTGGACGATCTCGCCGGAGGGCAGCACTGCCTCCAGGCCCGACACGTAGTCCTTGGTAACTCCGTATTTGACGGCCCTGGGACCGCCAGCGCCCTCGGCGACGTTGCCGCCGATGGTGCAGGAGTCCAGGCTGGCTGGGTCGGGAGGGTAGAAGAGGCCTTCTTCTTCCACGGCACGGTGGAGGTCACCGACGATCACGCCTGGCTCTGTGGTGACCATGAGGTTCTTCTTGTCGATCTCCAGGATGCGGTTCATCTTCTGCAAGGAGAGGACGATACCGCCGTAGACAGGCACGGCTCCGCCGCTGAGTCCGTATCCTGCACCCCTCGGTGTAACAGGCACTTTCTCACGCTGAGCCAGCTTGAGGATGTCCGAAACTTGGCTCGTAGACGTGGCCCGCACTACGACCTCCGGATCGGCGCTGAAGCCGACCACCTCGTCGTGGGTGTAGGGTTCCATGTCCTCGGCGCTGAGCAGCACGTTGGCGGCGCCAGCGATCCCGATGAGATGTTCGATGATGTGCGTGTCTACCTGACGGTACGTCCTGGCGGGCACTTCCAATGGCCTACTGGGTGAGCAGGGCTTGCGCGGCGGCCAGGCCTGCTCCCACTTCAAAGCCATACCCGGCTTTCAACAGGCCCTTCTCGATGGCCCCCACGGTGGCCAGGATGTCCGACTCACTCACGACGCCCATGTGCCCGACGCGGAAGTATCGATTTCTGATCTCCGGGTGCAGCCCTCCGGCCACGATGACTCCTGCCTCTTTGACGTGGCCGAGTAGGGCGCTGTCCACGCCACCGGGGTAGTATGGAGCGGTGAGGGTATTGGCCGCCACAGCAGATCTCACCGGCACTTGCTCCATGGCCAGGGCTTGAATGGCAGCTTTAAAGGCCTGGTTCAGACGACGATGGCGCTGGAAACGGGCATCCATGCCTTCGTCCAGAATCTGACCCAGGCTGACGTTCAGGGCCCAGATTAGGTTGACGGCAGGCGTGCCAAAGTAGCTAGGGCGCCGCTCCTCGTAGGCTTGCATGATGGGCAGCCAGTTGGCCCAGTCGGCGTAGTAGCTGCCCACTGGCACTCTGCGCTCGCTGAAGGCGTCCATCGCTCGCGGGCCAGCGACCACCAGCGCCAGACCGGGTGGCACGCCGATGGCCTTCTGGGATGCGGTGAAGGCCACATCCACTCCCCATTCCTCCTGGCGCAGCTCCTCGCCGGCCACAGAACAGACGCCATCCAGTATGGTGAGCACACCATACTCCAGTCCGAGGGCGCCGAGAGCTTTGGCGTCCACGACCACGGCGGTCGAGGTATCCACGTGAGTGAAGGCCATCACTTTGTAGCCGCCCTTCTTGAGGGTGGCCTCCACTTCCTCCAAGGCAGGTACATCGCCCACTGCTGGGGCACGGACGTGGGTCACTGTGGCGCCGTATCTTTCCAGGATGGCCCCCATACGGTCGGAGAAGTAACCGGTGTTGACCACCAGAGCCTTGTCCTCGGGTTCTACGAGGTTAGCAGCGGCGATGTCCATGGCCAGGCTGCCCGATCCAGCGACGACGAAGGGCTGGCCTGTCGGACAGAGAAAAACTGCGCGCAGCCTCTCCAGAGCCTGGCCGAAAACCTCGATGAAGTTGGGAGCCACGTGGCTGGCGGTGGGCATGCCCATGGCTCGTAAGACCTCGGGGGTGAACTCGATGGGGCCGGGGATCATAAGTAGCTTTCTATCCTTCACTCCTTGGACCTCCTCTTGAGGCTAGGTTGGCACAATCGGCGACGCAGCAGACTGTAGCCCTTCGCGAAGCGCTCAACGAACACGCCGAGTATACTCGTCGACTTCCACCGTTGTCAAGAGTCGCATGGGCCTAGCTACGGGCGTAACTCCTTGACAAGACCTCCTGTATGTTGTACAATACATCTGCGCGGCGGCGGTACTTCGTTGACGGCTGGTTGTGCTAGGATGCGAGGCGGCGCGATCCTGCGAAGGCAGGGAACAAGGGGGCTGAGATGAGGGCGAGATGGGCCGCGTTGACAGCCATGGCGATCTTGCTGATCTGTCTACTGGGGCTCCTGACCGCTGGATCTTCGTCCGCT
>Ga0180438_10012117_pt1 | contig 10300 bp, 6 predicted proteins | sample SS_ome_12_FD_132455 | JGI IMG/M metagenome (GOLD analysis project Ga0180438, IMG submission 132455) | Hypersaline lake sediment archaeal communities from the Salton Sea, California, USA - SS_3_D_2 metaG | ecosystem: Environmental > Aquatic > Non-marine Saline and Alkaline > Hypersaline >... | reverse complement strand
CCGCCTGCACGGCGTGAGCGATCATCTGGTCGGTGTTGTCGGTCCGGGGGGCCAATAACGGGGTGACGCCCCAATCGAGCATGAGCTGTTGTTGTACGGCCGGGCTGGGCGTGGCGGCGATGATAGGAGATCGGGGCCGGTAGCGCGACATGACGCGAGCCGTGTAACCGGAAGCGGTAAGTGTGATGATGGCTGTGGCGTTCAGATCGTGGGCCGTCTCGCGGGCAGCGTGACTGACCGCGTCGGCCACGGTGCGGACGGTGTGCTGCTCTGCCACGAGGAATGGGCAGGCAAAGATCTCTGACCGGTGTGCTTCTACCTCTTCAGCGATGCGGGCCATGGTGCGGGCGGCTTTCACTGGATGCGCGCCGATGGACGTCTCTCCTGACAGCATGATGGCGTCGGTGCCATCGAGGATGGCGTTGGCCACGTCGGATGCCTCGGCGCGGGTGGGACGCGGATTGTGGATCATGGATTCGAGCATCTGGGTGGCGGTGATGACAGCCACACCTTCCCGGTTGCACTTTTCGATGATTCGCTTTTGGGCGATGGGCACCTCTTCGGCCGGGATTTCGATCCCCAGGTCGCCCCGCGCGACCATGATCGCGTCGGCAGCGGCGATGATGTCGTCTATGTTGTCCAACGCCTCTGGTTTTTCAATCTTGGCCACCACCGGCACTACCTCCTCCTGGGAGGACAGATTGCGGATGAGGCGCTTCAGTTCCTGCATCTCGTCGGGGGTGCGGACGAAAGAGAGGGCGATCCAATCCACCTGCCGGGCCAGCGCAAAGGCCAGGTCTTGGCGGTCTTTGGTCGTAATGGCCGGGATGTCGAGAGGTGCGTGAGGTAGATTGACCCCCTTGTTGCTCCTGAGGACGCCTCCTGTGACGACCCGGCAGCGAATTTGGGCCTCGCCGATGGACAGGACTCGCAATTCCAGCAGCCCATCGTCGAGGAGAACGCGGTCGCCAGGCTTCACCAGGCACGGCAGGTTGTCATATTGCACGGGCAGTGCCTCTGGCCCGCGCCCGATCACGTCCTCGGTGGTGAGGGTCACCTCGGTGCCCTCTGGCAGGAAAATGCCTTCCCCCTCCATCGTGCCAACGCGCAACTTGGGGCCTTGCAGGTCGGCCAGGATGGCCACGGGCTTGCCCACCTCGGCGGCGGCGGCCCGTATGCGTTCGACGTTCTCGGCGTGGGTTGCCTGATCCCCGTGGGAGAAGTTGAGCCGGGCAACGTCCATCCCAGCCCTCATCAGTTGGCGCAACGTCTCCGGCTCCCGGCTGGCCGGTCCGATGGTGCACACGATCCTGGTTCGCAGCATGGCATCCCTCCCAGGGTAAGGTCTCGGCGGGTAAAACCATTGTACGGCATTTTGGCGCTGAGGGCAAGTAGGAACAGGTTGTCCGCCTGCTGTTCCACAATCTTGACGAAAGTGTGTCCTTGTGTTAAAATGCCCAGGGTGGATTTTGTGCCGGATGGAACAATGCTGTTCGGAGGACATCTCTGGCGGGATGAACCGCAGAGGGAGACTGTCGTGCAGGGAAGAGTTACCGAGTGAAGTTGACGATGGCCCTGGTCTGGGACGGGTGTGCGTTGGCCGTCCGCAGCCAGGGCTTTGTGTTTTTGGAATAGACATCTTGATACATGGGAGGTCCAATTACAATGTCAGCAGGAGAGATGAAAATGATTCTTGTGACGGGCGCGTGTGGCCAGATCGGATCCGAGTTGACCCTGGCTCTCCGCCAGCGGTACGGCGGCGACCATGTGTTGGCGACCGGCCACAAGACAAAGCCGAGTGACAAACTGCGCGAGTCTGGCCCTTTCGAGTTCATTGACGTGACCAAAAGGGAAACCGTCGAGACGGTCATCAAGAGATACAGAGTTGACACCATCTATCACATGGCGGCCATTCTCTCGGCCGCCGGCGAGCAAAAGCCCCAATTGGCCTGGGACGTGAACATCAACGGGCTGTACAACATCCTGGAGATCGCCCGGGAGCACGAGTTGGTCCGGGTGTTCTGTCCCAGCTCCATCGCTGCTTTTGGGCCGGAGACGCCCCGCGACGACACGCCGCAGGAGACGGTGCTGCGCCCAACGACGATGTACGGCGTCACCAAAGTGGCCGGCGAGCTGCTGTGCGACTACTATTTCCATCGCTTTGGAGTGGACGTGCGTGGGGTGCGCTATCCGGGCATCGTCAGCAGCGAGACAGCGCCGGGCGGCGGCACGACCGACTATGCCGTGCACATCTTTTACGAGGCCATCAAGCACAAGCACTACACCTGCTTTGTGCGACAGGACACGGTATTGCCGATGATGTACATGCCCGATTGCATCAAAGGCACCATTGACCTGATGGAAGCCGACCTGTCGCGGCTCAAACACCACGCCGATTTCAACCTGGCGGCCATGAGCTTCTCAGCCGGGGAGTTGGCCGCCGAGATCAAGAAGCACATCCCGGAATTTACGGTCGAGTATGAGCCCGATTACCGGCAGGCCATTGCCGATTCGTGGCCTCGATCTCTGGACGACAGCGCCGCCCGGGAGGAATGGGACTGGCAGCCGAGCTATGACCTGGCGGCCATGACGGCCGACATGCTGGAAAAGCTGGGCCAGCGGCACGCGGAAGGCAGGCTGTAAGATTCGTCGAGCCTGAAAATGACTTCTCGGATCGAACGGTAGATCTGTCCGTCATGGGCTCTCACTGCTCATAGACTCCCATGTCGGGTGTGGCATCGCGGGGGTGGCCCTCAATGTCATCGGCAGGGGCACCCTCAGCGCTGCCGGCGTTCACAGCGGGGCTGCCCGCGTTCAGGTGCAGATCCACCTCCGGCCAGTCGGACACGAAAAGCGGCTCGGACGTTATGTTCCCCTGGCCCTGGCCGGTGGAAGCGGTCCAGGTGCCGTCGGCAATCTCGGCGCGGGTAAAATCGGCATCGTCACGCCCGCTGACAAACTCGGCCGTGATCTCTCCGTCGCCTCGGCTCCAGTAGAGGTTGTGGCCTTCGCGCACCAGTTCAACTCCCGCTCCCAGGTAGATGCCCGTGGGGCCACCTTGGGTCGGGTCAGCGTTGAAAGCAAAGATGTTGTTCACTAGCGTCAGTTGCACTGCGGGAGGGGAGCCGAACTCTGGGTAGCCTGCGACAAAGACCCAGTTGCGCTCACTGTAGGCCGGATCCCACATGTTGTAGGCGATGGTGTTGTTGACCACCTCCACACTGCTGGCAAAGGTGCCCACCCACACCGCGCTGTCGCCTTGCCCCCAGACGAGGTTGTTCTCCATCCGTCCCCCAGCCCACAGTTTGATGCCATTCAGGTGATTGCGGACGACACGGTTGCGACGCACGATGATGCCTGGCACGTTGCCCTCCCGGTCGCGGGAGTTGAGGTCGATCCCGTCGCCGCCGTTGTCGTGTACGTAGCAATCTTCCACCAGGACGTCGTGCCCGCGGGCGAACTCCAGGCCATCGGAGCCGTAAAATGCCTCGCCCTCAAGCCCGGTGTTGTAAATCTCCACCCGACGGATGACCATGTGATTGCAGGGGCCAGGTGTGCAGTCTACTGCTGAGTACTGGCTGCCGTGAATCGTGCTGTCTTCCAGAACGATGTGCTCGACAGGCCCTTCCGCCGGGGGACCTTCCGTCTCGCCGTAGGTAAAGTGGATGCTAGCCTCGCCTCCGCCAACGTCCAGATGGTCCAGTTGAATGTGGCGATTGTCCCCCGACAGTTCCACCCCCCAAATCCGAAAGTTTTGCAAGGCGAAACCGCTGACGCGCAGGTAGGACGTACCTGGATCCAGGATCAGCAACTCCGCCGCGCTGTTCCCGCCGTCCAGGATGGGTGCCTCGCCAGGGTAAGCGATGAAGGTGATGAGGGCGTCAGCTGTGCCGGAACGGGTCAGGTGGGTCTCCTCGGTGGGATAGGTACCGCCCCAGAAGCAGACGGCGTCACCGGGCTGCGCGCTGTCGGCGGCGTGCTGGAAGGTGGCCCAGGGCTGCGCTTCGGTCCCAGGGGCACTGTCATTGCCACCGGGAGCTACATAGTATGTGCAGGCCCCGAGAGCAGGAATTTCTGTCGTGGTAAGAGGGGACGGCGTAGGGGTGCCGCCCGCAGGTTCAGAAACAGGCGTGTGGGTTGGTTGTTCTGGCACAGGGGTATCGGTAGGAGGCATCGGGGTGATGGTCGGCTCAGCCGAGGGCATTTCGGTTGACTGCGCAGCTTGCGTGGCTGTAACAGCAGCCTGTACGGCTTGTGTGGCAGAAATAGCGGCCTGCACCGTTGCCTCGATGTCAGGCGCGGCTTGGGTGGCGGCAATAGCAGCTTGCACCGTCGCCTCAATGTCAGGTGTTGGGGTACCGCCACAAGCGGCTAACAACAAACCAGCCAGTGTTAGAAGAATGAAAAGGTGCTTCATTTTCAAGACCTCCTTCGAAGGATGGGAAGCTTTCTCGATCTGACTTTGACGGCGAAAGGCGGCGATCTCGCCCTTGGGAATTGTAATCTGTGGTTCAGCGACTACTCGGGGCATCATCACGCCTCCCTCATGGACAAGCTGTCGGTCGAGTCAGTGATTCCCCGATAGCCCGCGATATCTCGCCGGCTTGGTATCTGGTTATGGGTCGGGTCGGCGATCTCGTACAACAGGCCTGCTCCCGTCGAGTGATACCGCCGAGTGCCAGGGAAATTCACCACTTATTGTACCATAATTCTGTAGCAAGAACAACCTGACCGATCCCGGCGTGCCGCAAAAAGAAAGAGCGCCGTCTACAAGGACGGTGCTCTGCCCAGTTGGGGCGCGGGGACTTGACCCGGGCCTCACGAGCCTGACCCATGCAGCCTTTCGACGCAACGTAGACTACACAGAATCGCCGAAAATGACAATGACACTATGCCGCCTCTAATCTGGGGAAGCGGTGCGGATGGAGGATAGAAGTTTCAGCCCTATTCCATCACCTAGCCACAGCTTCACCCAACTCCGTCCCAACCAGTCGCCTGAGGGTCCGGACAAATCAGCACCTGTGTAAGAGAATTCTGTCATGCGTGGTCAACACCGTCAAGCTTTGTGACCAGGGTGGCTCGCTCATTGACAAGCATCTGTTTCCGCTGGTGATCTCCGCTGCAGACATAAGGCTCCATCAGCCCAAAAGCGAGAGCCATCGTGACCAGAGCGGCCCCGTAGCCTTCCCTATAGCCCCTGGCAAACTCGTTGTCCTCTCCACCACCAGCCGCGAGCAGCGCCGTGCGGCTGGCCTGCTCGGCTGCCAGAAGCGCGTTTCGGATGTCCTGCGGGTAATACACCTCGAGTCCCATGGCTGTTCACCTCTCCTTTGCTTATGATCCAACCACCGACCGCGGCACGCTGTGCGAGGCTGCTCTAACGTCCGATAACAGGAGATAGCCTTTACTGCTGTCTCTCGAGACTCTGGGCATTTCAACACAATTTCCGCACAGAAGTTGTCAGCGTAGCTGTGCAGCTCTGCTGACAGGCTCCGGGAAATCCGGGACCAGGCGCTGGATGTCCTCGATGGAGTGGATCCGACAGGACAGCCGTTCCCCTGAAGCGCCGTTCGGACCGGGGATCACGATGAAAGCCTGCCTCAGTCGCCTGAGGTAAGAGCGGGCGACGCGGTCTGACAAGCTGTCGGGATAGTACAGCCGGCTGGCGTTCCGGATGCGATAACGCCATCTTGTCCAGTTCTTGTCCGTCAGAACGAACTGCTCGCAGAAGGCACAGAAGCCAGCATAAGAGGGAATGACTGGAGAGAAAGAGGCACCCTTGTAGATGTAACCGCCATCGGGAAGGTCGGGGTAAAGGGCCACCGGGTGCGATCGTCTGGCTTTCATGCTCGGAGGTGCAGGTCGCGCATGGACGGCCGGATCGGAACCTGGGACGGTTGCAGGGCCGCGAGCAGCCTGATGTAGACGGCTGAGTAGAGCAGGGACCCAATCGTTCAATCTCCTCACCAACTGAGCGATGGTCGAGCGCCCCAAAGAAACCGTCGAAGAAACCAGGGAGGAGAGGCCGGTGAAGATCGCCCGCAACAGAACGAGAGCATAGTGCCCAAGCAACATCAGCACAAAGGTCAATACCGACGGACGTTTGGGCGGAATAACTCCTCCCTTTGACTCAAGGATGGCCCACAGATCGGAAAAGTCGCCCATTGAAGACAGAACCAGGTTGCCGCCCAGGGCCCCCACAATGGCGTTGCCGATGTCAATGCCAAGGAGGGGTCCCCACCAGGGCCGCTGGGATTCCACGGTGGCGATCTCGGTCAGCGGGACCCGGCGCTCCATGACGCCGAGGAGCCCGGAGCGTTCTACGAGCACCTTCGAGCCGTTGCTGATCGAGACTGAGTAGTCCAGCCACCCCAGGTAGAGTCGAAGTAGGTTGAATAGAGGCAACAGGGCAAAGGCAAAGAGCACCGGCGCGTAGCGGGAGTAAGGAAGGCAATAGACCACGGCGAGAGAGATCAGCGCGACGAGGATGAGCCATGGCAAACCTGGCAGCGCCAGCTTGATCAACGGGTGCTGGCGGAAGACCCTGCGGCTATCCATGTGATCCTCCCTCTCTCATTGCTAAAGACCCAGAGTTTGTTCTTCCTATGCGACACTTTGCCACCATGGCGGGCTTTGACCGAGTGTCGCGGGCTTTAGCAGATGGAAAGCAGTTCATTTTTTCTATTATACTTGATCATCCATTGCTTTTCATGACATCTCACCGAGATCAGGAGGGCAGATTGGCGGCAGTTGCCTGACAAATCTGGCGTATAACAAGAACTACCCAGGCGAACCTGGGTAGCCAGGCAATCTTGGTTGTATGTCTACAGTGCCGGACGGACTATCTGCGGCCCTACTGTGTTTGTCTGATCTGGAACCTAGTCCGCACAAGTGCGCAGCGGCCGGAGGCTCAGCCGTTGAGCGTCTACTCAAGAGCAAGTCACTCTTTGGAGTTGTAGTCTATGGCCTGGCCACCCCCCTCACTTGTTAACCTCATCGCCATCAGCCAGTCGGAGTCCATGGCCACGCACTGTCACGATGTATCTTGGCTTTCTAGGATTCGGCTCAATTCGCCTTCTCAAGCGCTTCACCACAGAATCTATGCGGGTATCTGTGACGCCGGCCCCCTCGAGCGACATGTCCTCCGGATATAGGTATTGGGCTAGCTCATCTCGGGAGCACACTTGCCCTCGCTTGCCCTCTAAATACTCGATCAGTTTGTATTCAAGAGGGGCCAGTCCGGCTATTTTGCGCCCATCCACCCATACGATGCGGCGCTGGCGGTCTATGTGGACACGTGCGCCAACCACGGGGTGTCGCTGCCTGATGTACTCTGCAAATAAGGGAGAGAAGATGCGATCCGCACTCACCCACGGTCCGCCGAGCAGCCCTTTGTGGCGTAGCTGTTCCATGATGCCCGTCAGCTGCGGTTGCACCTCCATGTCACCGGCCAGGCTGACCACAGCCTTCTGCTCCTTAGGGGCAAGGCTGAGCCAGATGCGCCGGCATTCGTCCTGCACCTGGGAACTTGATGCCAGCATACCTTGTAGGTTGCCCGGGTGCTCGATCATCACCCGAAACCCTGCTCGCAGCAGGCCGGGATGTCCACCGGTTGCCGACAGTAGGTGGTTTGTGGTTTCTTCTTCTAGGCGGACGTCGTGCCTCGCCTCCAGGCGGTGCAACATAAAGCGCGCATCGTCCTCTGAGTAGGGGCCAAGCCAGATGGTGTGAGGCGAGACCAATTCTTCAAACGCCTCTATGTCTGATATCTCTTCCCGCAGGCGTCTCAACTCTAATCGGGTGGCAACCACATAGATCAGCCAGTACTTGTGATCGTCGCGCAGAGCGCGCAAAGCGGCAAAACCGCGGCGCGGCATCGCCCGGCATAGCTCGTCGAACTCGTCGATTAGAAAGACCAGGCGCCAGCCAAGTTGGTTGCATACCATGCTAACTGCACGATCCAGGTAACGCAGAGCCAGATATCGGGTCTTGGGTTCGGTGGCTCTTCCATGCAAATCGTCAATCGTTTGCAGAGTCACTTCGTCGGCGCCCTGATTGGTGACCTCGATCATCAACTGGTGTAGCATCAGTTCCAACAGTCCCCACAGGGATCGCTTGAGCGATTTGTTCACGTCAATGTACACGAAAAGATAGGTGTTCCACGCCTGGCCAAGTTTGGCGCGACGCACCTCTTTTTCCTGTAAGGAGCGTAGCAAGTTGGACTTGCCCACGCTGCCTATGCCCACCACAGAACAGGAATCTCCGGCTGCCACGTAGCGAAGAATCGTTGTAACAGCCTCTGCCCGGAAGTTCAAAGGTAGCTCACTCTCTTTTCGGACAGTCATTCTTGCATTTTCTCCTTGTTCGGTCACTGACGAGTTTTGTCAGGACCCATGTGATTGCTCTTACTCGGGCCAATCTTCCAACCGCTGACAGATGAGTGCCGCCGAGAGCAAGGCGTGCTCTTTCTTTTCGGCGCTGATGTGACGCAGGCGCATGATGTTCAGCGTGTGGATGAACAGCGCCTGATAATACTCGCGCATGTCGCCTGCCAGGTCGATCAATTCTGAGGCAATGCGTCGAAGTGCCGAGACTACCCTGTAGGTATGGTCTAGCCGATCGTTGGCCAAGGATGTCACCGGCGGTGCTTCTTGGAAATCGGCTGGTGCAAGCAATGCCTGTTCAAGAGGAAGCAATGCCTCTAAATCAACCACAGAGAGGAGATTGAACTTGATATCGGTTTCCAACTCGGCAAAGTCACGGAGAGCGTGGCTCTCTGCTACCCTGGCAAAGTCGATCAACCAGAAATGGCCGTCGGCATCCACCAGGATGTTTCGGCCATGCAAGTCGCCGTGGCACAGACAACTGCCTGAAACCACCTCGAAGCTTTTAAAATCGTCTTGGGGAAGCGCCCACATGATAGGGTTCATGTAAGAGTCCTTCAGTCCCTTGAAACGCACATAGGGATCGCTCACAGCTTTGGGGTGAAATCCCTCTAGAGCCGTTCGTAACTTCTTCGGCGTCAGATGTAGTCCCTCGGTGTATGTTGCCGTCAGATCGATCGTCTCCCGACGGGCATCGGCCAAGAGCGCTCCAAAGGTCTGGCGGAAAAATCGCTCCAGCAGATCGATCACTGTCTCAGTGTCCTCATACAAGAAGACTTCACCGAATGTGCGGATGCTCTCCCACTCTTGGGCACCAATGAGTCTGTAGAGAAGCCCGCCGATCTGACAGGCGTAGGTTTCACCCTCAAGAACCGCCAACCGATGTCCACCCAGAAAAGGCTTGATGCGCCGGTAATGACTGGCCTCGCGCTCTATTTCATCTCGCGCACTGAGTTTGACGACGACTGGTGCTCCCCAGGCATTCTCGAAACGAGGTCGAGCTTGAACAAGTACGGAACCAGCCTGAGTGAGAGTCAGCGTCGACTCGGGCGACAGCAAAGGAGCAATGTGGACACCAGTTGCGTCATGAAACAAGGCCTGAAACACCTGTCGCACGCCAGCGGCTGAGGGCTGTGTCTCCCGATTGACGAGGGGTACTTCAATCTGTTTTGCCACTACCTCCAAGTCGAGCGATCCCTCGATCCTTAGATCGAATCTGGTCTTGACGTCTGAGGCGAAAAGCCTATCGACCGTTTCAATTAACCGCGCTGCAGCATCCCGGTCGTTCTTATTCAAAATATCCTTGGCCCCTACCTCTCCTAACGCCCTCTTGATGTTCTCCTTGTCCTCATAGGCGGTGAATATCACACAAGGTATATGACCGGGCAATTCCCGCGCCACATTGAAGCCACTGAGGTCCTCCGCTCGGTCCTCGTGCTGTAGTCTAATATCAACAATAGCCAGGTGCACAACCTCACACATCAGACGTTGTTGTGCCTCTTCAGGGCTGCTGGCCGTGAGGACATCGTAGCCGGCGGTCCTGAGATTGTATTCGACCGAATCCAGAACGTCTTGATCATTATCCACTACCAGGATGTGTTTGGGTGATCCTGTCATCGTTACTTGCCTCCGTCATCGAACGGCTCTCCGTTCACAGCTACAGGCAGCGTCATGAGCAACTCCGTTCCCTCGCCAGGGCGGCTGTCGACCAGGATCAGATCGCCACCGTGGCTGAGGGCCACAAAGCGAGCGATGAGTGCTCCCATACCTGTGCCCGACTCCTCGTCACGCCGGGGGACAACACGCTTCAGGAAATAGGAACGGATGGAATCGGGGATACCCTGACCGGTATCCTTTATCGTTATGTGCACCATGTCACTCACCAGTCGAGTCGCGACAGATAACTGCCCACCAGT
>Ga0180438_10012116_pt1 | contig 10300 bp, 8 predicted proteins | sample SS_ome_12_FD_132455 | JGI IMG/M metagenome (GOLD analysis project Ga0180438, IMG submission 132455) | Hypersaline lake sediment archaeal communities from the Salton Sea, California, USA - SS_3_D_2 metaG | ecosystem: Environmental > Aquatic > Non-marine Saline and Alkaline > Hypersaline >... | reverse complement strand
GGCCGCGCACGGTTCACCGGCATCTCCTCCCACGACCAGCCGCACATCAGGAAGATGATCGAGAAACACCCCGAGCAACTGGAGGTGATCCTCACGCCCTACACGGCCAAGACGAAGGTGATCGAAGACGAGAGCGGGCTGTGTGCGGCGTTGAAGAAGCACGACGCGGGCTGGCTGGGCATCAAGCCCTTCGCCAGCAACTCGGTCTTCAAGGGCGACAGCTCGCCGGACAGCCCCCATTTCGAAGAGGACAATCGCATCGCCCGGCTCACGCTCCGCTACATCCTCTGCAACCCGGCGATCACGGCCCCCATGGCGGGCATGATCAGCACGCAGCAGGTCGACAACGCCGCCCTGGCCGTGATGGAACGCCGCGAACTGGACCTCGAGGAACGGGCCGAGCTGAAGCGTGCCACGGACCGCGCCTGGGCCAACCTGCCCCAAGAATACGAGTGGTTGAAGGATTGGGAGTACGTGTAGCCGAGATTATTGACAAGCAGCCTCATAAGCCGTTTGTAGTGACCGCCTTCATGCGGTCGGGAGGTGGCTTCGGCGGCCCCGACCCGATGAATCGGGTCACTACGAACCCCGACCCGATGAATCGGGTCACTGCGAACTGCTGGAAACGAAAGGAACTGGAATGCGACACAACGTTTGGATGGTGTTCCTTGCATCATTGGGTCTTACCGCCGTGGCTTGCACTGTCGGCGTGTTCGGCAATCTGGACCTTCCGCTGTCGGCCCGCGTCGAGGCCGCCGAGAAACCGGACGAGAAACCGAAGGAGAAATCGGGCGGTCCACCGCCGCTGGTGGTCGACAAGAACGCCCCATTGCTGTTGGACGAGCCGCCCGAGCCCGACCCGTTCGCGGTGCCGCAGGGTCCGGTGGCCGACAATTCGGCCTGTTTCGTCTGCCACACCAACTACGAAGAAGAGCCGTTCGCCTTGGAGCATGCCAAGGCGAACTGCGGCTGCATGCGGTGCCACGGCGAGTCGCTGGCCCACCGCGACGACGAAGACAACATCACGCCTCCCGACGTGATGTTCCCGCTCGAGAAGATCGAAGCCAACTGCAAGGAATGCCACGACACGCACGACGTCCCGGCCATTGAGGTGATCGCCCGATGGCAGGAGTGTTGCCCCGAGAAGACCGACCCCAAAACGCTGCTCTGCATGGACTGCCACGGTCAACATCGGCTGAAGATCCGCACGGTTCGATGGAACAAGAAGACGGGCAAGCTGATCGTCCGGCAGGAAGCGGAGCCGAAGAAAGCGGCTGCGGCGAAGGACACCAGCGGGTAGTGGATCCCAAGGCACCTTCTCATGTCCTACGCCTGCCTCGTCGATACGACCCGGTGCATCGGTTGCCGCGCGTGCCAGATCGCCTGCAAGCGGTCGAACAAGCTGGAGGCTGAGGAAATCGAGTTGCTCGACGACGGCGGGGGCTATCGCGGCCCGGCCCGGTTCTCGCCGCGCACGCGGACCTACGTCAGCTATCACGAACTCAGCGGGCCCGACGGCAAGCCCAAGTGGGTCTTCGTCAAACGCCAGTGCATGCACTGCAACGAGCTGCGGTGTGCCGACGTCTGCGCGCCGGGCGTTTTCTGGAAGACACCGTTGGGGGCGGTGGCGGCCCATGAGAGCCAGTGCATCGGCTGTGCCGCCTGTATCGACGAGTGCCCGTTCCACGTTCCCGCGATCGACCACTGGGGCCTCGACACGCCCCACATCAGAAAGTGCGATTTCTGCCTGGGGAGTTGGGAGATGCCGGTCGACGGCATCCGCGTCAACGGTCGGCCGCTTGCGGGCGAGGCCTTGGCCCGACACCGGAAGAGTTTTCGCACGCCGGCCTGCGTCAAGGGCTGCCCGACCGGGGCGCTGAAGTTCGGGCGGCGTGATCAACTGCTGGCGGAAGCCCGACGCCGGATGGCCGCCGCACCGGGCAAGTACGTCGACCATATCTACGGCGAGAAAGAGCTGGGCGGCCTCGGTTGGCTTTACCTGGCCAGTGCCCCTTTCAAGGAACTTGGGTTCCCGACGATGTTCGTACCTCGGGCCGAATCGAAGGGCATGGGCGCGGTCGACCGCCGCCGCGGTACGTTGGCCTCGCTGGGCAGCGCCGCGGCCACGCTGATGGCCGGCCTCTGCTGGCTCTTCCGCCGAAGGGACGAGATTCGCGGGTTGCACGAGAACGAGTGACGTGGTAGGGTGCGTGCTTGCACGCACGCGCGTGTCGGCGCGCCAGGCGGCAGCCGGTACCCGACCGAGACGCATGGGCGTGCTTGCACGCACGCGCGTGCCGGCGCGCAGGTGTTGTGTGGACCGTCCCACGTTGGCAATTGCGTGGGTGCAAGCACCCACCCTACCAGTTCGAAATACCGGCTGCAAAAGGAGAAACGGCATGACCAAAGAACGTGTAACTCGACGCAAGTTTGTCCAGGATAGCGCCAGCGTGGCCGCCGCGGCGGCAGTCGGCACGGCCGCTGCCGTGCAGGCGACCGACGCCTCGGCCGCTCCCGACGCGACCAAAACCCGCAGCTACAACGAGAACATGGAGTACCGCCGGCTGGGGCGGACCAACCTGATGCTCTCGGCGGTATGCATCGGCGGACACTGGAAAAAGATCCCCTACGGCTACGGCACCCCCGAGTTCAAGAAAAACCGCCGCGAGGTGTTGGCCGCCTGCATGGACCACGGCATCAACTACATCGACGCCTGCTGGGACCAGGAAGTGATCGCCTACGGCGAAGCGGTCCGCCAGCGCCGCGACGACATCTTCTTCGGCTTCTCCTTCGGCGCCCACGAAAGCCGCTTCCCCAAATGGGCCCGTTCGGTCAGGACCATGAAGGAAGGGTTCGAGATGGGGCTGAAGGCCGGCGGCCTGGACCACGTCGACCTCTACCGCATCACCATGCACGAGCAGACCAGCCGCCGAAACACGCCCGAGGAGATCGAGATTGCGATGGAAGTGCTGGATTGGGCCAAGAAGACGGGCAAGGCCCGCTTCACGGGCGTTTCCAGCCACGACCGCCCCTGGATCGCCGAAGCGGTGGCCAAGTATCCGCAGCTGGAAGTGATCGTCACGCCCTATACGGCCGGGAGCAAGAAAGCGCCCGAAGGCAGCATGTTCGACGCGATGAAAAAGCACGACGTAGGCATGATCGGCATCAAGCCGTTCGCCAGCGGCTCGGTGTTCAAGTCCCGTGGCCAGCCCGACTCGGCCACCAAAGAAGAAGACGACGAGCGCGCCCGGATGGTGCTCCGCTACGTGCTCTGCAACGACGTGCTGACCGCGGCAATTCCCGGCCTGATCACCATCGATCAGGTCAAGAACGCGGCCCAGGCCGTCAAGGAACGCCGCGAGTTCGACGAGGCCGAAGCCCGGCGTTTCGAGCAGATCCAGGAAGACATGTGGGCCAACCTGCCCCAGGACTACCAGTGGCTGCGTCAGTGGGAATGGGTCTGATCAAGCGAGGTAGGGTGGGTGCTTGCACCCACGCGTCCGAAACTCAGCCCCCCATCCAGTTCCACGCCGCGCAGCGCGTGGGTGCAAGCACCCACCCTACGGCGTTTTCCTGACACTGATCCGGCCGTCCCGTGTTCCGAGTCAAAATCTGCGGTATCACGAACGTCGACGACGCCCTGGCCTCCGCGCGCGCCGGAGCCGATGCGCTGGGGTTAAACTTCTATCCGAAGAGCCCCCGCCATATTACGCCGGAGCAGGCGCGGGCGATCGTCGAGGTCCTGCCACGGAACGTCGTCAAGGTCGGACTGTTCGTCAACGCCCCGGTCGACGAGGTCCGCGACACCTTCGACCGGCTGGGGCTCAATCTGATCCAACTCCACGGCGACGAGCCGCCGGAGTCGCTCGCCGAACTGGGCGACCGGCCGGTGATGCGGGCGTTCCGCTTGGGCAGCGAGGGACTTCCGCCGGTGACCGAGTATCTGCGGCATTGCCGTCGGCTCGGATGCCTGCCCCGGCTGGTCTTGATCGACGCGCATGTCAAAGGGGCCTACGGCGGAACCGGACAGGTAGCCGATTGGCCGACGGTCAAACGGTATCCCGTCGATAAGGACGATCCGCCGTTAGTCCTTGCAGGTGGGCTTAGTCCATCTAATGTGGCTGAAGCCATTCGGGCCGTCTCTCCGGCCGCGGTCGATACGGCCAGCGGCGTCGAGTCGGCCCCGGGCAAGAAGGACCCGGCCGCGGTCGAGGCCTTCGTCCGCGCCGCCCGAGCCGCGCTGGCCGAAGTGTGATTGATTGGCGTAGCTGAATTCGCAAGAATTCAGATAGTTGCTTTATTCGAGGGTCCCAAGTCTGAAGTCTTGCGACTTCAGTTACCCGTCCTTGTCAATCAGGGGCCCGGGCGCGTATCATACAGAACTGCGCATTTCTATGACCCACCGCCGGAGAAAGGAGATCCCCGTGTCACAGGTAGAGACCAAGATGCCGTACAAGGTCGCCGACATGTCGTTGGCCGATTGGGGCCGCAAGGAAATCGACCTGGCCGAGAACGAGATGCCGGGGCTGATGGCGTTGCGGAAGAAATACGGCCCGAGCAAGCCCTTGACCGGGGCCCACGTGACCGGCTGTCTGCACATGACGATCCAGACCGCGGTGTTGATCGAGACCCTCAAGGAGTTGGGTGCGGAGGTCGCCTGGAGCAGCTGCAACAAGTACTCCACCCAGGATCACGCCGCGGCCGCCATTGCCACCAAGGGGGTTCCTGTCTTCGCCTGGAAGGGGGAGACCGACGAGGACTACTGGTGGTGTGTCAAGCAGACGATGACCTTTCCCGACGGGGCCACGCTGAACCTGATCGTGGACGACGGGGGCGACGCCACCTTGCTGGCCCACCGCGGCTATCAGGCCGAGGAAGACCCGGGGCTGCTCGACGAGCCGACCGACGTGAAGGACCTCCAGATCGTCAACGCCTTGCTCAAGGAGATGCAACAGGAGGACGCGCAGTTCTGGCACAAGCTGGTCAAGGGCTGGTCCGGCCTCTCGGAAGAGACGACCACCGGAGTGCACCGGCTCTACCAGATGCACGACCTGGGCGAGCTGCTGGTGCCGGCGATCAACGTCAACGACTCGGTCACCAAGAGCAAGTTCGACAACCTCTACGGCTGTCGCGAGTCGCTGGCCGACGGGATCAAACGAGGCACCGACGTGATGGTGGCCGGCAAGGTCGTGGTAATTTGTGGCTACGGCGACGTCGGCAAGGGCTGCGCCCATTCGATGCGGAGCTACGGCGCGCGGGTGCTGATCACCGAGGTCGACCCGATCTGCGCCTTGCAGGCGGCCATGGAAGGCTTCGAGGTGACCACCATGGAAGACGCCGCCTCGCGGGGCAACATCTTCGTGACCGCCACCGGCTGCCGCGACGTCATCCTGGCCGAGCACATGCAGCGGATGCCCAACGACGCCATCGTCTGCAACATCGGCCACTTCGACCTGGAGATCGACGTCGCCGCGCTGGAGGCGCTGCCGAACATCGAGAAGGTGAACGTCAAGCCGCTGGTCGACCGCTACACGTTTCCCGACGGCCACTCGATCATCCTGCTGGCCGAGGGTCGGCTGGTGAACCTCGGCTGTGCCACCGGCCATCCGTCGTTCGTGATGTCCAACTCGTTCACCAACCAGGTGCTGGCGCAGATCGCGCTGTGGACCGAGCCGGAGAAGTATCCGCTGGGCGTCCACACGCTGCCCAAGGAACTCGACGAAGAGGTGGCCCGCTTGCATCTCGTGCAGTTGGGAGTCAAGCTCACGCAACTGACGCAGATCCAGGCCGACTATCTCGGCATTCCCCAGGCCGGTCCGTTCAAGCCGGATTACTATCGGTACTAATCCTGGTGCGAAGCTGCCAGCGGCCTCACGCTCTTTCCCGTAACTGCCAGCATTGACAGCATGCCAGAAATCCAAGCCTTTCGTGGAATCCGCTACGACCTGGGCCACGTCGGGTCGCTCAGCGACGTGATCGCACCGCCGTACGACGTGATCTCGCCCAAGTTGCAGCAGCAGCTCTACAAGCAGCACCCCTGCAACGTGGTCCGGCTGATCCTCAACCGCCGCGAGCCGGGCGACGACGAGGCCAACAACTGCTACATCCGGGCGAACCGATTCCTGAAAACCTGGCAGTCGGAGGGCGTGCTGTTTACCGAGGCCGACCCGGCCATCTACGTCTATCACCAGGAGTTCACCTACGGCGGCACCACCTTCACCCGCCGCGGCTTCATGGGCCGGCTGAGGCTCTCGCGATTCGGCCAGGGGAAGGTCTTTCCGCACGAGGAAACCATGTCGGGCCCCAAGGTCGATCGCCTGATGCTCACGGCCGTCTGCCGCGCCAACCTCAGCCAGATCTTCGGCCTCTATCCCGATCCGGCCTGCGAAGCCCAGAACCTGCTGGAAGACGCCGTCGCCGGCCAGACGCCCGTGGTGGCCACCGATCACCTGGGCGTGGTCCACCGGCTCTGGCCGGTGACCGACGTGGCCGTGATCGCGGACATGGCCGGGGTGATTGGGCCCAAGCCGGTGTTCATCGCCGACGGACACCACCGTTACGAGACCGCCTGCAACTATCGCGACCAGGTCTACGACAGCGGGTTCCTCACTAAGGACCATCCGGCCAACTTCGTGTTGATGCACCTGGTGGCCATGGACGATCCCGGCCTGGCCGTGTTGCCCACGCACCGGCTGTTCCACGGACTGCCGGCCCTGACCTCGGACGAGCTGGCCGCGAAGCTGGGCGACTGCTTCCAGACCCGGCCCGCCGGCGAAGGACCCGACGCGGCCACGACCGTCTGGGAAGACATCGAGACGGCCGACAACCAGGGCGCGATCGGGCTGTTCACCCAACCGGACGGGCGGTGGCTGATCGCCGAGCTGACCGACGCCGGCCGGGCACGACTGGCCGCGGTCGCCGAGGACCGCAGCCCCGAGTGGCGCGAGCTGGGCGTGAGCATCCTGCACCGGCTGCTGGTCGAGGAGCTGCTCGGCGGCACCGACCTGCCCAAGCCCAAGTACGTCCACCTGGTCGAGGAGGTGGTCGACGGGCTTCGCACGGGCGAACACCCGCTGGCCGCGCTGGTGATGCCGGCCACGGTCGACCACATCCGCACCATCAGCCTCGGCGGCGAGCGGATGCCGGCCAAGAGCACCTACTTCTACCCCAAGCTGCTCAGCGGCCTGGTGATCAATCCGCTGGAGTAGCGGCGAGCCGGTCTTGGATCGTGGACCTGGTACGGGAGCAGCACGATGGACTTCGAAGCAGCGAGCGATCACCCGCCGCAAGTCGACGTGGCCTCGACTTCGTTCGACCGGGAGATGGAAATCGAGCCGCGCCCGCTGCAGTTCAGCCTGCAGGGCATGTTCCTGTTGATGACGGTGTTGGCCGTCGCCTTCTCTTTGCTCCTGGCGGCCCCGCCGGTTGTCAGGTTCATCGGCGCGGCGTTCTTCCTCCTCGCCCTTCCGACGGTGCTCACGGTCGTGTTGATCTACGGGCGAGGCTACGCGCGAACCTTCTGCATCGGTGCTCTGTTTCCTGCCGGGACGATGCTGTGGCCCTTCGGTTCGGGCGTTCCCATGATCATGTACGGCATGGGTGGCGACCTGGGCGGCGCGGGCTGGATCCCCGCGCTCTATGTCGCGGCTGCGTACGTGGTGAGTATGATCTTCGGAGCGATTGCGGTGGTTGTCCGTCGGCTGGTCGAGTCGCGTCTACAACAGCAGGACACGGGCCGCTCCACGATCTCGCCATAGCCGTCGGCGCAAGGCTCACACCTGCCACGTTTCACGTGAAACGCGTCTGTACGGGCCCTGCCGATTCCTGAAACTGGGTGTTTCACGTGAAACGGGCAAGACGCATCGTCCTCTTGACCGGTTCCCGCCGCTCGGCCTAGAATGCCGCTCGGCCACGGTGGGTACTTCCGACGGATCGTCCGAAACGAGGAGAGTCATGGCGGAACTCCAAGGCGACAACACGGACCCAGTCCAGCCCCAGCGCCGCCCGTGGCAGTTCAGCCTGCGGGCCCTGTTCGTTCTGACGACGGCGTCGGCCGTCATCTTGTCGGCCTCTTCTATGTGGCCGTACTTGTGTCTGATCCTCTGTGTGCCGTTCAGTTGCGTTGCCCTGCCGGCCGCACTGACGAGCGGGCTCATCTACGGTCGTGGCTACGTCCGAACTTTCTGCATTGCCGCCTTGCTCCCCAGTATCCTCAGCGGGTTCCTGATCTGCGTGTATATGATCCCAATCTCTGCGGTGACCTTGCAAATTGTGCAGAATTATAACGAGGAGATAGAGCTGAGCGGGGCCGCGACGTACCTGGCGTGCTACGCAGGAATTCCCTGCGGCGCCAGCCTGGCGATCGGGCTGGTGGCCGTCGGCGTTCGTTGGATCGCCGAACTCGTGCACCGCCGACTGTCCCGCTACGCGACGACCCAAACCGCGTTGCGAGCCGTGAGACGTCTTCCCCGCACGTTGCGGCGAGGCCTGGGAATTTCGCTCGTGGCGGCGGCGGTCTGGATACCGGTCGCCTTGCTGCCGACGTTCGGGCTGGGCCGTGCGGCGGCGGCAGTCGTCGCGCTGGTGCTGGCGTGCTTGCCGGTGGTCCTGCTGACGGCGCTGGTTTGCGGTTGCGGACGGCTGCGGACGTTTTGCGTCGGCGCCCTGTTCCCCGCTCCCGTGACCTTGATGTTCGCCGCCACGCTTGCCATCATGGCGATACAGGACGGCATCTCGGCCGACAATCCCGGCCATGCCTGTCTCTTGGCGGCGGCCCTGCTGGGAATCCCTTGCGGCATGAGCCTGGCGGCCGGGTGGCTTGCCCTTGGCGTTCGTCGGCTGGTCGAGCGACCATCTGAACAACCCGAGCGGCCCTCCGGCGACGCAAGCATGCCGCCCGGCTACCGTCAATCTCCATCCGCAGACCGGACCGTTCCCCAATGGCACTGCCACGCCTGCGGCGAGCCTCTCAACGCCGCGGCCACGATTTGCGAAACAGGTCGCCCATCCGACGCTTCTCAGCACGATTGCGACTAGCCGGGATTATTCATCAGCCCATCGTAACCCGAAGCGTAAGCGAGGGCCGTCTAACGAGTTCGCCTCGCTTACGCTTCGGGCTACGATGATGCACTCTGTAGCCATATCCCTGGGGCCATGAATAATCCGGGCTAGCCGAACGTGATCGCGCAACGTCCCCCTCAGAGGCCGCATTTCACGTGAAACGCGTCTGTACGAGCCCCGCCGATTTCTCAAGCTGGGTGTTTCACGTGAAACGGGCAAGAAGCGTCTCTCTCTTGACCGGTTCCCGCAGCTCGGCCTAGAATGCCGCTCGGCCACGGTGCGTACTTCCGACGGATCGTCCGAAACGAGGAGAGTCATGGCGGAACTCCAAGGCGACAACACGGACCCAGTCCAGCCCCGGCGCCGCCCGTGGCAGTTCAGCCTGCAGGCCCTGTTCGTTCTGACGACGGCCTCGGCCGTCATCTTCTCGGCCTTTTCTGCGTGGCCGTCCTTGTATCTCATCCTCGTGCCGTTCATTAGCGTTGCCCTGCCGGCCGCACTGACGGTCGGGCTCATCTACGGCCGTGGCTACGCGCGAACGTTTTGCATTGGCGCCTTGGTCCCCAGCAGCCTGGCCGGGGTCCTGATGTTCGTGTATATGAACGCCCTTTGTGGTGCGCCCTTGGAGATTCTGGAGGTTCTTAACGGCGGGACGGAACTAAGCTCCGCCGCGATGTGGCTGGCGTGCTACGCAGGAATTCCCTGTGGTGCCAGCCTGGTGATAGGACTGGTGGCCGTCGGCGTTCATTGGATTGCGGCAATCGTGCAACGCCGACTGTCCCGCTACGCGTCGACCCAAGCCGCGCTGCGAGCCGTGGGAAGTCTTCCCCGCCCGTTGCGGCGAGGCCTGGGAATCTCGCTCGTGGCCGTGGCGGTCTGGACACCGGTCACCTTGCTGCTGACGTTCGGGCTGGGCCGTACGGCGACGGCGGCCATCGCGCTGGTGCTCGCGTGCTTACCGGTGGTCCTGCTGACGGCGCTGGTTTGCGGTCGCGGACGGCTGCGAACGTTTTGCGTCGGCGCCCTGTTCCCCGCTGCCGCGAACTTGCTGGCCGCCGCCGGGCTGGCCATTACGGCAATGGAAAGCCGCATCTCTGCCGACGGTCCCGGCCATGCCTGCCTCTTGGCGGCGGCCCTGCTGGGAATCCCTTGCGGCATGAGCCTGGCGGCCGGGTGGCTTGCCCTTGGCGTTCGTCGGCTGGTCGAGCGACCATCTGAACAACCCGAGCGGCCCTCCGGC
>Ga0180438_10012114_pt1 | contig 10301 bp, 14 predicted proteins | sample SS_ome_12_FD_132455 | JGI IMG/M metagenome (GOLD analysis project Ga0180438, IMG submission 132455) | Hypersaline lake sediment archaeal communities from the Salton Sea, California, USA - SS_3_D_2 metaG | ecosystem: Environmental > Aquatic > Non-marine Saline and Alkaline > Hypersaline >... | reverse complement strand
GCCGCCGAAAAACAAACGGGCGAGGGTTTTGGTCCTTTGGTTAGATTTGGGTTTACGAGTTAGGATGCTATCCGATTATCAAATAATTGATGGTTAACAGGTCTCTGATTATTTGGTTTATGGTAGTAAGTGGATAACTACAGAGCAGTTATCTTGTGAAACCAAACGGAGGTTTGAGCAATGGAAAATATGAGCACGAGACGCAAGCAAGCTGAGTTGGTTACGGGTGGCAAGGTCGACACCGTTCATCTGGACGTTGGCCTGATGTTGGAGCGGGGCATGCTGGTCACGATGCATGTTTATGGCACAAACATTTTCGACCGTACCCTAAATTTAGCCGAGTTGGGGATTGACGATAGTTCGGATGAGGTCAAAGGCCGGATTCGGGCGGGTAAGTCGAGTATGTTCCCTGAAATGAGTAAACGGGTCGGGAGTTGGTCAACGCAATGCCGCAATGCTTACCGCCGACACTGTATCAGCCTACCAGTTATTGACTCCTTGACAGCTTCGAAGTCCTGGCGGTTGCTGCTTTATTCAGGGTATGACGACTTTGCTGCACAAATGGAGAAGCTGGATGCCGTCGTTGCCAAGATCAAAACCGATGCGATTGCACGCAGGGATGAAATGATCGAGGATAACCGGACATTCTGGAAAGGGTTGGCTCGTGAGAACTGGCTGGCGTTACAGGCCCGTTATGAGGGTGGTGTCGCTCTATCAGTGCCGGGGCACACGTTCGGACCTTATGATCGGGTTGCTTATGAAGAATGGGTAGTCAATAAGGCACTAGCAGCATTGCCCACCGATGAACAGATAATGTCTTCGTTATACTCAAGCTGGTCGACCAGTATTTTGTTCTCCGATGCGGATGTTGCAGAGCAGGAAGCGCGCATTATGCGGGCGGCCGCCGATGAGGCCGAGGCGCGAATGATAATTCATGAAGAACGCCGGGCCGATTTAGAGATCAGAGAGCTGACAATGGCGCAACGAGAACGGGCGGCAGCAATCAAGGCAGCCGAGTTGGAAAAGGCGCGTGAGGAGATAGGGCATGGTGTTTCGGTTTTTAGCGAGATCGTAAAGGGTTTGTACGCAGAACTCAAAAAGGCTACTGCCGATATGCTCGGAAAATATCACCGTAATCACTCCTTCCGCGGTCGGTCATTGGAGCGAGTTGCTGCCCTACAGGATGTATACCGGATCATGGGTGGTGAGTTCGTGACGGACAAGGAATTGACTGTACTCGTTGAGCGGTTGGCGAAGGCAGCAGCACAAAGTAAGGACGATGTAAAACCTGAGGATATCGCGGCTGACCTAGAGGCAATCCAGGCGATCGTGAGTGTTGAGGAAACCACACAAAAGCGAGTAACGCGCCGCATCCCGCGCCGGATAGAGGTCGACTAATGGCTGATGATAAACTTACGATTGTATTTCGAAAACGAGGAGGCGGCAGGAGAGACGCCGCCTACCTCGTCACCGTAGAGAGGTCCGTACCCGCATCGGGGTCGCCATTTTTCACAGTCGAGAAACGGTGGGGGAAATGGAGCACCTATTTACAGGAGGGACACCTACAACCGCAGAACGCCTACACTGGCACTAACCCGATTGCTGCCCGGAGAGCCGTTGCGACGGTAATCCAGACACGGCATGTTAGAGGATATGAGCGGGAAGCATGGTACGACGACTATCCAGAATGGGCGGCAGGATGGCCGGGCGTTCCGCATTCCGCAATCCAGAACGTAGTCGAAAATCCACCGCTGTTTGATGCAGAGCATGGTAAACTCGTCACGCCTGCTAAAACAAAGAAGCCGGAAGGGCAGCGACCGGCTAGCGGCAATCGCCGTCGTCGCAGAGGGCACCGAGGCAAAATCGAGGTCGATTAGTGTTAAAAAAGCAATCCGACAGAATGATCCTTGCGTTAATGACAAGGCCATGGGCTGAGGGGAAGCTTTGCATAATTGAGACTGTTATTAGATGGCCTGATACCAATGGCGGGCCTGCTTTTGTGGTGACGCGAGCTACCGGGACGTCAAAGAGGTATTTTAATTTTCAAAAATTGGACGAGGAATATCTCTACAAAGGGAGGGATGAACATCGGGCGCGTTGGTATGTGAGAGAGGCGTTTCTGTATTATAAGGATTGTGGCTATGTTTATAGGCCTGCCCTTAGTCACGTTCCAGAATGGGGCGCAGACTGGTCGAGTCCTTATGTTGTGGATTACGGAACGAAAACAGTCGTTTCTATAGACAATGGAACGACTGCCAATCTTTTTGACATGGAGCTATTGGCAAGGAAGCTTAAAGCAACGCTGGACGAGAAGGCGCAGGCGGCTTATCTGGCGTCACCGCCGATAATACCTGATCAGGCCGACAGCTATCAGCAATGGGACTCGGCACTGGTAAAGAGCGCGTTGGACGTAGAGCTTCCGAATAATATTGCGATTGGCAATCCAGAACCTGACGAGAAGCGGTCGAAACCCACTCCTCGAAAACGCCGCCGTCGCAGAGGGCACCGAGGCAAAATCGAGGTCGATTAACATGAAGCCTAAATACTGTAGAAATACCAACTGCCCGCAGTGTGGTCAGCGGTTGCGGGTTGAATTACAGGATGGTTGGGGGAGTGTGATATTCGCGCGCGTGTGTGTGAACGCGGCTTGTCCGTTATTTATGCGTAGTCAGTTTGTACCGATCGAGATCGTTGATTATGGAGTGCTGTCAGTGGATGAATACGTACCAGAAAAAGTCTCAGAATTACAGGACGACGGTTAATGTTTGCTGACCTTTTTGGTTTATAGTAGTAAGCAGTTAAAAATAATCACGGAGGTTCGAGCAATGGCACAAGCGCGCACACAAATTCAGGTTTTCGAGGAACTGGTAAAGGCACGATGCACGATCATCGGCATAGAATCACCTGAGCCTTACCGGGTTATGGACGCTATCACATTCATGGCAGGGACTCGCAGTACTCGCCGCCGAGTTATGACATGGAGTGCGGTCCGGGGATTATATGAGATCGTTATGGTTGATGATCTGGTCAACGATATTTATGAAGGGGATCAGGTTTTGCGCCGTGAGTCAAGGCCCTCCCGAGACGACGACGTTTATTCGATGCTTGAGAGCATTGTCGATAATGAATATGACGACCGCCCTGAGGAGATTCGCGATCTGGCACCTGAAGAGCCTGGCTACCAGGATCAGCAGCCGATAATCTTTGTGTTGCATGACCTGCATCCGTACTTCGATGAACCGCTAGTCGTCAGGGCGTTGCGTGATGTTTCAGACGCACTCCTCGACCGAATGCAGACGGTCGTCCTCGTCTCCCCAAATTTGAGCTTACCCGATGATGTAAAAAGAGCCGTTAAAGTCATGAGTTGGGAGCTGCCAAGTACTGAGGAGATTGACGATTCGATCAGGTATTTCGTGAGTGAGAACGAGTGCCGGTGCGAACTGAATGGGCAACGGGATCGCCTGATTTCAGCCCTAAAGGGCCTGACTGAGTCGCAGGTGAACCAGGTTCTTGCGCAGGCATATGTCCGATTTAAGCAAATTGACGAGCGGGCGATCGAGTTTGTGGATGAGGTCAAGGCGGAGATCGTCAGAAATTCGCAGGCGTTAGAAATGACCAAACCGGAGGATGTTGGTGACGTGGGTGGGTTTGGTGTTTTTAAGGATTGGGCACTCGAAGCGGATGCCGCCCGCAGCCCCGACGCAGCAGCGTTCGGCCTCAAGCCAACACGGGGAGTCTTCCTGACTGGTGTACAAGGTTGTGGCAAGTCCCTCGTTGTTCAGACATTGGGCAAGTTGTTTGGTATCTCAGTGTTCCGGGTGCGGTCTGAAGGGCTGATGGGGTCATACGTCGGCGAGAGTGAAAAGAACGTCGCCGCAATGTGCAAAACACTCCGGGCCGCCGCACCTTGTGTTGCTTGGTTTGATGAGGTCGAGAAACTGTGGGGCGGGGTCGGAGGAGAGAACGACGGCGGGGCACGGCAATCGGCCTTCGGTGTGATTTTGACCGAAATGGAGAAGCTGGCCGACACTGGTGTGTTTTTGGCAGCAACCGCAAACAATGTAGAGAACATGCCGGCTGAGTTTATGCGCCGCTTTTCGGAACGCTTTTTCGTTGACCTGCCAGTGACTGAGGAACGCGCCGAGATTTTTGCAATTCACATCCGCAAGTCTGGCAGGGATGCGGACGAGTTCGATTTGATGGCAGTCGCCTCCGAGTTCGACGGGTTTACTGGCAGTGAGATCGAGGAGATCGTCCAGAAAACACTCCGCCGATTATTCAAGGCTGGTAGAGCGCCGCTGACTGAGTCCGCCTTAATCCAAACACGCAGCGAGATTCGCCCATTGTCCGAGACGATGGCCGAGAAAGTTAATGCGATGCGGGCTTGGGGCGACCGGATGACGAACGTTAGCAGCTACTCCCGTAGTCGTGATGTAGGGACTACAAAGGTCCGTGGCCGTGGTTCACGCAGGGTAGAAGCTTGATCAGGATCAGGTGGGAGGGGTAACACCCTCCCGCCTGTTTGGTTTTTAGTAGTAAAGGGTAACTGATTAGTTAATAGATCGGCTCGAATTTGGTTTATATCAGTAAGCAGATAAAACTACCGGAGGTTTGAGTATGTCAGAGTATGAGAAGGTAAAAACGCAGTACCTGAGCGAGGATTGTTTGCGGAGAGCATTGCAAACGGTTAGCGCCCAGCTCGGGATCGAGTTTGAGGAAGGGGAGAACTTGCACCTTTACGGGTATAAGGGCGACCGCCGCAGTCAGACCGCGCAATTCGTGATTCGTAGGGAGTACGTCGGCGCGGCCGCGAATGACATCGGGTTCGTGAATAATGGGGATGGATCGTATTCCCTATACATCAGTCAGTACGATCAACGTCAGGAGGGCCGGGAAGACTTGCTGGCTCCGATTCGACAGCAGTACGGGCTAGAGGTCCTCAAGGCCAAGGCTGAGGCTCAAGGCATGGACGTCAGCAACGTTCGTGTCGAGGATGGCAAACTGGTTGGTGAGATCAAACCAAAACGCCGAAAGGCTAAGAAGATGGTTCGGGGCAAGGGCCGCCGACGCCTACGGATTAGGAGTTGAGATAATGGCTGATGAACAATATATCGCATTCAAGATCGGGCCTGATGGTAAGGTTGTGTTAGAGGTGATTAATGGCGATGGTGTTGGTTGTGAAGGACTGCTAGAGCAGTTCTCCGAGGCGCTGGGCGAGGTCACTGAAAAAGGCCACACTGCCGACCATGACCGCCGTCGCCGAAAGGTTAAAACTGGCCGGGAAAAGGTCAGGGCTTAGGGGGCAAGACATGGGAAAAATCATGGGAAAGGTAAAGGTCGCGGGCTGCGACCTCTACCTATACATTTCAGCCGCGCAAGATTGGCTATCCCTCGTAGATAAGGACGGTGTTTTATTGGGTTCTGGGACCGATCTCCTGGCCATCAAAGATGAGGCGCGAAGGGCCTTGGTCCGCAGGTCAACACAACAAGCAGACCGCGAGTTTGTGAAGGCATAGCGCGTCAGGTTTCAGGGAAAACTCTATGCAAAGGAGGTCGACATCTCGCTCCCCGTTTCAGAGGATCAAGAAACCATCGTTCGGAATAACGCGAAGGTTTACACCCTAAATGAAATGAGAGTGTTGCCTTATTGGCTGGCAGGTTCGCAATGTTGCTTTATGTCTAACATGTCAGAGAATCGCATGGAGATTGAGCGAGTTAATGCCATGATCCGGGCAGCGGTGCGGGAGGCCGACCGATTTATTGAGTTAGGAGGCATGCATGTATCTGAGTAGGGCGTTTGATCAGTTGAAAGAGGGCGACGAGGTTGGGATCAGGACGCCACACTCCAAGCGGAGATAGCCGCACCCGTCACAGACGACGCCATTGCGGATATGGTTAGCTTTGCGCGGGCCGTGCAAGCGGAGCTTGACGGCGCGGACTTCGCGTTTAGGCGAAGTGTTGTTGAGGCGTTAAACGTGGGAGTGAGGTTATATCGAGAGGAGGTGCAGACATTTATAAAATTACCTAACGGCGCAACACTGCACTTATACACCCCAACTCTACCCAATACAAAATAAAAGCGGGCCTGCGTAAACAGGCCCGCAGGGATGCCGAGCGACAAGCTTGCACCCCACAACCATTATACACCAAAGGAGCGACAAATGTACGACTACAGCACTATCAAGCAAGTAGCACGTGAAAACGGCCTGCGCATCGGCGATCTACTTGCCCTTGCCCCATCGAACGACCCGTTCTACACGGGTAGGCCCTCAGAGATAGCGGCGGCACAATGGTTCTACGACCTATGGGCGCGCTTCGGCTATGACCACGGCGTCCACCTTCGCCGCATCCACTACCAAGCCGTCAGCCAACAGCCCCAGATCGAAATGCCGAACGGCAAAGGCCCCTACGAAAACACGATCCAGTGCTGGAACTACCTCAACAACGCCGCAAAATGGGCGCGGTATCTGGGCCTCGTGCCCGCTGAATCGTTCGTAGATCGACGCAACCCCGACGCCATCATAACCCGGTATTTCGAAGACCCGACAAGCGACTGGCACGAAGACCCTACACCCGGCTACGAGGTGGTAGACCTTGCGGACTGGGAGGAGATAACCGTCCCGGAAGTGCCCCAACTCCCATGCCTACCCGAAGCCCTACCCGAAACCCCAACCCTAGAGCCAACAGGCTACTACAGCATCGAACAACCCTACCTCATCGAGATATGGGCCGAAAAAACCACCATGAACGACGTGCTTCTCCCCCTATGTCGCAACTATCACGTTAACCTGGTAACGGGTGCGGGCGAGCTATCCATAACCGCCGTGCTGTCGTTCCTCGCTCGTGTAAGAGCGTCGGGACTGCCCGCGCGCATCCTCTACGTCTCGGACTTCGACCCTGCCGGGCTGGGTATGCCTATTAGTGTGGCCCGTAAGATCGAGTACTACCAACGCAAAGGCGACTATGACGGCCTGGACATCCACCTAGACCCCATTGTCTTAACCGCTGACCAGGTGGCGTACTACGACCTACCCCGCGTTCCCGTGAAGAACTCCGACAAGCGCAAGGCTAACTTTGAGAAAGCCTACGGCGAGGGACAAGTCGAACTTGACGCCCTCGAAGCCTTGCACCCCGGAGAACTGCACGACATCGCCGAACAGGCCATCCTCGACTACTACGACCCCAGCCTGCACAGACGCGCGCTCGATGTTAAGTATGAGCTACGCAACCGGCTAGGTAGAGAGACTGCCCGCGTAGAGAGCGACCACATAGCAGAGCTTGAGGAAATCAGCATGGAATGGGAAGACCTAGTCGTCGACTACAACGAACTACGCCGAGAGTTTGAAGAGCGTGTCGCCGAGTATACCGAAGTACTAGACGCCTACGCGGTGCGCATTGACAATATTAAGGACCGCGCGCAAGACGAGTATAGCAAGCTGCGCGACGACCTAGAGAGCACCGACGTTGACCTTGACGACTACGCCCTGCCCGACCCCGACCTACCCGACGAGGACGGCACACAACTCTACGAATCACACCGCAGCTATGGCGACCAACTCATGCACTACAAGGCGCAACGCCACAACGCGCAACAGCTAACGCTTGAGGTGAACTAATGGCTGACTTCCACTACACCCCAGAACGCCACGCAGGCCCGCCCCGCTGGTGCTTCTCCATCCGGGCCAACCTCGACGACGAACGCAAGGTCAAAGCCGTCAGCGTCGCCCGCGACATCTACCGGCGACGCTTCGGCGTTGACGCCCCGGCGCACACCGAAACTAAGAGCGGCGAAGCCATTGTCCTGGTCTTCCCGCTCCCACCCCAGCAATTAACCATGTTCCAGGAGGTAAACGCATGCCCCAAATAAAACTAGGCGACCACGTCATGTGGACAGACGTAACGAGCAAAATCCCCTACGACCGGGACGGGATCGTCTGCACTATGTCCACGGACGGAAATACACTGTTTATCAAACAAACAGGATCGAAGCGGCGCTATATCACCAAGAAGGCAAACGAGGTGCAGTTAGTCGAGTTGGTGATGCTATGACCGAAAAAACCGTACCGTATAACCTCGAAGCCGAAGCCGCCGTCCTGGGTTCGCTCCTCATTGACCCCGAAGCCTACGCGCGCGTATGCGACACCCTGAACGGCGAGCACTTCTACCTACAAAAACACCGTTGGGTGTGGGACGCGTGCCGCGCAATCCGCCTAGCCGACCAGCCCCTCGACTACCTAACTATTACAACCGAACTCGATAAGCGCGGGCAACTTGAGCAAATCGGCGGCGCAGTCTACATCTCACAGTTATTTAGCGCTGTGCCTTCAGCGCTGCATGTCGAGAGCTACGCGCGCATCGTGCTAGACGCCTACAAACGGCGGCAAGTGCTCGACATCGTCACCGACGTGGCGCGCCTGGCCCACAACGAAAAAGAGGACATCGGCAGTGCGGCGGACTACCTACAAGCGCGCCTGGCCGAACTAATTGCCACCCAGCGCGCGCGCACCTGGCAACCGTTCAGCGAACTAGCCCCCCTACTACCTGACATCAAGTGGTTATGGCAATCGTGGATACCATCCAGCATGCTGACATTGCTGGGGGCCGTAGCCGGTGCGGGTAAGTCAATGATAGCCCTCGATCTATGCAAGGCCGTGATGCACGGGCAACCCTTCCCCAACGGTGGACACAACCCACACAAAGACGGCGCTAACGTCATCTACGTAGACGCCGAGGTCGTGCCGCAACTGATCAAAGAGCGGGCCGAACGCTGGAAGATGAACACTAAGCGCTTGTTCCTGATGCTACCACGGCCTAACGATATGATCGACTTTAGCCGTCCCGACTACCGGGAAATGCTCCGCAATATGACCGCGTCCATTAAGCCCAAGCTGATCGTGATAGACTCACTATCCAGTATCACGAGCAAGGGCGAGAACGCCATCGAAGACGTGCGCGCGATCTTGGGCTTTCTCAACGAGTTGGCCGCCAACAACGACACCGCCGTCATGGTCATCCACCACCTACGCAAACGCAACGGGATGCAGGCCCAAACGTCCGACCTGACCCCGGACGACTTCCGAGGGAGCACACACATCATAGCTATGGCGCGCAGCGTGCAAAGCGGTACTTTTTTTGGTGTCGTAACTCGCGTGCTCAAGACGCAAATAGAATACGAGTATAACGGAAAAAAGGGGAAGTTCTCCCGTCACGATGGCGGCCCTCGATGGTTGAGCGACGACGGTTTGTGGGGCCGTGTGTTGTTTGACCAGGGATCGCACCGATTGCTCCCCCGTGAGGAGATCGAGCAACTAATCGCGCAGCAGCAGAAACATGACGAGGTCCGCAGGTTGGCCGGGCATCTACATCGTGACATTGACTTTGGTATGTTTTCAGAGGAGGAGCTCCGAACGATATGTCAAGGTGTTTTCCTCAATGCTTCAAAATTCGTTTGGTATCAGGTTCCTATGGATGTGCTCCGAATGATGCATGCCCGAATGGAGGAAAAAACATCGAAGGCTTAATCTACGAGATTTTCTTACCTGGCCTATATCCATCTCTTAACGAGATCATACAGCAGAACCGCACGGTCACTATTCACAGGTCGAAACGCACCGGGCAATTGTACCGGCATTACGCTGGGGCCGAGCAAAAAAAAGACTGGACGGCGGTCGTCGCGTCATTGGCTAAGGGGTCTGGCAAAGTACCAGAACGGCCCTATGTCTGGCATTTTCACTGGGTAAGGAAGGATTATCGCACTGATCCTGATAACACGGCGGCGGCGGTCAAGTTCGTTCTTGATGGATTGCAGGCCGCTGGCGTTATTCGCAGGGATGGGCACAAACAGGTCGGCCTTATCTCTCACAGTTACAGCAAAGATAAGGATAGAACCGGGGTTCATGTCAGAGTTTTCACGATGGAGGCATATATCGCATGGCTAACGAAACTAAACTCAAAAAGATGATGCTGCAAAAGGCACTCTTCGAGGCATTGCATGGAAAAACACAAGACAAGCCTTTGTATCTGGCGACTTTCATTTACACATATAACTCAAAAGTAGGGGCCGACACCGGATTTCTGTTGGATGATGCGGAAGAGTGTGTCGAAGTTCTGAGAGATCAAGGGTATCTGATCGTCAATGATTGGCATGGGTATTGGATAGCTACCACTTATGAGGAGTGGCAAGCATGGCTGGAAAAGTATCTGACGCCGCGGATTTCCAGGCTATTAGGCCGTTTGCAATCGATGAGCGAGCGTGCGAAGACATTGCGCTCACCGTCATAGCGCTAACAAGAGGAGTCAGG
>Ga0180438_10012113_pt1 | contig 10301 bp, 12 predicted proteins | sample SS_ome_12_FD_132455 | JGI IMG/M metagenome (GOLD analysis project Ga0180438, IMG submission 132455) | Hypersaline lake sediment archaeal communities from the Salton Sea, California, USA - SS_3_D_2 metaG | ecosystem: Environmental > Aquatic > Non-marine Saline and Alkaline > Hypersaline >... | reverse complement strand
CACAGTCGTCCAATCTTCTCGACCTGGATCGACTCGCTCCGGAGAGAATGCCAAGAAAATATCCTCACCAACGGTATATCCCGCATCTTCGAATTCAGGCATGAGCATTTCTCGCGTGGTCCCCGGATAGGTTGTAGATTCCAGGATCACCACCATCCCCCGGTGAAGAGCCGGAAGGATGGATTGGACCGAAGATATGATGAAAGATAGGTCTGGATCCCCGGTCTTCCTTAAAGGAGTAGGCACACAGATACTTACGCCATCTACGTCCTTTAGAACACTATAGTCCCTAGAAACACTTATCCGATCCTCATCCACAAGCTTTGCGATTTGATCGGAGGACACGTCTTCGATATAGCTTTTTCCATTTCGAATCAGGTCAAGCTTTTCGCTATCATAATCAATCCCAACAACGCTATAGCCCGCCTCGGCAAGTACGACAGCCAAAGGCAGTCCTACATACCCCAAACCCACAACTCCGATCTTCGTATCCCGCTTCTTGAAACGGTTTACGAGAGTTTGGCCAGCTGGCGGCAAAGAAAAATCAACTTTTTTTGAGGTCATCATATTAATATGCTCCAGATCCATATAAGATTAAAACATGCTCAGCTGCTGAGGGTCAGCTGGTGGCTCCTCCTGGGATGGTGATTGATCTTTCGCCTGTAGAATGTATTGAGGTAAGTGGGAGAAGTCTTTACGAACCACCTCCCGCAGCGATGGCTGATGCAAAGCTGCGGCAGGATGATACATGGCTACGATCAATCGCCCCTGAACCCATTTTGCCTGGCCATGGATTGAACTAATACGTGCTTTTGGAAAGAAGCGCGCCATGGAAAATCTGCCTAAAGTGATGATCACTTTCGGATTAACAACTCGAATTTGACGATCCAGGAAATTGGCACAAGCTTGGATTTCATCGATTTGTGGGTCGCGATTTCCAGGTGGTCGACATTTGATAACGTTCCCAATAAAGACCTGTTCACGCGTCAAATGAATACTCGCAAGGAGTTCTTCCAGGAAACGACCTGCGGCTCCTACAAAAGGCCTGCCCTGTTCATTCTCGTGGAAACCTGGGCCTTCCCCGATAAACATCAAGTCCGCGTTTGGAGGACCTTCTCCTGGTACTGCGTTCTTCCTGCCTAAATGCAAAGGACAAGCGTTACAGACTCTGACCTCATTGGCAATCTGCTCCAACGAATCGATACCACTCACACATAACCTCCCCTCATCAGCTTTTGAAATTTGGATTGTCGCGTGTCATTAGTAGTGCATCTTCATTATTATCTCGATAATATCTGGGACGACTTCCAACATCCTTAAAATCATGCTTGCGATACAAGTTAATGGCGATTTGATTCGAGATTCGAACTTCCAGAGTTATGATCTTGACATTAAGCTGTTCAGCATCGTCTATTGCGGTTTGCAGCAGTAATTCGCCAAGACCGTAGCCTCGATAATCCGGATGTACGGCCAATGTGCTGATATGTGCCTCATCCACGATAAACCAGAATCCAACATATCCAACAACTTTCCGGTTTCGATCTTCCTGAATTTCAACCACATACATATACGAGGAAGGGTTCTCATTCAATTCATACTTGTACGTTCTCTCGGACCAGGGAAGGGGAAAAGAGAGGCGATCGATATCCAGGACAGTACGAAGATCGGTTATAGCCATTGGGCGCACAAGGGTTGTTATTGTCCGATTCATGCTGGTGATTCGCTGCTTCTGGGCGGAAGATAGATGGGTGCCAGGACGGAGGGATCATCAACATTCCCGGATCGTATCTTTTGCAGGCCCAGGTCTGCTAAAACTCCGGAACGGCGGACAGAAAGTGCTGGAGGTGCGATCAATGCCAGGGGCTCTTCCTTCAGAAGGTTACGCCCCTTGGAGTTAATTTCACCGCAAATATAGGTCTCCTCCTCAAGATTGTCCACAATCTCTTCCCAGGTCAGATTCTCGGGTTCGCTCAATCCTTGCCACTCTGTTGAATCCCATTTGTACCACATCGCTGCCACCCGTCCCCTGCCGGCTTCAATAATCACAAGCATGGGCTCATCTCTTTGAGGTTGATTGAAGGCAATGATATCCAAAGTTGGGATACCGACCATATGCAAGTTATGAGCCAGAGCCAATCCTTTGGCAAGAGCCATCCCTATTCGCAGTCCTGTATAGGATCCGGGGCCTTTTGCAACTGCGACTGCGGTTAAGCTTGAGGCTGTTTTCTCAGCCCGCCGCAACATGAGAGCAATTTCTGGGGCAAGCTGCATGGTGTGATAACTTCGCGTGATCCAATGTTGTTCTGCAACAATCACTTGTCCATCGTGAAGGGCTATGCCCATTGAACGTGTGGCTGTATCAATAGCTATTAGCAAAATCAGCCTCCAAAGACAACCTTACGATATTCACGCAACAACCTCTCATATGAATGCCCATAACCAGTGAAATGCAATCCCCTACGAGACTCATCAATCCACCGAAGACTTATCCACAGTTTTTCATCTGGAAGAATGGCAGCAATACGCTCTGGCCATTCAATTAATAATGGCCCGCTGTCATCAAACAATTCCAGGAGCCCGATCTCGATTGCTTCTTCAGCTCCACGAAGACGAAAGGCATCAAAATGGAAAAGACGAGCCGTATCTGCTCTGCGGTATTCATTGATGAGTACAAAAGTGGGACTTGTAACCTGATCTAATGAACCCCAGCCGCGCGCGATACCCTGGGCAAGGGTTGTCTTCCCAGTACCCAAATCACCAGCCATGCAAATGATATGGCCAGGTTTTATCAGTTCACCCAGCCTTACCCCCAGGCGAACAGTTTGTTCTGGGCTGTGGCTGAGGAACTCCAGGCTACCTTCAGTTAGTATGGGCATCCAATGGAACGATTATACGTCAGCCAACTACCAGTCACAAGCTCTTCCATTCTTGACATCTCCGTGCTACCATCCTTGCATGCGCGTCCTAGTAATCTCTGATATTCATGCCAATTTGACTGCATTGGAAGCTGTTCTAACAGACGCCGGGACGTTTGAGGCGGTATGGTGCCTGGGTGATTTAGTCGGGTATGGTCCTGATCCGAATGAGTGCATCGAAATTGTCCAAACGCTGCCCAACTTAAATTGCCTGGTCGGGAATCACGACCATGCAGCATTAGGAATGATCCCAATTGCCCGGTTTAATCAAGATGCACAAGAGGGGATCAAATGGACAATGGAAGCATTAACTGATGAACACAGGGATTACCTGAAATCGCTCCCTGCCATTATCACCCTGGAAAATTTCACATTGGCTCACGGGAGCCCAAGAGAACCCATCTGGGAATATATCCTGGATGTTCACCTGGCAGATGCAAATTTCGCTTTTATTAACACAGATTTTTGCCTGGTTGGCCATTCACACCTGCCCTTGATTTTCTTCCGAAGCAATCACCAAGCCTACTCCATTCCAATTGCTATTCAGGAGAATGAACCTTTTGAACTCCGCCCTCGCATGATCCTCAATCCTGGCTCAGTTGGGCAACCTCGCGACTTGGATCCACGTGCCGCCTATGCCATTTTAGATCTGGAAGAACAGACCTGGGAACTTAATCGAGTTTCCTATGACATAACGGATGTACAACTTCGAATATTGCAGTCTGGATTGCCCGAAAGACATGCGACAAGATTGGTGGCAGGTTGGTAGTGGAACTATCAAACCTCAATTTTCGTCATAACCATGAATAATTCTGCTGCGTGAAATATGAAAGGTATATGGAAATGAAGAAATCAAAACACATTTTACTCCTCTCGCTCAGCATGCTGCTTCTGGTTGGATGTTCAGCTGCACGAGCACCTGAAATGGATTCCTCCCAATCATATGATATGGGCGCACCAGTCGTGGAATATGTTGACGTTGAGGCTGAGGGTGCCGAGAAATCGGGATACTCCAACACCTATGCAGGGGGTGAACCTGCCCCTATCGAGCCTCTCGTCATTCGGAATGCGACCCTGACCCTTGTTGTCGAAGATCCAGCACAATCGGCGGATGACATTGCCAGTCTGGCAGGGTCTATGGGGGGATTCGTCGTCACCTCATATGTGTATCAAACCACCTATGGTTCATCCGATCTTCCTACAACCAGAGCCTCCATTACCATTCGTGTCCCTGTGGAACACCTCGATGAAGCCATCGACAAGATTGTTGAAAAAACAATCGAGGTGCGGGAAAAAAATATCAGTGGGCAGGATGTGACCCGTGAATACATCGACTTACAATCACGGCTAAAGAATCTAGAAGAAGCTGAAGAGCAGCTTCGAGAGATCATGGACAACGCCACGAAAACGGAAGATGTACTCCAGGTCTTTGATGATCTGCGACAAGTCCGGGGGGAGATAGAAGTCATTAAAGGTCAGATGAATTATTATGAAGACGCAGCCCAACTTTCTGCGATATCGATTGAACTAATCCCGGACGAATTGGCACAGCCTTTATCGATTGGTGGATGGCGACCTCAGGGAACCGCCAAGGATGCTGTTGAAGCCTTGATCAACGCACTCCAATTCCTGGTTGATGTCGGGATCTATCTGGTCATTTGCATAGCCCCGATCTTGCTCCTTCTGGGAGTTCCAGGTTTCTTGATTGGTAGAAGCATTATTCGCAGGCGTCGTGAAAACCAAGCCCAACCCACTGAAGAGGATCGGGTTGATAATGAAAGCTAGACAAGGCTGCTTCCCTTCTTGAGGACAAACATCTAAAGACATTGCAGATAAATAATCGGGACACGGCGAGAAGTGTCCCGATTTTGGTATCCCTACCCTTCACTGGTTTAAAGGCCAAGGAAATCCGTAAGAAATGGATAAAGGATGCGGTTGTTAGTCCTTTATGATTTAGGCAATTGCCTCCCGGACCGAATGAGCCAGTTCTCCAAAAGCTTCAGTGTGTGTCATCTCCAGGTTCCTCGGTCGAGGTAATGGATTAGGCATGTCCAGGCATACTGTACCTGGACGCGAACTTAGCACGATGATACGATCTGCCAGGAGCACCGCCTCGGAAATCGAGTGAGTTACCATAACAACAGTTACCTTTCTAGCCCCCCAAATCCGCATCAACTCTGACCCCATACGCTCGCGGGTAAGCGCATCCAACGCTCCAAAAGGCTCATCCAGGAGCAAGAGATCTGGATTGTGTATCAAAGCCCTTGCAATAGCCACACGTTGAGCCATTCCACCAGATAGATCCCTGGGCAGATTATTCTCGAAGGTCTCGAGCCCGACAAGCTGAATGAGGTTTTGTGTTCGTTTCTCGATTTCATCCATTGCGATGCCTTCAAGCTCAAGGGGCAAAGCGATATTATCGTGAACCGTACGCCATGGCATGAGATTTGCCTCTTGAAAGACAAAGCCAATCCTCCTCCTGGGCTTGGTAAGCCTTTCACCTTCAAAAATGATTTCACCCTGGGTGGGTTCCAACAGTCCCGCCAGAAGTTTAAGCAGAGTCGTTTTGCCACACCCGGAAGGACCAACAACGCATACAAATTCCTGGGGTAAAACCGAAAAGCTGACCTCTTTAACTGCAACCAGATCCCCACTTCCGTTAGGGAAGTTCTTGCCGATATCGTGAGCAATGAGGACTGGTTTCATTTCCATCTTCATTCAGGTAAGAACGAATTCGTAAAAGCTTCCTGCACTTCAAGTGGACTTTCAAGAAGCCCCATTTCGAACAGAATGCTATCCATGTTTTCCCAGGCTTCTGGATTGGATCTCCCTAATTGGTCTGCTTGCCAGAAAAGGATGCTTTCTTTGAGCACCTGAAGCATGACTTCCTGATCCGCCTGATCCAGGCCTTCTACAAATCCTTTCGAAATTTCAAAGGCGGCTTCTGGATCTTCAATCGTGTCTTCAATCCCCTTCAATGTGGCCGCTACCATCGAACGAACGAGAGCAGGATTGTTGGCAATGATTTCTTCGTTTGAAATCAGCCCGTTAGAAGAAAGATGGACATAGTCCGCCACCTTGAAAAGCTTCACTGGAAAGTTTTGGGCTTCTAATTGGACAGGTTCATTATTGGCATAAATGACGATGGCATCTTCCTGGCCTGCAAGCATCGCCTCAACCTGACTATTCCCAATCGAATCTAAAGTAAGATCAGATTCTGAGATCCCAGTAGCACTGATTAATGCTCTGAATCCAATATACGAGGCTCCAAATAGTCCTGGAATCCCAATTTTCTTTCCTACAAGATCCTCAATCGATTGAATATCACTCTCCACCGGATAAGCCACCGCTACCGGATAATCCTGCCACCATGCCAGGACGTAGACAACAGGGATCTCCTGAGCTCGAGCCAGTAAAACCTGCTCACCAGAAACGACTGCAAAGGGAGCCTCCCCATTACCGACAAGTGCAACTGCATCGTTTTCCGGCAAATGTTCAAAGGTCACATTCAGCCCCTCTGCAGAAAAATATCCCTTCTCCATTGCGACATAGAAGGGCGCAAATTGCACATCCGGACGGAAAGGAAGAAGGAGTCGTACATCTTGTGTTTCTAGATTTCCAGATGGATCAAACAATGAACAGGAAGAGAATAATAAACTGAAGATAGTACAAAGCAGCAGCCATTTTCTTTTCACGCCTTCACCCTCCTCACTTCTTGCTTGGATCCTCACGCCAAAACAGAAATTGGCCTTCGAGAATTCCAACAAACGAATAGAGCATCAATGCCATCCCAATGAGTGTGAAAACCGCCACAAATACCATGGGGGTGTCATACATCCCCCGTGCCAAATTAATCAGAAATCCCAATCCTTCATCTGCCGCAACAAACTCACCGACAACAGCACCAATAACAGAAAGTGTTGCCCCAATTTTGAAACCCCCGAACAAGACTGGTAAAGCGGCAGGTATTTCGAGTTTCGTGAAAATTTGCCAGTGAGTGGCTTGAAGGGATCGCATGAGATCCCTCAGATCTTCAGGCACAGCACGCACGGCTACGGTTGTATTGACCAGAACAGGGAAAAACACAATAAGGGCTGAGATTAGAACCTTGGATAAACGACCTGAACCAAACCAAATGATAAGCAGCGGGGCAATGGCCACAATTGGGATTGACTGGGAAGCCACAATGAATGGAGCTAAAAGCCTCTCAATAGGACGCGATTTTGCGAGAGAATAACCCAGAACAACAGCGACCATAATGCCAATCAACAAACCGGCAACTACCTCAGAGAAGGTTGAAAGGGTGTGCTTTGCTAATACGCCGTTTTCTAAAGAGACGATAAAGCGATCCCACACTTTCCCAGGGGAAGGAAGCAAGAATTCAGGTAATTTCGTCCAACGCGTGATGGCATACCAGATAGCCAAGGCGAAGCAGATCGTCAATAACGAAAAAAATACACTCACGATCCGAGATCTTGGCTTCGTACGCAAACGTTTTACTCGATCATTTCTTCTTACGCGAGCCAAATTCATGCTGCTCCCTAAAATAAAACCCGGAGGGATTGGACCTCCGGGGCATTTACGCGTGCAGGCCAGCAACAGATGCTGGAAAAAAATCGCCCGAAGATAAGAATCTTCGGGGCCGCACAAACATTATAGCAAAAACATTCGCTATAATTTGAACGCCTTCTACCATCCGGACTATACCGTCGGCCCTGGAATTTCACCAGATCATGCGCAATTCGCGCTCGCGGGCTTTACCGCCGGTCGGGATTTGGAATTTCTCCTCACCCTGCCCCGAAGGCTATTTAATTTTGTTACTCTTCAATTATACACGAAGAAAAATCCAATTCAATCAAGTAAGAAATTACAAATATCACCTGTTCGGTATTAATTTATTCCTCCGATCCCATCCTCCTTGATATTCAGGTCCTTGAAGTCACCCGTGGAGACAAAGATAACCCTTTCCGCAATGTTAGTCACACGATCTCCAATGCGTTCGAGATTATGAGCACACCAAAGCAAGTAAGTTGCTCGATGGACACTGTCCGGCTTGTGAGCCATGATTTCAACCAACTCATCGAAAATGGCTTGATACAGATGATCCATTTCATCATCGCGAGCTGCGATTTCCCGGGCTCTGGGCACATCGTGATCGAAAAGTGCTCCAAGGGAGTCCCTCAGCATTTCTCGTGCCAATTCAACCATCTTAGGGATATCGATGAGAGGCTTTAGAAGCGGTTCATCCCCCATCCTCAATACCGTTTTGGAAATTCCTGCTGCATAATCGCCCATTCTCTCTAAATCAACCACCACGCTCATGATGGCCATGATCATCCTTAGGTCGCTTGCGGTCGGCTGCTGCGTGGCAATCAATGCCAAACACTCCTCTTCAATTTTGTAACGCAGATCGTTGATATTCTCATCCTCATCAATGACCTGGTGTGCAAGCGCAATGTCTCGATCTGACAATGATTTAAGTGATTGTGAAAGGGCACGATCAATCAACTCTCTCATGCGTACCAAATTCTCTTGAATTTCATTAAGTCCGCGATCTAACGTGGCTCGTAAACTTGAACCCATAAATATCTCCTCTCATCCTGAAGGACTACCCCAATCTTCCTGTGATGTAGTCTTCCGTCCTTTCTTCACGCGGGCGAGTGAATAGTTGATCTGTCCTGCCAAATTCAACCAACTCCCCCAACCAGAATAATCCGGTTCGATCTGAAACACGTGCTGCTTGCTGCATATTGTGTGTGACAATGACAATCGTATAATTCTTTTTTAACTCTTGCATCAAATCTTCAATTTTTAATGTTGCGATAGGATCCAGGGCTGAACATGGTTCATCCATAAGAATAATCTCAGGATAAACAGCTAAAACACGAGCCAGACATAATCGCTGCTGCTCACCCAGAGATAATTCGAACGCATCTTTGTTCAAAGAATCTTTAACTTCCTCCCAGAGTGAAACTTTTCGTAAGGATTCCTCCACCAATTCTTCAATCTCATGTTTTTTCCCGCGCCCCAAAACCCTGGGACCATAGGCTACATTGTCAAAGATAGACTTCGGGAAGGGATTGGGTTTCTGAAAAACCATTCCGACCCGCTGCCGGAGGAGTGCCAGATCGATACCATCACGATATATGTCTTCACCATCAAGGAGTATTTTCCCCTCTACCATGATTCCAGGTATGGTGTCATTCATCCGGTTAAGACAACGCAGAAATGTCGATTTGCCACAACCTGAAGGTCCAATGAGGGCAGTAATTTCGCAGGCCTGGATCTCAATGGAAATATCGCTCAGAGCCTTGAAGAGTCCGTAATAAAAATTCAAGTCTCTCACGATAATCTTAGGGTTATGATTGATTTCACTCATCATAGGCATTTTATACCAGAAACCCGAAATATCTTGTAACCCTTCTATAGGTAAAATATAATCCCATCATGCGGCAGCAATTCCTCAGGAGACCATGGATCAAGTCCCTATCGTTAATTTTAATACTTATCATTACATCCTGTGGCTTCCACAATGATAACGGCCTCGAATCTCCTTCTGATGTTATCAATATCGAAAACAAAGGTTCCGACACCATTGTCAACCTGGCTCTTGCATGGGCCGAGGCATATCAAGCCATACACCCTGATGTACGCATTTCGGTAACCGGGGGTGGATCTGGGACAGGTATTGCAGCCCTTATCAATGACACAGTCGATATCGCCAACGCTTCCCGACAAATAAAGATCGAAGAGAGAGATAAGTCTGAAGCCAATGGGATTACCCCTGTTGAGTTCATCGTGGCGCGAGATGCAATCGCAATTATCGTCCATCCTGAGAATCCGGTAAACGAACTCACGATCGATCAAATCTCAGCGATATATAGCGGTCAAATTAATAACTGGACCGAAGTAGGAGGTGAAGATCGTCCAATCGTACGTCTTTCTCGGGAAACAAACTCTGGGACACACGTCTATTTTCTCGAAAATGTCTTACGAAAAGGGGAAGATAATAATAAAACGTTGTTCTCGATGGACACACTACTACTACCTTCTTCCGAAGGTATTAGCGTTGAGATTCGACAAAACCCCAATGCGATTGGATATGACGGGTTAGGGTATGTCACTGAGGATCTAAAAACCATTGCTGTTGGCAGGGATTCTTCTGGCCCCTTCATCTTGCCTTCAGCTGCGAGCGTAAACAACCAGCAATATCCCATCGCCCGTGATCTCTACATGTACACTGCGGGTGAACCACAGGGCGAGATCCTGGAATATCTCAATTGGATCCGTAGTTCAGGTGCTCAAGAAATTGTCACCGAACTTGGTTTCGTTCCAATCGTGCAATGAGGTACTTATGAAAACAACCCATTGGAGCGAGTTCATCAT
>Ga0180438_10012111_pt1 | contig 10302 bp, 9 predicted proteins | sample SS_ome_12_FD_132455 | JGI IMG/M metagenome (GOLD analysis project Ga0180438, IMG submission 132455) | Hypersaline lake sediment archaeal communities from the Salton Sea, California, USA - SS_3_D_2 metaG | ecosystem: Environmental > Aquatic > Non-marine Saline and Alkaline > Hypersaline >... | reverse complement strand
AGCTGTTGGGCAAGTGTCGGGTTGACGGCTGAAGAACGGATGAGCCTGACGAGGAGGTACATGAACGAATCTACGTCGTCCTCAAGGTGCACCACCGATTTGGCGAGATCCTTGTCCCCCTGTTTCATTGCATTCAGAACGTCTTGACACATGGAGTTTGTGATTATGTGCATCCTCTCGATACCAGAGGACACAGAGGCCATCGACTCGTCCATTAATGTCTGCATCACTACTTTGCTCGCAGCGGACTCTATGATTCTGAGATAGAGGGACTTAACGACCTCACGTATTGCGGTCTGCTGCTCCTCGTTGAAGATGGTCTTCGATTGAAGCGTTATAGTGTCATAACCGTTCAGGTAGCAGCCGATTATCTGCCTGATTATCGACTCCTTGGTCTCATCGGGTTTGACGGATATTGAGATATACTGGTTTTTAGCCCTGGTCTGCGAAGAGGGATGTACAATCAGAGAGAGGTCAGGCTGAATGTTCATCGATACGGTGTCTCCGCGGTTGAGATTGTTTGACCTTAGCCACTCTTTTGGGAGGGAGATCACTAGCGAAGACTTTCCGAGGGCCATTATCTTCCGGCTATCCATGGATAAACATATAGACCCTGGACAACTAACATATATATATTTACCCAGGTGTTCTCTGTAATTATATAATATATACGTGTATTAACTGTGGTTTTTTACGCGCATATCCATAACATAGACCGAATTTAGTATATATTAATACGAACCGTATTAGCCTAAAGTATATATCGATATTATTGCATTATTGATTGAAGCGAAAGGTGAAAAAAATGGGAATGATGTTGAGCCGTGTAGAAGAGATAGCAACAAACCTTGAGAAAATAGGTATGCTCTCCCCTGAAGAGCTCGACGCTTGGCACAACCTGACGGACCTAGCTTCTCAAGAAGGTGCCATGGACCCCAAGAGCAAGGAGCTGATCGCCGTATCCCTTTCAGTAGTCGCCAAGTGCGACTGGTGTACCGCTTACCACGTGAAGAAATCCCTGGATCTAGGTGCTACTAGTAAAGAGATCGTGGAAGCTGCATGGTTAGCCGTCCTCATGGGTGGAAGCCCGGCCCTGATGCAGGCTCAGAGAGTACTTCAGGCTCTAGAGGAGTTCAAAGATCTAACCGGATACGAGAACAACTTCGCTGATGAGGTTATTAAGCGTGAGACTGGGGAGGGTGTACTCCAGAAGAGACTCCGAAACTATGTGAGAGCTCTCTGCGACACCTCCGAGGTGATGTGCCGCGGTTCGAAGACCCGAAGGAGGCTGGCGCTGAACATCGCGAACACTGATGGCGGAGTACTCAAGAGGCTCGTCGAGAAAGAGTGCGAGAAACGCGGATGGAACAGAAAGGGTGACACAAACGCCCTTGAGTTGAAGAACAAGGTATGAGGAGGGTTTGAGGAAGAATGATGTTATCGAGAGTCGAGGAGATCGAGAAGAACCTCGACAAGATCAGCGCTTTCTCTCCAAGCTTGGTCAAGGCATGGAACAGATTCGATGACGTAACGGAGGGGAGTGGCGCCCTCGGTCCCAAGCACAAGGAGCTCACGTCGATTGCGTTGGCTATAGTCGAAAAGTGCGATTGGTGTATAGCACTGCACGTGAAGAGAGCTCTTGAACTTGGCGCCTCAAAACAGGAGATCATTGAGGCCGCCTGGGTTGCCGTGATGATGGATGGGGGCCCGGCCCTAATGTACGCCCAGCGGGTATTGGAGGCCCTCGAGGAGTTCGAGGAAGTGCAGCCAAAGGAAGATGTTTACGTGGGTGGAGGGATGAGCGACAAGGAGGTCGACGTGGGGTTCCAGCAACTATATCTCAAACTACTGGATTACGTGGAATCCATCTGCAACGAGTCCGAGTCCATGTGCGACGAGAACGTGGATAAGATTAGGCTGGCGAAGAAGATAGCCGATTCCGATGGCAAGAGGCTCGAGAGCCTCGTCAACGAGGAGTGCGACAGACGGGGCTGGGAGGAATTATCGGAAGACCCCTCATATAAAAACTGGAAAGGAGGTGAATCCTGAGATGAAGAGAATAGAAGAGGAGGAAATCGTCTACTTCGGCCCCGGAGTCAGTTCCGAGGAGATAGATAAGGAGTTCAACAGCCTCTACGGGAAGCTCTTGGAATACAAGGAGGAGCTATTCAGAGTCCTTGATAGGCTATGTCCAAGCGGGGAGGATCAGGTTAAGCTCGCAATGAACCTCGGCACAACCGATGGAGAGACGCTCAGACGCCTCATCGAGAAGGAGTGTGAGAAACGTCGCCTGGCAAAGGTGCGGAAAGAAGTCTACGGATCTGCACAGGCACAGAGGCAGCCAGTCGTTTTGGATCAGTTCATAGAGTCTAGGGACATCGAGACACTGATGATAAGAGACATCATCGACATGATGCTCGAGACGCAGGTCGACCAGAGTCTGGCACCGCTGCTGGTACACAAGAGCAGGTGCGACGAGGGCAGAGTCGGAGCGGTTCTGTTCTCACTCTATGGTGGTGAGCGTAAGGGCTTCGCGCTGTTCTTCCCAAGGAAGGAACATGAGAACATAGGCGCTTTGCACATCCTGGACGAGTTCGGGATAAAGCGGAAGGTGAGGAGCAATGCTAGGATACTGGACCTTGACAATTACAATGACTCTGACGTGTACTACCCGGAGACCGGAGACTGGACCCTTGAGCGGCAGAAGCTCGAGGCCTTGATGGTATCCACAAATGATTAGAATATCAAACCAACCCCTCATATTACCGTCTCCAGAGGACCTATCTATGCGGTCGGGTCTCCTTTTTTTAACATATAACAGAATAACGATCAAGGAGGAGCTAATACCAATAATTTTAAATAAGACGAGAGGAGAGGCGATGGGATGATATATACTATATGTTTCCAAGTATTAATAACTACTATTTGTAAATATACAACATATATGGATTTAGAGGCGTGTCTGTGATGAATGGAGAGTTCTTACTGGCTCTGACAGTCATTCTGCCAGTTTTTACCGGCCTATTGATCTTGATATCCGGTAAGAGCATCACAAAGATCGTTGTCCCCTTGATGGCCCTCGTGCTGGGGACCTCCTCTATCCTGATCCTGAGGGGCGGTGAGTTCAGCTACTCGCCCGATCCCGTGTTCCAGTCGGTGGTGATGATCCTTGACATCGTCCTTCTAGTCTATTTCCTTTTCGTTGGGTTCAAGGAGGAGAACTACCTGGTTCTCCTGCTCTCAGGTACGCAGGCGCTTATGGTGGGTTACTTCGAGCTGGCAGGAGGAGGAGGTCATGGCGGCTCCGTGATTATCGTCGACGGTCTATCAACTGTCCTACTGCTGATAATCAACATCGTCGGATCGATAGTATGCCTATACGCCCTGAGCTACATGGATGAGCACGAGGAGCACCTCCACCTGGAGAGGAGCCGGCAGCCAAGGTTCTTCTTCTTCCTGCTCCTCCTGCTGGGTGCGATGAACGGGCTGGTCGCTTCGAATAACCTCTTCTGGCTCTACTTCTTCTGGGAGGTGACGACCCTCTGCTGCTTCGAGCTAATCAGGCACGACGGAGGAGAGATTGCTGAGGCCAACGCTGACAGGGCGCTCTGGATGGGGCTCGTCGGTGGAGTGGCTCTCCTCGGGGCTCTCTACATAGGGAATTTCCACTTCCACACGATCTCGATGGACGTCCTCATCAGCAAACAGCCTTCCCATCTGCTGCTCGTCGCCTTCTCCCTCATGGCGGTGGCCGCGTTCACCAAGTCGGCTCAGCTCCCCTTCCAGAGCTGGCTGCTCGGTGCGATGGTTGCGCCCACGCCCGTCTCAGCCCAGCTGCACTCAAGCACCATGGTGAACGTGGGCGTCTTCCTCATCCTTAGGTTCGTCCCTGCGATAGGAGGGACTTACCTCACCTATGGGATAGCCCTCGTGGGAGTCTTCACGTTCATGTTCACTGCGATCGTTGCCCTCAGCCAGAGATTCTCCAAGGCGATTCTGGCTTACTCCACGATCGGGAACTTGGGGTTGATAATATTCTGCGCCGCGATGAACACCCCCCACGCCTACACGGCCGCCTTGATACTGCTAGTGTTTCACTCGATGAGCAAGGGTCTCCTTTTCCTCTGCGCTGGCGTGATCGAGAACCGCCTCCATAGCAGGAATATCGAGGACTGGGAGGGGCTCCTGGAAAGGCTTCCTCTAACAACGGTGGTCATGGTGACGGGCATCACGAGCATGATCCTCCCCATGTTTGGCGTGCTCTTGGGAAAATGGGCCGCGGTGGGGGTCGCATCCAGCGCCCCAATGCTGATCGCCATGGCGATGATAACGATGATGGTCGTAGGGAGCAGCGCAACTACCCTGTTTTGGGCGAAGTGGCTTGGCAACTTCACCATACTCCCCATAACCGAGAATAGGTTGAAGTTGGAGAAGCTGCCCCTGGGCTTTTCCTTCAGCATGCTGCTCATACTGGCCCTCGACGTAGTCGCCAGCCTCGGATCCGGTTTCCTCATACAGACCGTGGTCTTCCCCGCCGTCGCCCCCCACTATGACATCGTCTGGTCCCCCGGGCTCCTGGGAATCTCGAGCCAGCTCGGTTCATTCATGATCCTTCCCCTCTGGGTTGCCATAGCGATCACAATCGTCGGCGGCATGATGCTGATGAGGGTGAAGGGCGGGGAGATAAAGCCCGCCTATATGTCGGGGGAGAACGTCGAGGGGAACCCGATCGCCTTCAGGTCCACGGCTGACTCGGTGGTAGACTACAGGATCGCGGGGATGTTCTTCGACCCTGAGGTCACAGAGAACAGGTGGAACCCCTGGGGGACGATGGCGGGAATACTGATGAACCTACTCGTTCTGGGGCTGGTGATGGTCTAGGATGGTGGAGCTGATGTCCCTCAACACCGTGCTCGCCGTGATCTTCGTCATCGCGGCCCCATTCATCGGCGGTCTCCTGACCGGCTTGGACCGCAGGATCACCGCACGGATGCAGAGCAGAGTCGGGCCTCCGCTGACTCAGCCCTTCTACGACTTCATCAAGCTCTGGGGTAAACAGCCCTTCATCGCGAGCAGGTTCCAGCCCATGCTCGCCTTAGGGTATCTCGCTTTCATCCTGACGGGGCTGATCCTCCTGGCTTTCGGACAGGATCTTCTCCACATAATATTCACTCTGACGCTGGCGGACATCTGCCTGATAGCGGCGGCGTACAACTCTAAGTCCCCGTACAGCAACCTGGGGGGGCGTAGGGAGCTGCTAACCATGCTCTCCTACGAGCCGCTTATGGTTCTTACCGCGATCTGCGTCCAGGTGATAACGGGCACCTTTCTCGTCAAGGGCATATTCGAGTACGGCAGACCTCTGCTCCTCGTCGTCCCCGCGGCCTACGTGGCCCAGCAGCTGGTGCTGGTCATAGACATGAAGAAGAGCCCCTTCGATGTCGCCGGGTCTGGTCACGCCCATCAGGAACTGGTCAGGGGAGTCTACACCGAGTTCAGCGGATACACATTGGCACTGGTCGAGGCGGCTCACTGGACGAAGCTCGTGTTCATACTGAGCCTAGTCAGCCTCTTCTGGGCTCAGAATCTGCTAGTAGGCGCAGGCCTTGCATTGCTGCTCTGGTTCGTGGCGATAGTGATAGACAACGTCTACCCGAGGCTGAACTGGAAGACGATGCTCAAGACGACTTGGAGCGTCGGATTCTTTCTGATCCTGTCCAACTTCGTGGCTCTGATTATCCTGGAGGTGGTCTGAGGATGAAGCTGATGACGAAAGCCCGGCTCAAGTCGCCTTGGGTACTCCACTACGATTGCGGTAGCTGCAACGGCTGCGACATAGAGATTCTGGCGGCCCTGACGCCGAGGTTCGACGCCGAGAGGTTCGGCATAGTCAACATAGGCGACCCGAAGCAGGCTGACATCCTACTAGTGACTGGGCCCGCAAACAAGCGCAACTACAAGGTCCTGCAGAACCTCTACAGCCAGATGCCTGAGCCGAAGGTGGTCGTGGTCGTGGGGACCTGCGGCTGCACTGGAGGGGTGTTCCACAACTGCCCCAACGTGCTGGGAGGCGTTGACAAGGTGATACCCGTCGACGTCTACGTGCCCGGATGCGCGGCGAGGGCCGAGCAGATAGTGGACGGCGTGGTCCTGGCGCTGCAAAAGCTGGCTGCGAAGAGCGAGAGGATGGAGGAGGAGAGATAGTATGGATCAACAGCAATCTGTTTCAAAGTCCAACGCCTCAGTTGAGGATGTCAGAGTAGAAAAGGCGAACCTGTACCTTAAGCTGAACGAGCTGAAGGCTGAGAACGCTCGTTTCCTGACCATCACAGCTCTGGACATCGGCAATGACCTGGAGATAATCTATCACTTTGAACGCGGGTCCCATGTCGTCAACCTCATAACCAGGAGCAGGAAGGGGGATCCGATACCCAGCATCACCAGCTTCTTCGGCGCCGCCTTCATCGCGGAGAACGAGGTCCAGGACCTCTTCAACGCCAAGTTCGTGGGACTCAACGTCAACTTCGGAGGGAAGATGCTCAAGATCGAGGCCGCGACGGAGACCACGCTGCTCAAGCCCGCAGTGGGAGAGGCGCCGACCATCACCAGGTTCTTCGGCAGGTGTAGGGACGAGTGCCCCGCCATGGTGAACATCCCCAAGTACATCAGGCAGATAGCCGCCGGTGACCCCGAGGGGGCCTACAACACGGTCGCCGAGAGGGCGCCAATCCCCGCCATCTTGGGCAGGGTCTGCGTAGCCCCCTGCCAGCAGGGGTGCAGGCAGGAGCGGAGGGAGAACAACATCCAGATCAGGCTACTGAAACGGTACGCCGCCGACTCGATGAGCAGCCTGAGGCGCGAGATCGAGAGATCAGAGCCCACAGGCAAGAGGGTGGCGGTAGTGGGCGGAGGGCCATCTGGGATCACTGTCGCCTACTACCTGGGTATGCTGGGTCACGAAGTCACGGTCTTCGAGAAGGCTAGGAGGTGCGGAGGCGCCATGCTCTGGGGGATACCCAAGTACAGGCTGCCCAAGGACGTCCTTCAGGAGGAGATCTCGGCCCGCTTCGATGAGGCCGGGGTTAGTCTGGAGACGGGCGTGGAGATAAAGAATTTGGACACCCTGTTCAAAGACGGCTTCGACGCCGTATACGTCTCAATCGGCGCCATGAAGCCGAACAGGATGATGGTTGAAGGCGAGGGCTCCCCCAAAGTGCTGGACAGCATGGACTTCCTCACCTCAGTAAACGCCAACAACGAGACCCCGGATCTGGGGGACGAGGTGATAGTCGTCGGCGGAGGCAACGCGGCGATCGACGCCGCGAGGGTGAGCAAACGCCTCGGAGTGAGGGACGTAACCGTCTACTACAGGAGGACCGAGACCGAGATGCCCGCGGTACTTGACGAGATCCACGAGGCGATGAGGGAGGGCGTCAGCTTCGACTTCCTCGCCCAGCCCGTCAAGATAATTTCCGGCGAGCGCCTGACGCTCTCCTTCCAATGCATGATCCCCGGGGAGCCAGACTCGTCGGGGAGGCGCAGACCCGTGCCACTGGAGGGGGCGATATTGTTGCGGGAAGCTGACACGCTAATTGCGGCGATCGGTAACGGCGTGGAGATCCCGCCTGGGTTCGGCCTTGAGGTCGACAGGAGGGGGAGGTTAATCGTGGACGAGAACTACGCGACAAGCAGGAAGGGCGTGTGGGCGGGCGGAGACAACGTGACTGGGCCCAGGTTCGTCATCGAGGCGATCAGGGACGGCAGGAAGGCAGCCTCCGATATGGACAAGTATCTAGGTGGCAGGGGCCTCCCAGAGCCCGCCCTCGACATGGACGAGCTCGTGCAGAAGCCGACGAACGAGGAAAAAGACCTAGACACGGCCAAGGTGCTCGTGAGGGAGCTGGACGTCTACTACAGGATAAAGAACTTCGAGGAAGTAGAGTTGGGACTCAACGAGGAGGAGGCGTTAAGGGAGGCAGGGCGATGCTGGAGGTGCGACTGGAATGAGTAAGCAGCTTGTAGAAAAGGAGTTCACGGTCTTCCCCTTCGGCCCGCAGCACCCCGTCCTCCCCGAGCCGCTTCAGCTGAGGTTCACGGTGGACGAGGAGAGGATCGTGGACGTCGTCCCCAACATAGGGTACGTCCACAGAGGCATAGAGAGGGCTTGCGAGCTCAACGACTACAGGAGGAACATATTCCTCTGCGAGAGGATCTGCGGAATCTGCAACTTTATGCACGCCATGACCTACTGCGAGTCAATAGAGATGATAACCGACGCCGAGGTACCCGAGAGGGCCAGGTACCTGAGGACAGTCTGGGCCGAGCTCCAGAGGCTTCAGAGCCACCTCCTCTGGCTGGGTCTCTTCGCTGACGGAATAGGCTTCGAGAGCCTCTTCATGCAGATCTGGCGAGACAGGGAGATAGTCCTGGAGCTCAACGAGAGGACGGCGGGCCACAGGATCCACCTCTCTACCTGCGCCATCGGAGGCACCAGGAAGGACATGGACCACGAGCTGATTAGCCGCTACAGCTCCTCCATGGAGGAGCTCAGGAATAGGATCGACGCCATAGCCCCCGTCTTCTACAAGGACAAGGCTGTTCAGAAGAAGACCGTCGGAAAGGGCATACTCCCGAAGAGCAGGGCTGTAGCCCTCGGGGCAGCCGGTCCAACGATCAGGGGCAGCGGGATACCCCAGGACCTCAGGACCCTGAGCTATGAGGCGTACAGGGAGCTGGACTTCGAGCCCATCGTCCACGATGGCGAGGACGCCTACTCCAGGGCGCTGGTGAGGTTTGACGAGGTCTATCAGTCGATAGACCTGATCAACCGGGCTCTGGACCAGATGCCCAAGGGCCCGATACTGCAGAAAAACACTGTCTTCCCCAGCGGCGTGGCGATCAACAGAGTCGAGCAGCCCAGGGGGGAGGTCGTCTACTACGTCCAAGGAAATGGCACCATCCACCTTGAGCGCTGCAGGGTGAGGACGCCGACGCTGGCCAACATCCCGGCCCTGCTGGAAATGTTGATGGGGTACGAGGTCCCGGACATACCTACCATCGTGCTCTCCATAGACCCGTGCATGTCGTGCACGGAGAGGATTACGTATGTGAAGGGGGGCAAATGACGTGCCGAAGATGCTGAAGAATGTTCTCAAGAACCTCCTCTCAAAGCCAGCGACAGTCAACTACCCCTACGTCAAGCCCGATCCCGTGCCGGGCACACGGGGCAGGATAAGCTTCGACATGGCGAGGTGTGACCAGTGCCAGGACTGCGAGAGGCTCTGCCCCTCTGGGGCGATAAAGGTCTTCCCCGAGGAGAAGAGGGTGGAGTACGACCCCTTCAGGTGCATCTACTGCCACCTTTGCGTCGAGAACTGCATGCAGAGGGCAATAATCGCCGAGGAGGTCTCCAGATCTCCCGAGTACGAGAAGAAGAAGGAAAATTTCGAGGACTAATTTTTTAAAAAGGGGGAGGAGAGCCTACCTGCTCTTCCTCTCGTATTTTCTCAGAACGGCGTCTGCTGCGGCCTGCAGAGGGTCGTAGAGCTCGGAGACGGCTGGGCAGTAGGCTAGCTCCAGCCGGCAGAAGTCGCCTATCTTCATCTTCGTCTTGATTGCCAGCGCTATGACGTTGACCCTCCAAGCTGCTCCCTCCTCCCCGATCGCCTGGCCCCCGATGATCTGACCGTTACTGGCGTCGACGAGGACCTTCACTGATATGTCCTTGGCCCCCGGCATCCAGCGGGGCTTTATCTGCATGTTCACCCTTCCGGAGAGGACCTCGATGCCGTTCCTCTCGGCCGTCGAAGTGTTGTAGCCTGAGCAGGCGATCTCCAGGTCGCCGATGAAGGAGACGAATGTCCCGAGGTCGCCATCGTAGACGGTGTCCCCGCCAGCAGCGTTGATGCCGGCCACCGCAGCTTGCTTGAAGGCGGCGGTCGCCAAGGCCACGTTGATCGGCTTCCCGTCGATCCCACTGAATGTCTGAGTGCAGTCGCCGACCGAGTAGACGTCCTTGGCGCTTGTCATCAGCCTCTCGTCGACCACAACACCACCGCGCTCCACCTTGATGCCTGCCTCCTCTGCGAGGCTGGTCTCCGGGGACACGCCCACCGCCATCACCACTATGTCGGTCGGTATCGTCTCCCCGGCTATCTCCACAGACTCGACTCTGTCCGTCCCGTTGATCCTGTCTATCCCCTTCCCGAACCAGATCTCCAGTCCCTCTGAATCGAGGTACTCTCTGATGATCTCCCCCATATCAGGGTCGAGGTTTCTGGGGAAGGGCGGGGGGGAGCGCTT
>Ga0180438_10012109_pt1 | contig 10303 bp, 7 predicted proteins | sample SS_ome_12_FD_132455 | JGI IMG/M metagenome (GOLD analysis project Ga0180438, IMG submission 132455) | Hypersaline lake sediment archaeal communities from the Salton Sea, California, USA - SS_3_D_2 metaG | ecosystem: Environmental > Aquatic > Non-marine Saline and Alkaline > Hypersaline >... | reverse complement strand
TGTTATGCCGGTAACGTCCAGCACATTTCGTCTTTCGAAGTGAGGACGCGCGCCTCCCTGGATTGGATGGAGCAGGCGGCGGAAGTATTCCACCAGTTTCACGGGGCCGGTTTACCCTGCGACATTTTTACGGGAGCGGGAACGGGCACCTATGAAATCGACTGCAAGATACCTGAAATCACCGATCTCCAGGTCGGCTCCTACACCCTGATGGATGCCGAGTACCTGGAGATCGGATGCTCTCAAAATCCTACCCATTTTGAAAAATTTCCACCTGCACTGACCCTTCTCGCTACCGTCATCAGTATGAATCATCCGGGGTTTGTTACGATCGATGCGGGGTTGAAAGCACTCTATCGGGATGGGGGAAGCCCATACGTTTTGCATCCTCCCGGCTCCGACTTACGGTATGAATGGCACGGGGATGAACACGGTAAAATTATCGTACAGAATGCCTCGAAAAGACCGGAAATCGGTGACATCGTTGAATTGGTTGTTTCTCATTGTGACCCTACCGTCAACCTGTATGATGCCTTGTACGTCACAAGAAAAGGGGTTGTGGACGATGTTTGGTCCATCGATATGAGAGGGAAAAGCCAGTGAATTTCATCGAGCCGCTCCGGCACCTTTTGCAATTGGATTCAGATTAAAATAGGGAAAGAATCGTCAACATGTCAAGGGGTTTACGTCTCGATATGAAATGATCGTGGTATCCAAAGAAAAGGGGAATCCCGAATAAATCAAGATTCCCCCTCCTCCTTTTCCATATGCTCAGGAGTAGCGTATGGCACAAAGAAGTATCGCAAAAGATCGCCCAAAGCGCAATCGGTAAGGAGTATGAATTTCAGGCTTATTTTGTTGAGGCGGATATAATACTTTAGAACCAGGAAATAGACGGGGGAGTTAGTTTTTCATGTTTGGTTTGAAGGGGTGCAAGCAAGGGTGCCAGACGGCTGGATTCTGAATAGAAGCTAAAGAAAGTTTTTACCCCAATTCAGTGCCGGACAATCCACTTTTGTCAGATTAACCAAGCACGGAAAGCTCTGAATTGATCAGGGAGGCTCCCGTGCAGGCTCAAAAGCGATTACCGGAGGAAAGACTTGGTTGGCACGAAGTTGAGACCAACGCCACAGCCGAAGATCAATACGGCACCCACCACAAGACGCCATCCAAGCGGCTCTCCAAGGTAAATCACGCCAAAGCACGCGACAAGGGGCACCTCGGCCGATTTTCTAAATGACCGATTTGCCGAGTATTCAATGTCTTGTTAGAGAAAAAAAAGATTCGTCAGCTATCCCCCCGTTGATCACTTGCTTCTATGGGGATTCAATTAAGCTCATCAAATTCATACGTTCAGATCCGTCTCATGTCCCTGAAAGTTTGTTTCATTCCCTCATCTATCGGACACTGATCTCAAGCGTTTGATGAAGCGCCTGGACCTGTGCCAAAGCCCGACAACGTAGACAATGATCAACGCTGCCACCAGGCGGGGTACCCACATCCAAAAGGGGCTGAGGCCGAAAGAAAGGAAAAGGGCCGGATCTTCAATTATGGAATGGTTGACCCCGATTGAGAGGTGCAATTTTTCAATGTCTTCCCGGGCAAACCCTTGCCGGCGGGACTCCTGAACAATCACGGCTCCGCCATAAGCTATGCCGAAAAAAGCCCCCGTCATCCATAAGAACCCAACCTTTTTGTCGAGTCCCATGATTTTCAGCACAGGCGCAAGCCCTTCCAGAACTCGATCGGTCAGCTGGAACGTTTTTATTCCTTCCATCACCACCATGACAACCATAACGATAACGAGCATTTTTAAGGAAAGGCCGGCCGTATCCACAGACCAATTCTTCAGCGTCTGGACAAATCCAAGTGCCACCGGTCCTGATGTTGCGTCTGAAAGGGGCGTCGTTGTGTCCGATGCCATGAACCGGGCAACCACCACCACCGCTATGATTGCGACCAATAGTCGGCTTACCGTGGCTTTGAAGATATGAATCCCCGAGTTGCCTTGGATAATGCCTTCCTGGATGAGGTTATGGGCAATGAGCAGAAAAACAGCGATCAGCGTCATCTGGTCTGCAGTAAGCGGCAGTGTGGCCATAACCCCGATTCCGCCATAAATCCCGATCAGCAGGCCTGTTATGATAGGAAGGGCAGCTTCTGGGGGAAGGCTTAACCACCCCATGGCAGGTTTGAGCCAGGCAACGAGCGTGTAAGTCCAGCCACTGAACTCCAGGATTGCCGTGACAAGGGAGATGGGCACCACAATTTTCATTACCCACACGAAGGCGCTCCACCCCTGCCGAGTGCCGGATCGTAAGGTGATTCTTAACCTGGTGGACGAAGTTTCCTGCAAAGCGTACCCTCTCTCTAAAGATTTCACAGAAGCAGTCAAACTTGACGATCTCGTCACCCCGTTGAAAAACGGGTCCAGGTTCTCCTTACCTGTCTGAATAGACTGGATTCCGGTCGCAGATCCCGCATTCATCGGGGCTTTCGCCGGAATGACGGAATATGGTAATTTCCGACTTTCAAATAACTTACGTTATTTTTGGTATAAGGCTCCTGTCTTATGGGTCCACCAGGATTGAGTCCCTTGGGTGAGAGGAATCAAGAGATCGGAAATTCTTTTTAAATCTGTATGACAGAAAAAGTCATGCCCCCATAATCACCATATTAGGCCCTGGATTCCTTGTCAATAAATGGTGTGTATATCATGCCAAAAGGCAGGGCCGAACCACCCTCATTCTAGATCATGGACATTCGGGATGTGAAAAAAGCCCTGAGTCTCATCAGTTCGAAAAGATCGGGCCCAGGGATGCAGTAGAGAAGCTGCCATGAGTACAAGCAAGACGTAATCCCTTAGCGGCAGAGGGCTTGACGTTTTTCAACCCGGAACTGCTCAACCTTGGTTTGAGTTATGCATGTGCTCCGAGCGCCCCTTGTCGGTCCTGGACGTAAAGCAGGCTACCGGGAAGGGAAACATCAAAACAGGCTGCCTGTGTTAACCAATGAGGGAGAAAGAGAGTGAGGTTATGGGGTGAAAAAAGGCAATTTCGGGATTTCCGTGAGGAATATCGTGGGGGACAAAGAAATGCAGACAAAAAAGGACCAGAGATTTTTCTCTAAGTCCTTGATATCACTTGGCAGTCCCAACGGGACTCGAACCCGTGTCTTCGGCGTGAGAGGCCGATATCCTAGACCACTAGACGATGGGACCCTGATAAATACGCCTCTCCAATCCTCCTCGCTGGAAGAAAGGAATCGGTCGTTCAAGTAAGGCGTAAAACTGAAAGATGGCTGGGGGACGAGGATTCGAACCTCGGTTAACGGGGCCAGAACCCGTCGTCCTGCCGCTGGACGATCCCCCAGTTGACTTATACATTTGAAGGATTTCTCTTCAAAAGTCAATGAAAATCTAAATCTTTTGCGTTGACTTACTCGCAACAACCGCATGGGGAAACCCTTTCGGATCTGCTCCAGACGGGTTTTGCCGCTCAAGCCTAGACGGGTGCGGATTCTCATGCTATCTGAAGATCTGGAAAAAGGAAGCATTTCAATCGGCCCGATTCTTGGATCTAATTTAAGATCTTGAGATTGATCCGGCTTTTCGATAATAGAAGGGTTGCTTTCTTGGAAACCTCACATGCTTTCGGGGAACTGAATGACGGCCTACTTCATTAGACGGATTCTTTTGATCATACCGACATTTATCGGCATTACGATTATGGTGTTTGTCGTTACCCGATTCGTTCCGGGGGGGCCGATAGAGCGCATCATCGCACAGATGCAGCAAATGCCCGCCATTGAGGGATCTGCCGGCCCCGGGGCCCAGACCGAGCAAACGCAGCCCCTTTCAGAAGACCAACTCGAGGAACTGAAGCAATATTACGGGTTCGACAAACCGGTACTTGTCAGCTATTTTTTTTGGCTCGGCAAAGTGCTCACCGGCGATCTCGGCACTTCAACGCGATACTATGATCCGGTTTGGGGCATGATCAAGGAGCGAATTCCCATTTCGCTATATTTTGGGATCATATCCTTGATTCTGGTCTACGGGGTCTGCATTCCACTCGGCATATCCAAGGCCATTCGACACAAGACCGTTTTTGATAACGCCTCATCCGTCGTGGTGTTTACCGGCTACGCAATTCCAGGTTGGGTCATCGGCGTTTTTATGTTGGTGGTGTTTGCCTCCCGCTGGGAAGTTTTTCCACTCGGAGGGCTGGTGAGCGATAACTTCGAAGATCTCCCCTATGGCGCAAAACTGCTGGATGTCATGTGGCACACGGCGCTGCCGCTGCTTGCCTACGTGATCGGTTCTTTCACCGTGATGACATTCCTCATGAAAAATACCCTCATGGATAATCTGGCTTCCGATTATGTACGCACGGCCATTGCGAAGGGCTTGCCCTTTCGGCAAGCCGTTTTCAAACATGCCTTGAGAAACAGTCTGATTCCCATTGCCACCAGCTTCGGAAATAACATTTCCATTATTCTCACCGGGTCTTTCCTGATCGAAACGGTCTTCAATATAAACGGCATGGGGTTATTGGGTTATGAATCGGTTGTGGAAAGAGACTACCCCGTGGTTCTGGGAATTCTCGTCATTTCGTCATTGCTTTTTATGATCGGTAACATTCTTTCGGATATCTGCGTGGCGATTGTAGATCCCAGGGTGAAATTTGAATGAAACCGGTTTGAGGTATGATTGTGGGTGGTTGGAGATGAAACTGAACCCTTTGACCCTAAGAAAACTCAGACGCTTCAGGTCCATAAAACGAGGGTACTATTCTTTTATTATGCTACTGGTTATAATTTTGGCATCCTTATTCGCTGAGCTTTTCTTAAACAAGCGCGCATTGATTGTTTATTACGAAGGGCAGTATTTCTTTCCCACTTACGGAAAGGTGATACCAGGCAGATCATTCGGGTTGGATTATGACTATGAAACAGACTACCGTGCGCTGAAAAGAAAATTCAGTGACGAAGGCGGCAAAAATTGGGTGCTTATGCCGGTCATTCCTTATGATCCCTACGAGAATGATCTCAGAGAAGCGATATATCCACCTTATCCCCCGTCCATTCAAGACCGGCACTACATGGGCACCGACACCGTCGGGCGGGACGTTTTGGCCCGACTGGTGTATGGGTTTCGCATTTCCATCTTTTTCTCCCTGTTCCTTTTGGTCGTCAACTACACCATCGGCGTGAGCATCGGCAGCGCCATGGGCTACTGGGGCGGGAAATTCGACCTTTTTTTTCAGCGCATTATCGAAATCTGGTCCAATGTCCCCTTCTTGTATGTGATTATTATCATTTCCTCCATCTTGGTCCCGAATTTCTTGATGCTCGTTCTCATCATGGCGATTTTTGGGTGGATCGGCATCACCTGGACCATGCGAACGGTGACCTACAAAGAACGGGCAAGGGATTATACCATGGCGGCCAAGGCCCTCGGTGCCTCCGACCTTCGAGTCATTTTCAAGCACATCATTCCAAATACGATTGCGATCATTGTGACGTTCGCCCCTTTCTCAATTTCGTCGGGAATTGTGGCGCTGACTTCGCTGGACTACCTCGGGTTTGGACTTCCCCCTCCCACGCCAAGCTGGGGTGAATTGCTCCAGCAGGGGTGGAGTAATCTGGATGCTTGGTGGATCGGCGGGTCGGTTGTCCTGGCCATGGTGATTACGCTGATGACGGTAACTTTTATCGGAGAGGCGGTGCGGGAAGCATTCGATCCCAAACTGCATACGACGTATGAATGAAATGAATGAAGTCAAGTGTCTAAAGGCATGGGTGTCCGAAATCGGCGCCATGTGTTTTTTCGGTCGTCTTATGACGGTCCACAGCGTCCCCCAAGAAACCTGTTCGGCTTGACTTAGCGTATAAATCATGTGGGTTTTACCGAGCAAAAATGCACTGTTGATCATGGTTTCCCTTATCGGCTTGCTGTTTTTCCCAGTGGCCTTTATGGTCGCCTATCTGGACAAAAGCACTGAAGCGGACGCGCCGGCGATGACCGAGCTGGAAAAAAAGGGAGAAATCTTTAGCGCTGAAATCTCCAAAACACCGCCGCCTTCTGATCTTGAATGGCTGACGAACGAGGCGGATCCCGTTTTTTCGTCTCCGGCAGCCGTGAACGGGGGCACGTTTAGAGCAGCCATTGCAAGTTTCCCCCTGACCTTTCGCACCGTAGGCCCTGATTCCAATTCCTCTTTTCGGAGCGCCATCCTGGGGAATCAGCTCAGCCTTACCGGGCTGCATCCCAACACGATGAATATCATTCCCGAACTGGCGTCTCACTGGGCGTTCGGCAAAGACAAAAAAACCATGTATTTCAAGTTGAACGGAAAAGCTCGCTGGTCCGACGGCGTGCCGGTTACGGCGCATGATTTCGCTTATACGCTGGTGTTCATGCGCTCGAAACATATTGTTGCGCCCTGGTACAACAACTATTACACGGAGATGATCGACAAGGTCATTGTCTATGATGATCGGACATTGGCGGTCGCGAGCACCAAGGCGCGACCGGACCTTTACCTCATGCTTTCCATTACCCCGACGCCCCGACATTTCTATGGAGAACTCACAGAGGATTTTGTCAGAAAGTACAATTGGAAGATTGTGCCGAACACCGGTCCCTATCAGATTTCAGATTTCAAGAAAGGCAAGTATGTAAAGTTCAAGCGTAAGAAGAACTGGTGGGCGCGGGATTTCACTTATTTCAAGAATCGGTACAATGTAGACCGCGTGATTTTTACCGTGGTCCGGAACGAAAACCTGGAGTGGGAGTATTTCAAAAAAGGGAAACTGGACGTTTTCTCCTTGGCGGAGCCGACCTATTGGCATGTCAAAAGTAAAACCCCGGTTATCGAGAACGGCTATGTCCATCGCATTGTTTTTTACAACGACACGGTTCGGTCGCCCATCGGCCTGTGGCTCAACCAGGACAAGGACATTTTCAAAGATACGCGTGTCCGCTATGCCTTCGCCCACGCCATGAACATGGATCGGATGATCGAAAAGGTGTTGCGGAATGATTTTTTCAGGCTGGAACACGGGTTCGTGGGTTACGGTCGGTATTCGAATAACACGATTCGAGCCAGGCGATTCGATCTGCAAAAAGTAAGTGAATACATGACGAGCGCCGGATGGAAGCGTGGGTCGGACGGCATCTGGGTGAACAACGGCAGGCGCTTTTCAGTGGAAATTACCTATGGTTCCGACAGGCATACGCCGAAGCTTGTGGTGTTGAAAGAGGAGGCAAAAAAAGCGGGTGTGGAGCTGAAACTATCCAAGTTGGATCCGAGCGCCTGGTTTAAGAAAATCAGCGAAAGCCGACAGGAGGCGGTCTGGTTGGGATTTGGCAGTGGCGGGTTTCGCCCCAGCTATTGGCAGCTTTATCATTCGGATAACGCACACAAACCGCGGACAAACAACATCACCAATACGGATGATCCAGCGCTGGACAAGCTGATTATGACGTATCGCAATTCCCTGGATGCGGAAGAACGGGTGGAATTGTCACTGAAGATTCAAGAAAAAATCTATGAAATCGGCGCATTTGTCCCGGAGAGCATGCGGCCCTATGAGCGGGATGCCTACTGGCGTTGGTGGCGATTGCCGGAAATCCCGGGCACCAAACACACAGGGAGCCTATTCGGCGCCTTTGACAGCTTTACCGGAGGGCTATTCTGGTACGATGAACCGCTGCATATAGAGACAAAGGATGCCATGAAAAGGAAGGAGCGTCTTCCGCCGGTAACCATTGTGGATACAACGTACAAGGCGTTTTAATGCATGCGCTCGGGGTTAAATTCGGAAAGTTTTTTCGGTCTTCTCAAAGCGATCCATGCAGCCTGCGGCGCACCGTTTCAAAACGCTGAATTCATACCCACTCATTGTATGTGCTGAATTGTGACGGCACTTCTTGAAACCTTGAATCGAAGTTAATGGGAGAGCAAGATTCCGTTGGATGGGGAAGCGATCTTAAGCGTTCGAAATCTGATTACGGCCTTTGAAACCGAAGCGGGAAGGATCCGCGCGGTCGAAAATGTGAGTTTTGATGTGATCCGGGGTCGGACCCTGGGAATCGTCGGGGAGTCCGGGTGCGGCAAGAGCGTCACCGCGCTATCCGTCATGCGGCTGTTACCCAAGCCGGCTGGGATGATAGAAAGCGGTCAAATCATGTTCCAAGGTCGAGATATCGTGACGTTGCCCGCTGAAAAAATGCATGAAATACGGGGATACGGCATCTCCATGATTTTTCAGGAGCCCATGACGGCCTTGAATCCGGTGCATCGGATCGGGCAACAGCTGGCGGAGGTCTTCAGGCTCCATTTCCCGGAAATGCGCGATAGGGAGATCCGTGAGAGATGCGTGGAAATGCTTCAGAAAGTGGGAATCCCCGAGCCGAATCAGCGAATGAATGAATACCCCCATCAGCTTTCCGGTGGTATGCGTCAGCGGGTGATGATCGGAATGGCGCTTGCCGGGGAACCGGATATCCTGATTGCGGATGAACCGACGACGGCACTTGATGTGACCATCCAAGCCCAGATCTTGGAGTTGATGGCGGCCTTGCAAGCGGAAACCGGCATGGCCATCATTTTCATTACACACGGTCTGGGGGTTATTGCGGAGATCTGTGATGAAGTCATGGTGATGTACGCAGGGACCGTAACCGAAACAGCCCCGGTGGCCGATCTGTTTAAAAAACCGATGCATCCCTACACGCTGGGACTGCTGGCATCCATCCCCAGGCTTGAGAATCCCCGTAAAATCAAACTGAATACCATTAAAGGTCAGGTTCCCAGCCTTTATGACAAACCCAAGGGATGTCCATTTCAAAATCGGTGCCCGTATGCCATGCGAGGTTGCGAGATTGAGCCCCCCGCATTGAGGCAGGTCGGGGCAAACCATCGTGTGAGTTGTTATCTGTATTGAGCGTTTCAATCCGCTGGAGGCGGACAAGGATTTGATTCCCCTTTGCTATGGGGGGAGTTCATTGCTTAAGTTTGAGAGGGAAGACACCGGTGTCTGACTACCTGCTGGAGGTGAGCCATCTTAAAATGCATTTTCCCATACATGGCGGCGTTTTCCGCCGACAGATCGGGAAAGTGTATGCGGTTGATGACGTCTCTCTTACGATCAAACCGGGTGAGACGGTTGGGCTTGTTGGGGAGTCAGGGTGTGGAAAAACAACCGTTGGTCGCAGCATTTTGAGACTTTATGTTCCTACCGATGGTCGGGTGGAATTCGATGGAAAAAACATGGCGAAACTGGGCCGTGAAGAACTTCGGGTTTTAAGAAGAGATATGCAACTGATTTTTCAGGATCCGTTTGAATCTTTGAATTCCCGGCACACAATCGGGAATATACTGGAGGAACCCTTTATCATTCACGGCATCGGGACACTCGAAGAGAGAAGGGAGAAAGTGATACATCTTCTGCGCCGGGTCGGCCTTTCTGAACAAGCCATGACTCGGTTTCCTCATGAATTCAGTGGCGGGCAGCGTCAGCGGATCGGCATCGCCCGGGCCATCGCTTTAAACCCGAAGATGGTCATTTGTGATGAACCGGTGTCGGCGCTGGATGTGTCGATCCAGTCCCAAATTCTAAATCTGCTTTTGGAGCTTCAGCAGGAACTGAAATTGACCTATCTTTTTATCGCCCATGACCTGGCAGTGGTCAAACATATTTCGGATCGTATTGCCGTGATGTATCTGGGAAAGATCGTTGAATACGCCGACGCGGACAGACTTTATGAGAACCCGGTTCATCCTTACACCTACGCGCTGATGTCTGCGATCCCCATCCCGGACCCGACCGTCAAGAAAAAGCGACAAATCCTGAAAGGCGACGTGCCGTCCCCGGTCCATCCGCCGTCCGGTTGCGTTTTCCACACCCGCTGCCCGTATGTAAAGGACTATTGCAAAACCAAAGTCCCGGATTTGGTTCCCGCACCCGGTGCAAACGGAGATGAACATTTGCAGGCATGTCTTCGCGCCGGTGAGATTTCATTCCCTCAATGATGCGGTTGCAGGGACCTATTCCAGCAAATACAGACCAAGGTTGAGCGGTTCAGGGTTTCCCGATGAAATCGGGATTCCGGGTTGAAAAACGTCAAGGGCTCTACTGTTAAGGGATTGCGTTTTGCTTGCACGCGTGGCAGCGTTACCCCCAATGGGTGAAGTTGACCCTCTTAAGTTTTCATCCATATTGAATAGAAGTTCAAGCGGTTATAACCTTTGAACCCTGAACTTTGAACGTGGAACCGCTCAGTTTAGGACAGAGA
>Ga0180438_10012108_pt1 | contig 10304 bp, 13 predicted proteins | sample SS_ome_12_FD_132455 | JGI IMG/M metagenome (GOLD analysis project Ga0180438, IMG submission 132455) | Hypersaline lake sediment archaeal communities from the Salton Sea, California, USA - SS_3_D_2 metaG | ecosystem: Environmental > Aquatic > Non-marine Saline and Alkaline > Hypersaline >... | reverse complement strand
TTGCACATCGGAGGGCAGGAATTTGTGGCGGAACTCTCGCTCCACCGACTGGATCAGCGCCCCGATGCCCTTGCCCCTGGCCTTTGCCGCCCCAACCTCCGCCTGCGCAGACGTGCCGAGGTTGTGGCCGGGGATACTACCCAATTCCAGTACATCCATTCCGAACGCGCTGGCAACAATCTCTTTTATCCGGGAATAGTCCTCGGTTCGGTTGAAATTCTCGGGCAAGTGGGAGAACGTGAGGTACTCTAGCTTGACGTTGCCGGAAGGGTCCAGGACGGGCAGGAAGATCAAGCCCTTGTAGTAGACCACGCCCCGCGCGTCCCTGGCCCCCTTGGCCGAGGTCAAGGCGCTTTCGAGCAGGTTCTGGTTGACGTTTGCCAGGATCATCCCGGTTCCGGGGTTTTCGGACAGGGCCTCGAACCCGTAGCGCGTGACCATCCGGTCCTCTTGCGCGGCCCACACGGCGCGGCTCACGCCGCACAAGCCCTGGCGGGGAATCGAGTCGTCCACAGAGGGCATGTCGAGGATGTGCATGTACTGGTAGGTCCGCAGCAGGTGCTTGGCCCCGGTGTAGGCGTTGTGGTATTGGAGCGGAAACTGCTGGCTCGCGCTGGGCAGGCAGCGGCAGGGATCCATCACGCGGGCGTCTACGATGGGCCAGTAGCGGTCTTTGCCCGCCCGCATCGCCGCTTCGCCCCTGGCGGTCAGGGAGCGCCCGTCTCCGGCCCACTTGGGTTGGGCGCGCAAGATTTCTGCGTAGCCGCCATAGTCCGACTCGCAGTAGGACCGGACCCAGCGGGCGATGAACATATCCCAGCCCCAATCCTCTTCCAGCCCGGCCAGGGTCCCCTGCCACTTGATAGCCCGGTTGCGACCCGCCTCCACGCTCCACTGCAATGCCTGCATCTTTTTGACCAGCACGCTCTCGGCAATCAGGATCATCGGCGCGACCAGGGAAAAGAGGCGCAAGTCCCGCTGGCGCTGCTGCGTGCCATACTCGGCCAGGGGAATGTAGTCGTCGATGTTGCCGCCGCCCCACCACAGCAGCCTCCCGCCCGTCACGTCCTGACCCGGCGCGGGGGCCTGGCGCGAGTAGGCGCGACCGGGCTCCGCTTTCTCTGCGACCCGCGCAAGCTGCGCTTCCGCCTCCGCCTTGATCGCCTCCACGTGCATCGGGGCCGGTTCGGCGCGTGGAGCGGGAGGGGATTGGCGAGGCTCGGCAGCAGGGCGTCGGGGGGGAGACGCCTGCTCCGACTTGAACTGCTCTACCTGCCTTTCCCACTCCCGCTCCATACGCTGTATCCTTGCGGAGCGTTTGGTTGGGTCGTTTCGTTTGGTTTTTGCCATGTGTATGTCCTACAGGTTGAGGCGCATCGCCTCGTAGCTTCCCATCGAGAGCGCAACCACTAGATCGATCTTCAGCGAGTCCATCCGCTTCACAATCCGCAGCCGGTGGCCGGACTCATCCGTCTTGCGATCCGCGTTCCTGATATGGTCTCTAAGTTCCGCGTTACCGTCGTGGACCACGCGCTGCTGCTGGATCATCTCCAAGAGCTGCCGGTCGGACTCGTTCCTGAGAATGCCCTGCGAGAACTCTTTGAACCAGGATACACCAGCACGCGACAACCGACTAGCCATGTCGTGCAACTCGGTCGGGTCGTACACCACGGCCAGCACGTTGTGGCCCCCTTGGGGCAGGGGGGCGACCGCGCCCTCTTCGTCCATCGTGTACCCACACAGGCGCAGCAGCTCCCGCTCCGGCCCCGGACTGAGCGCGTCGCCCTGGTAGTCGATCTTATTGCCCGGCCTTGCCTGCCAGGTCTTGGCGTAGCGCACGGCGATGGTGTTTCCTGCGCGGCTGCGGTCGGGATGCCGCGTCACGCCGATCAGGGCAAAGCAGTCAGAGGACGTCGCCGTGCGCCCCGTGGCTGCATCCAGGGCCAGCACCATCGGCTCTCGCGCCGTGAGGGGCGGCAGGTCCTCTTTGCAGTGGTCCCACCACGAGATGTCGGGCAGGAAGGGTTGACCGTCAGACAGATCCTCCCACTCGGCCCCCAGCAGGACCCTGGCCTCTTTCTCGGTCAGGGTTTGGGAGCGGGATTGCGCAAAGCCCTCGAAGAGGTTGGGTTCGTTCTCTACCGTCCTAAGTGTAATCACGCGGCAGTCAGCCTTGAATGAGGCATAGAGATCGTCGGGGACCAGGCTGTCTTGTCGCCCACATACCGGGCAGACCCACGGTTTGCCCCCCGGCGTGTCTATCTCTACGTCTCCGCAGGTCGGGCATCGCACCTGGACCGGGCCGAAATACTCAAACAACCAGTTGAGCGAGGGCGTGGTCGTGAGATACATCTGCGGCGGCTGCCCCTTGGGACCAGGGATGCGCACGCGCCCGTCGAGCACTTTGAGTGCTTTTCCATCGGGATGGTGGCGCGCCTCGTCAAAGTGCGCAAAGTTGATGTTGGGGCCTTCCAGGGACCCTGGGTTTTCAATGCCCGTGCAGTGGAGCACAGCGTCGTTCTTAAAGACGATGTTCCACGGCTCGTGAGGCTCCCAGTCGAGCTTGCCAAACCGCTGGTGCTTTTTGACCACCCGGTCCCATGGACACCAACGGCGGAACTCAGGCCAGAGAGAGCGGCGGAGGTGGGGGAGATTAGGACTATTATGGTTAAATAGTCCATGTGCTACGTAATGTTGCGCTCCGGGGACGGAGAGATCCCAGAACTCCCCGAATCTGTCAAATGCGATAGACTCGATTTGCACCCACCGCATCTTCGGTGTATAATGGTTGTATGGATGAGAAAACGAAGGATCGAATTGTTGAGATGTTTGATCGAGGACTGCTCCTTGCTCCAATCGCTGCCAAGATAGGTTGCGCTGAGAGTTACGTAACGCGCATTCTACAGGAGAGAGGAAGGTCCGCCTGGAAACGCCGCTATCCCAACCAGGACGGCTGGGACTGGGACGCCATCTTTGCAGACTATCAAAACCGGATGCCTTTTGAGGCGTTACTGGAAAAGCATCGGGTGAGCTGCACCACGTTCCACCGGCACCGCAAGGCGGAGGGCGTTCCGCTACGGGAGCGCCTTGGGGCACCCGGCAAGCAAAATTACCAGTACAAAGACGGCAGTTGGGCACTAAACCAGAAACTTCACCGCATCTATGGTCGTGCCGCTCGGGAAGTTGCCACCGCGTTGTTCGGCGAACCAATTCCCAAGGGTTGGCATGTCCACCACATGAACGAAAACCCTGCCTACAATGACCCCACGAATCTAGTTCTCTTTCCTGGGAATAGTGAGCACATGAAGTACCATCAGCGGCTATTAATGCTCCAACGCGCAGGTGTCGAAGTTGACGCCACCCGACTGGTGTCAGAAAACGGTGGGACTTGGTTACTACTACCTCCTCCCCAGTGGCAGTTCTCATCCGAAACAGGTCAGTTCGCCCTTCTGGAAACCCAGCCGTCGCCCACGCAGGACCGACCAGGGTCTGAACTGGACCAGGCTGCTTTCGATCTCCGATAGGGGACCCGGCTACCATCGTCTCGGGCGCAACACAACACATCAAACCGCTCATCCCTCTGCGGATGCGGTTCAAGGTCTTTATGATACCGGCCACACTTTTGCCGCTTCCTTCGCCGCCTTTACATAATCCGTAGCGGGGGGCGTCGTCATAGACGAACAGCCGCTCGTCGTCGTTGTGGGGGGTGTAGACGCGCCCCGTTTCCCCGTTCACGTACACCCTGGGCCAGCCGTCCTTGCCCTTGAGCGCCTCTTGCAGCGCGCGAATGGTCTTGACCTTGAGGGCCTCGTCCATCTTGTGCCAACCCTCGCGCGCCAGCGCGGCCAGGGCCAGGGCTTTTTGGTAGAAGGCTTCGTCTCGGACTATCTTGGTCACGGGAGAGACTCTTGCTCGATAGGGGGATCCTGCCGGGTTTCGTCTCCTGCCAGCGCAAGCACCGTGCGATCCAACTCTTCCCGAGTCGCCGCCCGCGCCAGTCCCGGCACGTCCTCGGCCAACACCCGGCGCAGCACATCCTCAATCTCTGCCAGCGTCGGGCACGGCGTCTCATTCGTCGGTGGCCCAGCCGCCAGTCTCAGATAGCCGACGAACACCGCCGACGCGCTGAACGTTACGCGGCCCCGATCCGCGTCAATGTACACCGACGCGACCGGCTCCCCGGTCAGGCTGTCGAGCTTGCGCAGCTCATACCGGCCATCGTCCAGGCCGCTCACCGTCACATCCGCGCCGCTGCCCGCCAATGCCATCACTACGTGCCGGCCATCGCCCCACGAGGCGCACCATTCCAGGCCCTCTGCGGCTATCTGCGCATCCCAGCAAGCGCCAGACCCCCAACTGTCCAACGCCACAGCCTCGGACAATTGGCGCGTCACGCCTGCGATCTCTGCCATTCCAGGATCGGCGTACCCGCCCAGTACCCAATTGCGCAGCGTTTTTTCTTTCAGTCCCGGCCAGCGCGTAGGCCCCACACACCCCGGCGCACCACAGGCCGCGATCCACTCCAGAAACTTGGACGGCTCATACGGCGCGGGTTCGTCGTACGGCTCGCGCTCGCCGAGTGCGTAGGGCGCATACTGGCCGATGATGATCTGTTTGCCTGTGAAATACTCCTGGCACGTGCGCAACCACCCCCGCGCCACGGCTGGCGACAGGCCGTACCAATTCGTTGTCACGATGTCGATCGAGGGAACCTGGTGCATCCGGTTCACCTGCTGCGCCCATTCCGTCTCAAATCCGCGCTCGACATTCGCAAATGCCCGCCCGCTCGCAACCGGCGCGTCAGACCGCGCTTTGATGTACTGCGCCAGTTCCTCAGTCCAATCGCACAACAAGCCGATGTTTTCGTGCATCCGTTCGTCCCACGTATCCAGGCCCCAGAACTCGTGATCCACCGCCAACCAGGTCGTTTCCTCGCAGACTTTCCACAGCCCGATCGCGCCCCTGTCGCCCACCGCGTCGAGGATAAACTGAATGCGGCGCTTCGCCGCTTCGAGGCATTGCGCGTCCGTGAACACCAGCCGGCCAAACTCGACATAGCCTCGGTCGGCCTTCACGCACGGCTCGCCGTTGAGGTAGAGATTGTTGGCGTTCTAGGCATGATACCGCCACGCGCCGAGTTTGCGAAATTCCGTATTGTCGAACGGCGTGATGAACAGTTGAACGCCGTATTTCTCTGCTGCGTCAATGAGCTGGCCCAGGTTGCTGATTTTCCACAACTCCGGCGCTATCGGTGCGATCACCTGGTCCGCGTGGTACTGCGCCAGGTCGCCCGCGTCGAGGACGCTGTGCCAAACGTTGAACGTGCCTGCCGGTGGCGGCTCTATCGAGTACGCGAGCCGACCATCGCCCCAGTCCTCTTGTTTGCCTGTGAGCCGTACGCGGACGAGATTCACGCCTGCCGCTGCCAGTGCTGCGAACCACTGATCATAATTGAGTTCCGATGCCGGATCATCGCGCACGGTGCGCAGATTGTCAGGATAGCCGAACAGGCCGCGCTCGAATCGGATTGTACGGTTCGCTGCGTTTTGCGCGGAATAGCCGCGTGTGTGTTGCAGGTTCATAGCATCTCCAATTGCCGCGCCTCTTGTTGCGCGTGCTCCATCCTCGCCTGTGCCACCGCAAACGATTCGGCCTCTAGTTCAATCCCGATGAACTCGCGCCCTTCCAGCACTGCCGCCACGCCTTTTGCGACCGCACCTGCTCAGGCTATCTAATCTCATAACGCTATGTCGGCCTTGCCACATAAAAGTCGAGCGCGGCATTCTCCCTTGTCCTTCTCTACACACCGAGTTTCCCTTGCACCATTTCCAATTGCGCCTTTTCGATGCGTGACTTGGCGATTTCAAAGTAGCCTGGGTCAATCTCGACTCCGATAAAGTTTCGTCCCGTTTGTACACAAGCAACACCTGTTGTCCCACTTCCCATATACGGATCAAAAACTGTATCTCCTTGTCTTGTAAGATATTTTATAATAGCGACCATCAAGGCCACTGGTTTTTGAGTTGGATGAACTCGCCTCTCTCTGTGTTCTGATGCCTTCATGCAGCCCATCCACCTATGACGTATAATACGTGCTGCCTTGCCCTTATTTGTCCATATCAATTCACAATCTGAATTATCGTTAAATCCTATCTCTCGGCTACTCTCCAGCCCATCTAGCTTATCCCATACAATCCACGCGCCAGAAACAGGTAATCTATCTGAATACCAGTTCGCTCCAAATAGCGCGACTATCGAGTAGCCAATCCACCGCGACGGGTCGAATGGTTCAGCGTCTCCCACAATCGGTTCAAAATCATTGCATGCCGCAAGCGCGGTGCGCTTGCGGCTTTTGTAGTCAACTTTTGCATTCATTCCATATGGAGGATCGGTTATTACAGCGTTTGCCTGAATTGTCATCTCTCGACAGTCGCCTTGATACAACTCAACCGTCATACCAAGTACCCTTCCCACTTTTTCGCCATCATCGGGTTTTGAATCCCTTCTCGCCCTAGCAGGTCGATTGATTGATTGAACGCTTGAGATACCGGCTTCATATTCATATCGTCCAGACAGATAACCCGCGCCTCTCGAACAGATAGCACGTCGCTCAAAGTAGGTACGTACTGATGCAATCCGTCCACCAGCGCAAAGGCCCACTCGCGCTCTTGTAATGCCCGAATCGCTACCGGGCTTTGCGACTCTACTCTCAACACATCCAGCAAGCCATTCTCCCACCACTGTTCAGTCCGCGCCTGTGCCACCGCAAACGATGCGGTGATCACGCTATCCACGCTCTCCGCTTCCAGCGTCGGCAAGATGTCCAGGTTGTCGCCACAGTACAGATTGATTGCCATTCAGCCGTCCTGCCGTTCTCTGACCCAAGCGGGCAAATCGGAATCACAGGCCGTGTTACCGATGTAGCCGTATTTCTCACCGAGGTCTGCGAGGCTTTGCCGCGTGCAGATGTACATGTCGTTCACGCGACTGCGCGGCTTTTCTTTTGCTGCGGCTTCACCGATCAGCCATCCGTAGAAGATGCCGCAGACGAGGGCCAGTGCCATCTTCATTCTTGCACGCTCTCTTTCTGTACTCGACCGGCGAGCGCCTGCGTGATTTCCGCGCATTCACACACCGCGAGATAGGGGAACCCCAACTCGGTTTCGGTTAGCCGCCCCTTGCGCATGACCCGCGCCAGGGCATGCAGGACCTGCTCTGTTCTCCAGAGCGCGGTAAGCTCTCGGTCTGTTAGGGTCGTTGGCGGCAAAGGCGCCATTCGGGCTGCCTTTCTAGCCCTTGGGGGGGAAGGAACCCCACTTGGCTTGGTTTGGCTTGGTTGCGATTCGTGTAGTCTGCGCTGTCGGCGGTTTTGTGGTCGCGCTGCGCGGGGGCTGAGACGGGCCAGGCGAGCAGGACCAGGGAGGAGGAAGAGGGCGCTATGGACATCGCAACCGGCCTTTCTTATGGTGGGACGGAATTGGCAAAAAATTTTGTCTAGGCAAGCGCCCCAGGCACACATAGAGCGCGTTGAGGTTTTATTCTGTTTCGCTGCGCATCGCTGTGTACCTTACCTGATACACTATGTTACACTGCCACGTCACTCGACTATGCTATGCACTCGACTATGCTATGATGCTGAGTGCCACCCCCGGCATCGACGTGCTACACTATGATTAGAACGCGCGTTCTACCTATGTCCTATAACACAGATTATAAGACATAGGATGGGCAGCGGCGTTACTCTGTGCTATCTTCTGTTTCGTTCTGTTCCGTTTCATGCTGTATGATTGAACCGATCTGAGCGGCCAACGTGTCGAGGGCAGCCTTGTCGAGGGTGGCCGTGCCTGAAATGTCCACATCTACTCGATCTCCGAGCAGTCGATGGTAACGCGCCAGAAGTTTTCGAGCTACTTGTGGGCTTGCAAGCGCGTATTCCACCCCTTCTCGGCCGGGCTTGACACCTACCACAAGATGACCTAGCCCATCGGCGGCCAGTGCTTGCACATCCAACCGCCCATCAGCACCTATATATGGCGTCACATCCGCAACGGCTGTGTCGGTAACACGTCCGAGCAGTTCGTCCGCTGACATGATCTTCTCTCGGAGCAAGCGATCGATCTCCGCCCTAATCTCAACGTTTCTCAACAGGCGTGAGCCCTGTTCCTCAAGTGTATGCCTATCACCACCATACCCGGCACGGCCAGCCGCCCGGGTGGCATTCAACAGCTTTACATACCAGACAATGAACATCTCTTGTTTTGGCGTGAACTGTGCTTGGGTCATTGTAGTATCCTCCCTGCACATGATACCAGATGCACACGATCCAAGCAAGGCACGGCCAGTATACTGGGCGCGCCTACAGACCGCGCAGGATCGCGCCTTTCCTATGCTGAAATCCCCAAGTACACCATTTCACACGAGGTAACACCTAGGTATAAAGATTGATCCGAAATCTCTAGCCTTTTGTTAACAAGTTGTTAACATGACGCGGGTATAATGTGCACAGTAGAAACACACGCGAACACACGAACGCAAAGGGAGCAAGCAATGGCACAAGTACGGGTTAGTTATGATAATCTTGCTGGACAATTTGTCGCGGAATTGATCTGTTGCGCGCCAGAAGATCGGGACTTTGCGCGTGGGCGCACAATCGGCGCAGCGATTCAGACCCTTTTCGGCAGGCGCGACTTCCCAACGTGGGCGCGCAAGTATAGGGCTCACGTCGAAGAGCAATTCAATCGGCGATCAGACCGGGACTGGCAAAGAGAACTGCCCCACTCGGTCTCTATTATTCCATTCTCGGGCGGCGCAAGGTAATCAAGCGCACGCACGAACACACGAACGCAAAGGGAGCAAGCAATGATTACACAAGCGATCCTCACCCATGACGCCAACACGGGCCAGCACTACATCGCAATCAATCGTCAAGGCCAGACCAACCCACGAGTCTACAAGGTCTCGGTGGCCACGGTCGCGCGCTTTGCCGGGCTTATGAATCGCAAGCACGCCAACTTTCATGGCGTCACAGTCCAAGACGGCTTGGCCGTGGAAGTTGTGACACTCTAGCCTACTAGTGTTTCACTCCCTACTCTTGCTATCCATTGGAGGATGGATAGCAAGGGCGGCGATTGAAACAAGCACACACGAAAGGACACAGAAATGCCAGTAATACAGATGGGCGAGTATACGGTCAAAAAGACACACGGTCGATGGATGATCACCTCACCTGAGAGACGGGGCACAATCGAAATCTATGGCAATGGCCACGCGATCGAAACGTTCTATGCTGTACCGGACTGGAAAGAGCCGTCGGACATGGACGCTGAAGAGGAGGCGTTCAAATATAAAGGCGAGATATACTTTATCTCAGATTTTATGCGCATCGACCAACATGCGCCGGCTTGGATGAAAGAATTTGATGGATACAGAGGAGATTCTTTCTTTTCTGGAATCCTGCTTAGGTATGACGAGGACTTGGATAGCTATCAGGCTTACACGTGGATCTGCTAGTCTAGCGTGTTTCACTCCCTACTCTTGCCGGTCATTGGAGGATGAGCGGCAAGGGCGGCGATTGAAGCAAGCACAGATAACACGAAAGGAAAATACAATGTTCGGGTACAATGATATGATAGACTGGGAGAAATTCTCAGACACGGATCGAGAACTGATACAAGCATTACCACACGGCTCGGGAATCGATCTCGACTGGGACGCAGAAGTCAATACTGCCGGCAAGGTTGTATGCTCAAACTCATATCACTGCATGGACGACGTCGGTGGGTATTGCGGATGGGCAGATTTCTCTATTCGCTGGAATCCCGGAGATTTTGGAAATTTCAGGCTCATGTTCCACGGCCAATGGGCGCAATACCTCAATAATAGGTATGGTCTCCGAGATTACCTGGAGGAGACAATCCTCCACACGCGGTGGTGGATCGAGGAAAGCAAAAAGCATCAGACCGCCTAGTGTGTTTCACTCCCTACTCTTGGCGCATATCCTCCCGATATGCGCCAAGGGCGGCGATTGAAACGAACAGACACACGAAAGGAAAATACAATGTGCAAGCCCTATAACGGGTACGTGAACTATCAGACATGGGTGGTAAGCCTATGGCTGGACAATGATTACGTTTCATATATCTACTACACGGAGCGCGCGCAGGAATTGCTCGACGAACACGGCGACAAGTGCAAGGCATGTAGCGAGCTGGCCGCAGAGATCGAGCGGCACCATGAGAATCACAATCCGCTGCTCGAAGACGCAAGCGTATATACCGATCTGATGGGCCACGCGCTGGCGCGAT
>Ga0180438_10012107_pt1 | contig 10304 bp, 2 predicted proteins | sample SS_ome_12_FD_132455 | JGI IMG/M metagenome (GOLD analysis project Ga0180438, IMG submission 132455) | Hypersaline lake sediment archaeal communities from the Salton Sea, California, USA - SS_3_D_2 metaG | ecosystem: Environmental > Aquatic > Non-marine Saline and Alkaline > Hypersaline >... | reverse complement strand
GTAGTATCAGGATCATCAACTCTAGCTCTGCCTAAATAGTCAGTTGAAGTATAGTTAGTTGCTCCAGAGTTTCCTGAGTCTACACATTCACTAGATGCAGATAGATCATAATAATCATCTCCACTGCCTACAAACAAAGGATCATCGTTTACATTTCCAGTACCAGTGTAGGTTCCAGTTCCGTGAACATTTGAATATGTAACTGTTAATGTTGCAGCATCTGCAAAAGCAGCACTACTACCTCCCCAAACAATACAATTAGTTAAAGTTGTTGTAGCTCCGCCAGTGTTACGTATACAACTGCCTGTACCTGCTGTGTTGTCGGCCATAGTGCAGTTATCAAATGTATGTGTTCCTCCTGAAAGATATGCTGCACCGCCATATGTACTGCTATTGGAATAAATTATACAATTTTTCCAAGTAGTACTACCACCATCACATCGTATTGCACCACCAATTGTTGATCCTGTGTTGCTATAAGCTTTAACTCTTACGCATGTCAATGTCGAACTACTACCAGCACCAATTGCTCCGCCATTGTATGCAGAAGATGTATTGCTATACACAACACAATCAGTCATTATACAGTCTGCTCCACTACTTGTTACCCTAACTGAACTAGTGCCACTTGAAGACGAGTTTCCTGTAAAGGTGCAATTGTCCATCGTAAATGATGTTCCAGAAAAATAAACACCCCCACCATTTGTAGATGCCGAATTGTTAGTAAAAGAACAGTCGTCAAAATCTACATTGCCACCACCAGTTCCATAAACAGCTCCACCAGTAGTTCCTGAACAAGAATCAAAAACACAGTTAGCAATTTTTATTGTTCCTGAAGTGATATAACAATACAATCCTGCTGCCGTAGCAACATTACCGTCATAAAATTTAAAGCCATCAATAGTATGAGCTTGATTATTTACATATCCACAAGCATAAGTATTTCCACCATCAAGAATAGTTAGATTTGTTGGTACATTTCTTCCAACAACAGATCCATTCGTTCCTGTTAGAGAATTATCAAAACCACCGTAAATTGCATTAGCATTTGAATTATCAAAGTCTATTCGAGCAGTTAATGTAATGGTTCTAGATTTAACCCATAGTTGAACAGTACTATATGCTACTTGATCAATAGCTGCCTGAAGACTTGTAAAAGCATCTTCCCATGTAGTTCCATTATTACCACCTGTAGCACTAGGATCAACAAATTGTTTAGCAGGAATTTGATACTCATAAGCACCCATATCAGAATAAGCAGGTGTACCATTGCCAGTATTAGTAGTATTAGTATCATCAACTCTAGCTCTACCTAAGATATCTGTGCTTGGATAGTCAGTAGCACTAGCATTACCTGAATCTACACCACTATTAGACGTAAGAATATCATAAGGATCGTCACCAGTAGTAAAGAATTCAGGATCATCATTAACGTTTCCTGTGCCAGATTCTCCACCTTCTACATTGCAATAGGTTGCTGATATGCTGTCACTATAATGAACTACAACTCCATCTTCAAGATTATTCCATAAAATAGAATTTACAAGGGTATATCCTGTATCGTTAAATGCAGCACCACCACCACTAGAACTACAAGTATTATCTGCAATTGTACAGTTAGTAAATGTAATGTCACAAGTACCATAATTAGCACAAACTCCACCACTATCAGCACTATTGTCATCAAAAACACAATTAATAAGATCGACATTTGCATCCCAGCAAAAGAATGCACCACCAAAACCAGTACCACTAGTATAATTCCCACTGAATTTACAGCGAGTAAATGTCATGTCTCCATTTTGATAATTATATATACAGCCGCCGTCTGTAAATCCACTTGCACCTGTTGTTCCATTAGTAGTAAAAGTACAATCTGTACAGTCTAAGGTAGTAGAATTGTCTGAGTAAATACCACCACCATCTAGAGTTGCAGTATTTTCATTTATTGTACAATCTTCCATTGTGACAGCACAAGAATTAGCAGCAAGATAAATGCCACCACCATAGCTTAAAGTCGAACTAGAGTTATCATTCACACAACCATCAATAACACAATTATCCAAAAGCACAGTAGAAGCCGCTACAATATAACAACCTCCACATATTTCACCATTACAATCCCATATCTCAAAATTACGAAGAACTGCAGCTCCAGACAGATCTATTTCAACTCCACCAACATTTGAGGAGTCTCCATTTATAAGTTTAAACCCATCAACAGTACAAGGTACTGCAACTTCCATACATTGGTAAAGATTATTACCATCAAGTATAGTACGGACTCCAGATGTCCTACCTACAACGGACCCATTTGTACCTGTAAGAGCATTATCAAAACCACCATAAATATTATTGTTGTTGGCATTATCAACATCAATCATTACCGTCAGAGTAACAGTTCTAGCTTTAACCCAAACTTCATCTCCAGATCCAGCAGCATCAATAGCAGCTTGAAGACCTTGATATGCATTTTCCCAAGACGTCCCATTATTACTACCTGTTGCTAAACTAGGATCACAAAACACAGTGGCCATTGGTTATCTCCTATAGGATTGGCTTAACAATACGAAAGCTAACATGTTGCATTCTAAAAGTTGCATTACAACAATATCTATCACTAGCATGCATATCTGGATTTATTCTAATATAAGCAGAACTCTTTAAGGTTTTTTCAAAACGCCCATGGTCTTCATTAAAATCAGGATCTTCTCCATCTCCATCAGTTTCATATGCAACATCAGAAAAGTCATCAAATACCCATTCTAATGTGTTGCCTGTCATATGATAAAGACCTGTAGCACTAGGATCTCTTGAATATATTTGTTCTAGGTCACCTATCCATTTGCCTTCTTCAGGATTCCTTCTATCAGGCACCCATGTCTTATGAGTACAATAAGTACAATTAGGATCAAAACAAGGAATGTTACTGTATTGATGAGACATATATTCTTCTGGGGTAATGTTGCCACCATTAGTAGCACAATATTCCCATTGTACTTCTGTAGGCAATCTATATCCGCTAGCATCTTTAATTACTCGAAAACGTCCCATGTCTATTTTGTTTTTGTTCTTCTGTACTTCTTGTGAACCACTAACCAACTCTCCATCAATAGTGTATGCAGGATCTAGTCCTTCCATTTCACTTTTAGCGTTACAGAACAATGCACAATCAAACCAATTAACCATTGTAACTGGCAGTAGTGGATCTGTTGCATCTATCTCACAAAGTTCATAGCCATTATTTAAACCCCAAAGTCTAACTTCTTCCCAATCTCCACAGCTAATATTTGAGTCAGATATCATCCAATCACGAGGAAGCCTAACTTCTGTTTTAATAACCTTTTCGCTATCAATTCCTAATGTAAATTTCTTAGATCCTTTAACTCTTATTTCTACTAGATTCATATTTTACTCCTATACTAAGACTTGTAAGTCAGAAGCACTATTTTGTACATAAATATCTGCTCCTCGTTTAATTATTACAACAATATCAATTGCACCATTGCTATCTGTAAATGAAAGAGCTGTTCCACCAGGAGCATAAACACTTCCATAAAGAATAGAAATGTTATCAATTATTCTACCTGCAGTTGTGTCTTGATGAACAAATAGAACCCAGTTGCCATCTTCAGCAGTATCAGGAAGTCCAGCAGTTGATATAGTCATATCTGCCGTGTTATCATTTAATGTGACTTTTTGGAATCGTCCATTGGCCAAAGTCATAGTGAATGCAGAACCACTGTTACCAATGTCATATTCAGGCTTGTAGGTAAGTGTTTCAACATTAGCGATTCTATCGCTATCATCAATTGAAACTCCACAATCCTGAACACCTTTAGCTCCTCCATCGCCTCTAACAATAGTATTGTCAGTCATGTTAGCAGCAGCTGTAACGTCACCAGTACCTGCAACTGTTGTCCATGTAGGTGCAGCAGTTCCTCCACTAGAGGTTAGAACCTGTCCATTTGTACCATTAGACAACATAGCTGTTGTGCCAGCAGCAGACTGGTAAGGTATTGAACCACCTGCGCCACCTGCTAGGTTAGTAGCAGTTGAAGCTGTACCTGTTAGGTCTCCAGTTATCCCACCAGTCGCAGTAGCAGTGCCTAATGCTATAGTTCCTCCTGCAAATGTAAGTGTATTTGCAGAGTGAGTTAGTGTTACGTCGGAAGTAGAAGGAGCAGTACTCCAAGTAATAACGCTTTCATTACCTAAGAATAGATCAGACCAACTAATTGCAGCAGTACCTAAAGCATCTGTGTTGTCTGTATCAGATACCAAAGTAGTATTAATAGCAACAGAAGATAAGTTTGACAAAGCAGCATTAGCTTTGTTGTTAAATGTATTCCAGTCTGTGCTTGTTAGATAACCGTTCTGACCTGTTGTAGCAGCTTGAAAACTAATCTCTTGTGTAGACAAGCTTAAGCCACCTGTAGTAGCAGAGGCAGCTAGTGTTACAGCATCATGTGTAGATATTGCTTGGAATGTAGGAGCTGCACCAGCACCATTAGACGTTAGAACATGAGTAGAAGTTCCTGTAGCTACAGTCTCAGCTACTCCACCAGCACCCCAAGTAATAAGTTGGCCAGCAGTACCATTAGCTAAACCTGTTACAGGTATTCCGGTAAAGTTTGTACCAGTGAAAGTAGGAGTTGCACCAGACACAACACTTTGATCAATGTAAGTATGGTCTGCACCAGTACCTGCAATTATATTAGCGTGATCAATGCTTGCTTCCGTAAAGTGCTCATTTGATGCAAAGTTAGTAAGCTGATCGTGATCGATATCTGTTGTTAGGTTGTGCGTATTTGTTAAAGAGTTGTGATCTACACCACTATCTTCAATTGTTACAAGTCCTGCTGTTACATTAAAATCACTATTGTCATATGTAGAAACACCTTTAGTTGCTCCGTCATCATCAGCATCAGGAAGAGCAGAAGCAGGTATGCTTGTAAAGTTGGTTCCAGTAAATGTCGGTGATGAACCACTTGTCACATCTTGATCAATATAACCATAAGTTGTAGCAGTTAAGTGATAATACTCATCACTTCCATTACCACCTTGTAATCCTCCAAGTGTATTATGATCTGTAGATCCAGCAGAGATACTAGTAGACACAATAGAAGTTCCAAGGAAATAAGGTGCTCTTGTTAATCTACATTTGCCATCATTAGAATAAGGATTTGAAGCATAGAAAGTTAACTGATAAGCAAAAACCAACTCTTGAGGATCAAACCCTGAAAGGTCTAAGTCACTTACTGATTCTGAGTAAGCGCCTGCAGTACTGGCAAATTCAGACTGTCCTGGAATGCAAATAAATCTAGGCTGATTTTGATAATTAGTAAAACATAAATACCAATTATAATAATCACCATTACCACCTTGTGTCATAGTTCCAGCATTATCGTACTGAATATAACCAGCAGCTGTATATCTGAAAGGAACATTGCTTTGTTCCCAAGACCAAGTAGAAGCTCCTGTTCTGAAATACACAATATAATCTAGGTCAGTACCATTAGGATCTGCTAACAATGCTGAAGTGGTGAGAAGGTCTTCATCTAATAGTTCTACTTGAGAGATAGAGAAAGTATTATCTGTATCAGCTGGAGAAGACGGAGCTACAGAATATCCAGCTAAAATGCCTCCAGACTTAATCTGAGTACCTTCACAGAAATGTTCATAATAATGCACTCTTCTTGGCATAGTAGACTGATGTCGTTCATTAGCCAAGAAGTATTTAGGAGTATTACTGTCATTCCATTCAATGATGGCAACTGGTACTTTTGTATCAACTAATGTCCATGCACTGGTAGATGCAGTAAGAGTCCCACTTTCATCATCAATATAGATAAAGTAAGCCGCTGCTGTTGGAGGTGTTCCAGGAAGAGTAACTGTTTTGTTACCACTAATAGTTACTTTTACTCCATCTCTCCAGTAAGACCAACCACTACCTGCATCAGTTACTGTAAATACATATGTTGAATCATTGAAAGAAATAGTACTATCAGTTTGATTCTCAAAACCATAAACACCTAAAGAGTCTAAGTTTACATCTCCAGCTTCAAGAGATTGCCATGAGATATCTGTACCATCAGACTGTAGGACTTGATTAGCTGTACTTCCTGCTGCAAGTCTTGTTGTGGTATTAGATGCATTTCTGTAAATAATATCACCACGAGTGGTCATTGGATCATCTAGTTTACCATCAAATGTATTCCAATCAGTACTAGTCAAATAACCGTTTTGACCTGTTGTTGCCGCTTGGAAAGAGATTTCTTGTGTGGATAAACCTAAACCACCAGTAGTGGCTGAAGCTGCTAATGTAACTGCAACATGTCTATCTGCTGTATTGAGATCAATTGCAGTTCTGTTTTCTTGCAATGCACCTTCAACGTCTGTTGCTGTAATAATTGCTCCAGCATCAGCAATATCTACGTTTGCTGCATCGACACCTGTAATGTTAGCACCATCAAATGTAGGCGATGAGCCACTTATAACACTTTGGTCTATGTAACTATGATCTGCTCCAGTGCCTGCAATTATATTAGCATGATCAATGCTTGCTTCTGTAAAGTGTTCGTTAGCTGCAAAGTTTAACAATGAATCATGATCCACGCCAGCAGGTAAAACAACTGCACTGATCTGTTGTCCTGTAAGAGTAAAGTCAATTGATGCTGTGTCAGATACTGTAACAGCAACATGTCTGTCTGCTGTATTTAAGTTAATTGCAGTTCTGTTTTCTTGCAATGCACCTTCGACATCTGTTGCTGTAATGATAGCTCCGGCATCAGCAATACTAATGTCAGCTGCTGTAATACCTGTAGGGCTGTTAATTACAGGAGAAGTAAGAGTTTTGTTTGTTAGTGTTTGTATTGCTGAAATACCAACTAATTGTTCTGCTATGTTAGCAGGATCATAAGTGGCAGCAGCCATGTCTCCACCAGCAGAAGCAAAGTCACTAATTAAAGCTTTCTTTAAGTTGCCACCGTCATTTGTATCACTAATCAACACATAGTCACTACCTACAGCAGTGACAGTGCTTTTGTTAGTAATAGCAGTTGAGTCTACTGTCAAAGCACCAGAGCCTGTAACTTCGCCAGTGTGTGTGGCATTTGTTACTTTCAATGTGTTAGCAGCAACGTCAGTAGCAATATCAATACCATCAACAGTACCTGTCAGTGTTATGTTACCAACAATGTCTAATACAGTACCATCATAAGTAAGACTTGCGGTGCCTTCTATTGTACCGTCTCCAGTCCAGACACCTACTTGATCATCGACAGGAGTACCAACCTTAGTAACATCTCCACTACCACTACCGAAGTCACTAACTAATGCTTTCTTTAATGCACCATCAGTATCATCTAAAATCAACACATAGTCAGCACCAACTGCTGTAACTTCAGACTGTCCAGAAATAGCAACAGATGCAAGTGTCAAAGCACCAGAACCTGTAACGTCGCCAGTATGTGTGGCGTTTGTTACTTTTGCTGTATTTAAATCAATAGCAGTTCTATTCTCTTGAAGAGCACCCTCAACGTCAGTAGCAGTTATAATACCACCAGCATCAGCAATACTAACGCTTGCTGCTGGCAACGAACCAGTAGCATTACCAAGCGCCAAATAATAAGTACCTTCTTGGCTGTCCAATAGATCAGCATTCAAGTTGGTATTTAATGTAGTAGATGTTACTGCTAAAGGTGCAGTACCTGTAGCGATAGAAGATACTATTTGCCCACGAGGAACTACAACATCTCCATCTGCTTGGATCTCAAAAGTTAAATAACTTAATGATGAGTTATCATGTGAGTCTGTAGGATCAACATAGAATTTGTGAGATTTATTTCCGTCTACTGCATACCAGTTGTCATTATAACCTTCACCATAAAACACAGTAACATTAGGAAATGTAGTATTATTGCTACCTCCAATGCCAAAGGTAGATCTATATCCAGCATTATTGACTGCAGTAAATGCAGAGCCAGCAGAAGTCCCTGTGGATTTGTTAATAACTGATTGACGTATTGAACCATCAAACTCATTACCGATTGTGTATGATAAAGGCAGAACAGCAATTTCACCTTCAGTAGCATGTGCTCTCGTAACAATACCAACCATAACAACTGAATGAGTAGGATCAGTAGGGTGAGTTAATGTAAAGTCACCATTTGTGTCTAAATATAATTTGTCTCCAGCAGTATATGTGGCTGTTGGCAATGCTAATTCTCTGATCTTACCCCATAGAGCAACATAACCATCTGCACCAGAAGCTATATCTTCCGTAGCAAAACCTAAAACAATGCTTTTGTCTACATCTGTATTATCAGCTAAACCAATAGTCAGATTATCACCTAGTGCACCAGAAACATATACAACCTTACCGTTGTCAATTTGGGAAATAGTATTATTTCTAACATAAGCTAAACCTTCTTGACCAACCTGAAGTTCTACAGTAGATCCAGCCATTCCTATTTCAATAGTATTATGAACAGATGACCAATGCATCCTGCCTGTTTGATGGCCTGGTGTTGCTGTTGTGTCAAAATCAATATAATCAATACTGTTTAATGCTACAAAGCTAGGAGAAGCAGATGTAGTTACACTTTGATCTATAAAAGTATGATCGGATCCATCTGATGTTCTATGTGTAGTATTAGCTGCCACATCTGTAGCAATATCAATACCATCAACAGTACCACTTAGTGTTATATTTCCTGTAATGTCTAAGTCAGAACCATCATAAGTTAAACCTGTAGTACCTTCTATTGTAGTTGCATCTGTCCATACTGCTATTTGATCGTTAACAGGAGTGCCAGTATTAGATACATTGCCTCCTGCAAAGTCACTAATTAAAGCTTTCTTTAAGTTGCCTGTATCACCTGTATCACTAATCAACACATAGTCAGCGCCTACTGCTGTAACAGTACTTTGACCAGTAATGGCAACTTTGTCTAGTGTTAGAACATTAGTACCAGTAACGTCTCCTGTGTGAGTATGAGTGTGGTCGTCTAAAGTATCTAAAGCTGCCTGTACCTCATCATCACCAGCACCTAAGATACCAGCAAAGGCACCTGTGTTAACAGGAACACCAGATGCTATAACAGAAGTAGCTGCTTCCATAGAAGAAATAAAATCTTCTCTGTAATAATCATCAATGATATCAGTAGATTGTATCTCGTACCAGTACCATAGATAGAAATCAACAGCTAGTGGAGCATGACTAAGAGTAACTAAGCCACCAGCACTAACAGAGGATACAGAAATTCTGTTTCTAGTAAAGACATTAGCAGAATCATATATCTCAACCTTTGTAAGAGCAGTGATGTGAGATGGATGTGTGTTTAAAATATTGCCTGCAGACCATGAGCCTGTGGAGAATGTAGCATTTAATAGTGTGCCATCAAGCTGGAAAGTTGTTAAAGCTCCATTACCAGTGAACTGCTCTTTGAAAACTACTCTTGGGTTTAAGAATGGAAGACTAGCGTCAATCTCACTTTCAATCTTGTCGGCAGACCATAGATCAGTAACAGCAGTTCCAGAGTCATTGATCTCTCTATGTTTAGTAGCATCAGCAATGTGTGTGTCTATATCGCTATGACTGTTTGTGCCAATATTAGTGATAGCTGTATGGTCGATACTGCCTTCAGTAAAATGAAGAGTAGAGTCAGCAATATGTGTATCTATTTGGGCATGAGTATTTGTGCCTGCGCCAGATAAGTTTTGATGAACAATATTTGCTTCGCTGATATCAATAAACACAGTAGTTGCATTAGAAGTAATACTTACTGCAGCTGATCCAGCATCTATACTTTTAAAAGGAAGGTCGTATAAACTTTTAGTTGTAAACAGTCCTTCTCCTGTCCCAACATTACTAGCAGTGTTGGGTTCACCAGAACCAACTGTTGCTGGTCTTTCATAGTAATCTAACTTACTAGTAAATGGATTAAACTTATATGGCATTTATTTACTCCAAATTATGCAAGGACAGAAGTAATAACAATAGTTAAGTCTTCTGCATCGTCCCCGCTACCATTGCCATCACATGATACTTCGATGGTATCTCCAAAGTCTGCACCATAATTAGACACATTAATGTCAGTAGTAGTTGTATATAGTGTATCAGCTGCAGCTATTTCAAGGCCTGCATTTGAGTTAGAAGTACTAACTGCTCCACTACCAACAACAACATTCATACGTGGGTCATTAGGACCAGTGTCGGCAGTACCAGCTATAACACTAAACCTTACAACGTAGGCCTCTCCTTGACTTCTAGAGTATTGTATTCCAGCTTCAGTTTTAAG
>Ga0180438_10012103_pt1 | contig 10306 bp, 12 predicted proteins | sample SS_ome_12_FD_132455 | JGI IMG/M metagenome (GOLD analysis project Ga0180438, IMG submission 132455) | Hypersaline lake sediment archaeal communities from the Salton Sea, California, USA - SS_3_D_2 metaG | ecosystem: Environmental > Aquatic > Non-marine Saline and Alkaline > Hypersaline >... | reverse complement strand
GAGTTGATCATGCGGTTTGCCGACATGATACTGGCCTTTCCATCGCTTCTCCTGGCGATCGCGATCGTGGCATCCCTGGGTCCGAGTCTGATGAATGCCCTGATCGCCGTCTCGATACCCTGGTGGCCGTGGTACACTCGCCTCGTCCGGGGTCAGGTGATCTCTCTGAAGGAAATGCCGTTTGTCGAGTCTGCCAGGGCGATTGGTGCCTCGAAGTCACGGATCATGTTTCGCCACATCCTTCCCAACTGCTTATCCCCCATTATCGTTCAGGCCACACTCGACATGGGATACATCGTTCTTTATCTCTCATCCTTGGGTTTTCTGGGGCTTGGCACCCAGCCCCCAGCTCCAGACTGGGGGGTCATGGTCAGCGACGGGCGGGATTTCTTTCTGGAACAGTGGTGGATTTCAACCTTCTCGGGAGCCGCGATCTTTATCACCGTCCTCGCTTTCAACCTCCTCGGAGACGGCATTCGAGAGGCACTGGACCCCAAGATCCGATGGCGATTTCAAAGAAAGTGATTGGGAATTGTGACCGGCGGAGGCGTTTTTCTGAGATGACAGAGAAAAACAAAACCACCCCCGTTCTATCCATCCGGGATCTGAGAACGTACTTCCACATCCATGAAGGGATTGCAAGAGCCGTGGACGGGTTGAGCTGCGATGTGTGGCGGGGAGAGACACTGGGCGTGGTCGGGGAATCGGGGTGTGGCAAGAGTGTGACGGCCCTTTCCATTCTGCGTTTGATTCCCTGTCCTCCGGGTATCATCGAGTCGGGTGAGATTGTCTTTGAGGGTCGGAATCTTCTCGATTTCTCCCTGGATAAAATGAGAGAAATCCGTGGGAATCGGATCTCGATGATCTTTCAGGAACCCATGACCTCCTTGAATCCGGTATTCTCCGTTGGGAGCCAGCTTTCCAAGGTGTTTATCCTCCACCAGCATCTTTCGAGGAGGGAGGCCTGGAAACGGTCGATCGATATGCTCAGTGCGTGTGACATTCCCTCCCCTGAGAGGATCATGACAGCGTATCCTCATGAGTTGAGCGGTGGCATGCGGCAGCGCGTGATGATTGCCATGGCCCTCGGTTGTAACCCAAGCGTGCTTATTGCCGACGAACCCACCACGGCCCTCGATGTAACCATTCAGGCTCAGATCCTGGATCTCATGCTCCGGCTGCGCATGGAGTTTGGCATGGCCATGATTCTGATTACCCACAATCTAGGCATTGTGGCGAGAGCCGCCCAGCGCGTTGTTGTCATGTATGCCGGGGAGAAGGTGGAGGAGGCTGATGTCTATGCGCTTTTTGAAAGACCCCGTCATCCTTATACCATCGCGCTCATGAACTCGGTCCCTGTCCTGAGTGGGTCCGAACGATTTCTGAAAGAAATCAAAGGGGTTGTTCCGACACCCTTCACGGTGATCAGAGGCTGCAAGTTTGCCGACCGATGCCCGGAGGCGATGGATCGGTGCCACAGAGAGAAACCGCAGCTTCGGGAGACAGAGAAGGGGCATCTTGTTGCCTGTTTCCGGTGATTGGATCTGCCATGGCTGATGTTCTCATAGAGGTAAAGGACCTGACCAAACACTTCCCCCTCAAGAAGACGAAACTCTTTGGGGAGCACCGGTTCGTTTACGCCGTTAATGGTGTCAGTTTTTATCTCAAAAGAGGGGAAACGCTGGGACTGGTCGGTGAATCGGGATGTGGAAAAACAACGACAGGGCGGGCCATTCTGCGATTGATTGACCCCACGTCGGGTGTCGTTCGATTTGAGGGGCGAGACGTCGCCACCCTGACCGAGGGGGAACTGAAAGATTTCCGTCGGGATGCCCAGATTATTTTCCAGGATCCCTTTGCATCGCTCAATCCCCGGATGACGGTGGGAGCTATTGTCGAGGAACCTCTATTCGTTCACGCCATTGGAACAAAGTCGGAAAGGAAGGACCGTGTGGCATCCGTGCTGGAAAAGGTCGGTCTCGATGCCGGTTACATGATGCGATTCCCCCACGAATTCAGTGGCGGCCAGCGTCAGCGCATCGGCATCGCACGGGTGCTCACGCTGAACCCTCAACTCATTGTCGCAGACGAACCGGTGTCAGCATTGGATGTCTCTATTCAGGCCCAGATCATTAATCTGCTTGTGAGACTCCAGGAGGAGTTTCACATGTCCTACATTTTTGTCTCTCATGATTTGGCCGTGGTCAAACACGTGTCGAATCACGTGGCCATCATGTATCTGGGCAGAATCGTGGAAATTGCCCGCAGCGCCGACATTTATGGTTCACCGCGGCACCCTTACACCCGAGCGCTCTTGTCGGCGATCCCGGAGCCGGATCCACGAGTCGATATGGAAAGAGCGATTCTCGGCGGTGACATTCCAAGCCCGGCCAATCCGCCGACCGGGTGCGCCTTCCGCACACGGTGCCCTCTGGCGCATGAGATATGTCGTTTCGAAGTGCCGAGAATGGTGGCGGTGGGGGAGGATCACTTTGTCGCGTGTCACGCTGTGTGAACTTCTCAGCGTGATGTGGACCGGCAAGGAAAAGCGCAAAGGGGTCGTCCCCTCGTCGAGCGCTCTCGTGGTCGAACCTTCCAAGAAGGGGTCTAGCCGAGTTTTCCCACGGCTTCGGCCTCTTCAAGCTGGCGGTGGAGGAGGTCGATCTGATCCTGGGTCAGGTTGTCAAGAGTCAGTGCTCTGTGAATAAACGCGGCTGACTCTTGAAACAGCCCCTTTTCAAAATAGCATTTGGCGAGCATGGTGAGGCATTCGAGTGACTTGCTTCGCCGATCCAGAGCCTTTGTGAACTCCTCGATGGCCCGGTCGGTCAGTTCCATCTCCCGGTAGGCGACGCCGAGGTGATAGTGGAGATCCGGGTCCTCTCCGGAGGTGCCAACCTGTTCTTCCAGCTCCTTCAGCGGTGAGGGGGGGAGACTTCCCTCCGGTGCCGATGGTTCGGGAAAGGCGGTTTCGTTGTCATCGGAAGGATTCAAGGACTCTTCTGTCGAATCGGGGATTGAGTCCGCGAAAGCCGAAGGCGTATCGTCGAGTTCTCCTTCTTCGGTGGTCGGTTCGATCTGAAAAATGTCATCGAACTGGAGATTTGTCAGGTCGATTTCTGAGCCCTTTTGAGGGGCTCCAGCGTTCTTTGAGGGTCCCTCCATGTCGTCAGAGAGGTCACTGAGATCCATGTCTGGGAGGATTTGCTCTTGAGAGGTGTCCCCTTGAAAGGCGGTGTCTTTATCCGTGAGAGGGGTCGTTTTAAGGAAATCATCTGTCTCACGGCTCGTGATATCGAGACCCGACGCATTTTCGGGTTTTGGAGAAGCCTCCTCTGAAATGTCTTCTGCTTCATCAGTAAGACGGGTGAGATCGATGTCCGGGAGGATTCTTTGGTGAAGGGCATCGTCGTCATCGGGGCTTGGCGGATAGACCGGTTGGGCCGTTTCGAGAGAATCATCCAGTTTCGTGACGTCGATGTCGAAAGCGGATGCATGGTCCTGGGGACCGGTTTCTGACGGGGTCGCGCCCTCTTCGTACAGACCGGTTAGATCCATCTCGTGCACCGGTGTCCCCGTGAATTCGGTGGATGCGTCCGGGTGAGTCTCATCCGGTGCTACAAGGAGGGTCTCGATGGGAACAGCGTCCGCATCCTCCGAGGTGGTCGCTTCGGTGTTCTCGATGGTCTCCTCTCTCTCGCGCGGGGGGGGGATGTCTCCCTCCTCGTCCAACCTTTTGAGCGCTGCCAATGCTTCGCTGTCGCCCGGTTCGATTCGAAGGATCTCCCTGTAGGCCTTTTTTGCCTCGGCGAAAAGCCCTGAATCCGTGTATATTGCTGCGAGCGACCTGTGATCGGTCAAAGACATACCGCCAAGGCTGCTGATTTTTTTGTAGATGGAGATGGCCTTGAGGTTGAATCCTTCCTTTTGGAGATAGTGGGCGGTCGATTGGTATTCCCGAATGGCCGATTCTTTGTCACCAGACCGCACATAGTGGTCGGCCAATCGAAGACGATTCTTCATATTGTCAGGATCTTCCCTGACAAGGCGGAGGAGGTGGTCGACCTTTTCCCCGCCTTTGTTCTTTTTCCGAAAGACGAACATCCCGTTCAGGCCCACGTGTTATGGTGTGAGAAACGGACAGTCTGCGAAAAGGCAGACAAATACACGGTGCCGGTAGATGCAGGAAATGTGCCAAGAAGAAAGTGGATTGAATGACTGTCAAAAGGGGGTGGGCAGAGTCTGATTGGCTCGTATCAAACTCTGCCCTTGGAAGGAGGGTGAAAACGCCCCATTGTCATTCACCTCAATGATTCTGGGGCGGGAAAAAGCAGAAATAAATCGGGGCTCAAGAAAGTTGCATCAGAATCGAACACGAGTTTCAGTATGAACGCGAACATCAACAGAAAACCGGACAGATTCAACGAGCACCGCTGTGGAATTTCTTGGGTCTTTCTCTGAGCCCCGTGACTTCGTGAAAATTATTTCTTTCACTTATCGCTTTAGAATTTACCACCTCCCTACCACTCTGTCAAGTAGTTCTTTACAAAAAGATCGATATTTCTTAGACCTCGTGAAAAATCGGGTCCTCATCCCCGTCATCACCCGCGGCGGATTCATCTCGGACGTCCTATCCCTCAGATCTGACATCAAAGGCATTCACAAAGTGCTCGATCTCGTTGAGACCGCCGCGCCTTGTGATGGCGACGACGTCAAACCGTGCCCGTGCCTCGAGGAGTCGGTTTTCCCTGAGGAACCATAGGGCCAGCTTGGAGAGCCTTTGCTGTTTGTTTTTGTGGACGGCGACTTGGGGTCTGTCATACTCACCGGTCGATCGCGTTTTGACCTCGACAAAACAGATGGTCTCGCCGTCCATGGCAATAATATCGATCTCACCGAGTGGGCAGTGGTAGTTCTTCTTCAGAATTCGGTAGGCCTTTTTTTTCAGATAGGCCGCCGCCAGGGCTTCACCCTCTCGCCCAACCCGAGCCGAGCAGGCTTCTGTGGGCAATCGGGAACGCAGTGATTCCCGGCGACCGAACCGTCGATGGCGGTTCATGTCTTACCTTTGTGGGTTACAAAAGACCGGGGTCCACCCCCCTGAAACTCTTCCGGTGACAGTCGCAGTATCCGTGGGTTTTGATCGCCTTGAGATGCTCCCGCGTGCCGTATCCTTTATGTTTCGCGAAATTGTACTGGGGATATTTTTCATGATAGGCCAGCATGATTCGATCCCGACAGACCTTCGCCACGATGGAGGCAGCGGCTATGGACAGGGATAAACTGTCTCCTTTCACGATGGTTCGCTGGACCATCGTCAGGGGAACGGGGACGATTCCATCGATGAGCAGGAGATCCGGCTGGACCTTCAGATCGCGGACAGCCCTGACCATCGCTTCCTGCGTGGCGCGGCCGATGTTGATCCGGTCGATCTCGTCGGCCTCAACCCGGCCGGTGCTGACAGCCACCGCTCCTTCCATGATCCTCTTGTAGAGGGTTTCCCGTTTTTCAGGCAAGAGTTTTTTTGAATCCTGGACCTCTTCTTGGAACTCCGGGACGGGAAGTATGACAGCGGCTGCGACCACGGGCCCGGCCAGAGGCCCCCTCCCTGCCTCGTCGATTCCCGCAATAACCCGGAAGCCCTGGCTCAGAAAGCGCTGTTCAAAAAAGTCCATGGGCTGGTTACGCGGGGAAATGAGAGGTATGCCTCTTTTGGCAGCTGACATGGTCGGACCGGCCTATTGCTCTTTGATTCGCGCGGCTTTTCCCCTCAGTTTTCTCAGGTAGTAAAGCTTCGCTCTCCGGACCTTTCCTCGACTCACGACCTCGATCTTCTCGATCCGGGGAGAATAGAGAGGGAATACCCTCTCCACACCGATACCATAGGATACCTTCCTCACCGTGAACGTGGCTCGGGTACCGCCTTTTCGTTTGCTGATGACGACACCTTGGAAGATCTGCGTCCGCTCCTTCTCGCCTTCAACGATCTTGACGTGCACTCGAACCGTGTCACCCGCCTTGAAGTCGGGCAAATCCGTCCGAACGTGTTCTCTCTCGATAAATTCGATGGGATTCATTTTTCAGTTTCCTCCTGTGTATCGGTTTCCCGTCAATCGGTCGAGAACGATAGCCATCGCCGATCGAACCGAAAGGTGATTGTAGTCGATCACTCCCGGGATGGGAGCCAGAACATGATCGCTCTGGTCGAGAACTTCTCGTGCGAGACCCCAGGCTGTCCCAAAAAGAACAAGAAAGGGTTGCTGGCGATTACAGAGAAGTTGACGCATCGTCGAAAAAGAAATCATTCCGTCTCGCCAACGTGCATCGGTCGCAACGGTCATCACCGGCCGATGATGACGATCCGTGATCTCCCGGATCGCATCCGGCAGTGTTGCCTTCATCCTGACGCGTTCCAGTGCTTCTTTTCGACCAGGATTGCGACGCGCCCCGGCACCTTTGGTCCAATGGGCAATGATCCGCTGAACCAGTTCCCTCTGCGAATCGAGCGGGTTGATGATGTACGCCGTCGGGATAGCAAACGTGCTGGCACACCGCCCCGTGTCGTGAATGTCCAGATTCGTCACCGCACTGCAGATGATGCGTCCCTCTGAGTCGCAAACCGGATAATGAACCAGCCCCACGTAGAGGTTTGAGAAGGCTATGCCGTTTCTCTGCAAGACTCCCCTTTTTGTTCCCAATCAGCGATCGCTGTGAGGTCCTCGGGCGAGAGGCCCGCCCTTTTCAATAGATCCGGCCTTCTCAGCCATGTTCTTCTGACGGATTCCCTCCTTCTCCACCGTTTGATTTCTTCATGATTCCCGGAAAAAAGGACCTCCGGGACACGAAGCCCACGGAAGTCTCGTGGTTTTGTGTAGTGGGGATGCTCGAGAAGCCCTTCCGAGAAAGAATCCTCATGAGCCGCATTCTCGTGACCCAGCACCCCTTGAATCTGACGGGAGACAGCGTCGATAAGCACCATGGCAGCGAGCTCTCCTCCTGTCAGCACGTAATCTCCAATGGAGATTTCCTCATCCACGAACCCCACCCTGACCCTCTCGTCGATTCCTTCGTACCTTCCACAGACCAGAACGAGGTGTCGGTATTCGACCAGTCTGCGGACAAGATCGCTGCCGAGTGGGACGCCTTGGGGGGTCATCAACACAACTCGCGCCGATGGATGCGGTTTCTTGACCGACTCAACAGCCCGGACCAGGGGTTCGGGCTTCATCACCATGCCCCCTCCACCCCCAAAGGGCGTGTCGTCGACGATGCGATGACGACCAACACCAAAGTCCCGGATGTTATGGACCGCAATTTCGATGTGTTTTCGCTCTTGAGCCCGTTTCAGAACGCTTTCGTTCAGGGGATGATCAAACATCCGAGGAAAAAGCGTGAGCACATCGAATCGCATCATATCAGGTCAATCCCTCCTGGGGCGAGATGACCATGCGTCGAGAAACAAGATCGACCTCCTTGATGACCTCCTCCGTGGCCGGAACGAGATGTTCCTCCACACCCGCCGCGATGACCAAGACATCGCTCGCCTTTGTCGGAATGATACGAACGATCTCTCCAACCGACTTTCCTTCTGTGGTCGTTACCTCCAAACCGATGAGATCAGCCCAATAATATTCACCCTCTTCAGGCTCGGGAAGAGCGGTTCTTTCTACGAAAACGGAGCCTCCGACCAGACGTTCTGCCTGATCAATGCTGTCCACGCCATGGAGTTGGACGACAACAAGCTTTCGGTGGATTCTCGCCTCTGTGACCTCAAACGGTTCCAGACGGCCGAGCGGATTCCTGATCAGGAGGCTCTTGTATGAGAGAAAGCCTTTCTTGTCCTCATTATGGTATCGGACACGGAGTTTGCCGTGGATACCATGGGTGTTGACGATCTCGCCGATTCTGACAAGTGTTTCTTCTCTGTTCAAGGCTATTCGATGATTTCGAGGACGGAGTGCTTTCTGAGCTTGGTTGAAGCGGCACTCAGAATCGTTCTCATGGCTTTTGCTGTCCGTCCCTGTTTACCTATGACCTTGCCAAGGTCCTCTTTGGCCACGCTCAACTCGATGACGGAAGTCTTTTCCCCCTCAATCTCAGAAACCCGGACCTGATCGGGGCTGTCGACCAATGCCTTTGCGATGTACTCAATTAGCTCCTTCATTTTCCCCCTCCCCCTTGGTTATTTAGAGCTCAGCGTGAGATCCTTCTTACGTCTGCTCGGCCTCGGTCACTTTCTGCAGAAGACCACACTGTTTCATCAGGCTCATGACCGTTTGAGATGGTTGAGCACCCTGATTCATCCACTTCCGTGTTTTTTCCTCTTCAAAGTGGATACCCGCAGGATTCTGATTCGGGTCATAGGTTCCGATTCTATCAAGGAACCTTCCATCCCGGGGCGCCCGCGAGTCGGCCACGACAATACGGTAGAAGGGCCTTTTCTTTGCACCGAATCGAGCTAATCTAATTGTAACAGCCATTTGTCCGTACCTCCAGACCCATTGTGATGAAGAAACAGATGCGAAGAGTGGTGTCGTTACAGGAAGGGGGAGATTCCCTTCGGCAGACCGCTCATCCGCCCCTTTTTCATTTTTCCAAGCATCTTTCGCATCATGACATATTGCTTGAGCAACCGGTTGACATCTTGGACCTTGGTCCCACTCCCCTTGGCGATGCGCAATCGTCTCTTTCCATTGATGATCGAATGGTTTCTTCGTTCCTGGCGGGTCATCGAATTGATCATGGCCTCAATCCTTACGAGCTCCTTTTCGGCCAGATGGAGTGGTCCCATGCCTTTCAATTTGCTAACGCCTGGTACCATTTTGAGAACATGATCGAGTGAGCCGATTTTGCGAATCTGTCCAAGTTGGTCTCTGAAATCCTCGAGCGTGAACTCGGCTTTTCGGACCTTCTTTTCAAGCTCTCTTGCCTGCCTCTCGTCAAAGGTTGTCTGTGCCTTCTCAATCAAGGAAAGCATATCACCCATACCGAGTATCCGCGAGGCCATCCGATCCGGGTGGAACAGCTCAAGAGCGTCCAGCTTCTCGCCGACTCCGACGTATCGAATCGGTTTTCCAATGACTGATCTGATTGAAAGCGCGGCTCCCCCTCGTGCGTCGCCGTCCATCTTGGTGAGGATGACGCCGTCGATGTCCAAGTCGTCGTTGAAACTCTTCGCGATGTTCACCGCGTCCTGCCCCGTCATGGCATCGGCCACGAGGAGCACCTCTTTTGGGAGGACCGCATGTCTGATCTGACGGAGTTCATCCATCAATGTCTCATCGATGTGAAGTCGTCCGGCCGTATCAATAAGAAGGGTGTCGCACCCTCGTCCGATCGCCGAATCTCTTGCTTCAACACAGATCGTCACAGGCGTGTCTCCCGGACGAGGCTCATGAAAGGCCACATCAATCTGGGAGGCGAGTTTCCGGAGTTGATCGATAGCCGCAGGCCGATACGTGTCCGCGGGGACCAGGAAAGGAACACGGCCCTGTTCCTTCAACATCCTCGCCAGTTTGGCAGCCGTGGTTGTCTTGCCACACCCATGAAGCCCAACGAGCACGAGCGGGACCGGTGGATTGCCGGAAAGCCTGATCGGTCGTCCATCGGCTCCCATGAGTGTGATCAGTTCCTCGTGGACAATCTTAATGACCTGCTGGGCAGGGGTCAGGCTCAGCATCACTTCTTCGCCGACGGCCCGCTCCCGGACCGACTCGATGAAATCCTTGACGACACGGAAGTGCACATCCGCCTCGAGAAGAACCAGCCTCACCTCCCTGAGGGCGTCCTGGATGTTCTGTTCCGTGAGTTTCCCGTGACCTCTCAGCTTCTTGAACACAAGCGAGAGGCGTTCGGTCAGATGATCAAACATGAAATTCCCTGCGGCCCCTGCATTTTGATTGCAAAACAATAATATTAATGAATTCGTAGAGGATTGTCAATCAAGAGAACCATCGATGCTTGCGTGTGTCTCGGTTTCCAGAGGCATGGATGACGACCGTGAGTCAGGGCTGCGGGGAGGAGAGGGTCAATCAATCCCCAGGCGTCGTTCCACCCTTGATGCGTATTCGCTGTCCGGATAATTGTGCGCCAGTCTCAGAAAGATCTCGTCTGCCTTATCGTGGAGGAGCAGATTCTGATAGGACATGCCAAGATAGAAGAGCGCCTTTGGCGCCGATTCGACATCGGCATACTCCTGAAGGAATGTCTCGAATCGCGAGGCCGCACCCTGGAATTTTTCTTTCTTGTAGTAGAAGATGCCGACCAGAAATTCGTGCTCCGCAAGACTGCGTCGGCATAAGGGGAT